>JAEEGG010005405.1_pt1 | contig 30374 bp, 18 predicted proteins | sample 9134161 | NCBI WGS metagenome assembly JAEEGG01 (sample SAMN16246543, study PRJNA631951) | gut metagenome | biome: gut microbiome; feature: rumen; material: CR-attached | host: Bos | place: Iran: Karaj | collected 2018-10
GAAGGGGGAGATATTCCGGCTTCGACCGAAAAACAGGTGCGCACGACAGCCAAGCGACAGAAACTCCGCAATCTGCCCGATCCGAATCAGTTAGATCTTTTCTCCCAGCTGGGGCTTTAGAAAAACGGCCGTCAGCAGATAAAAAATTCCGTGATCATGTATGACCCGTTCCGGGGCAATATTAGAGACTCTGAAGGACCTCTTTGATTTTCGCCAGGGTGATGGGTTTGGCCAGACAGCCGTTAAAGCCTTCTTTTTTGTAGTGTTTCAGGAATTCCGTATCCGCTGTGATGAGATAGATCGGCAGGTTGGTGTCTTTCTTTTCGTTCCGGATGTATTTCGCGAAATCCACGCCGCTCATGCCGGGCATCCACATATCCGTCAGCACCGCACTGAAATGTCTTGTCTTCAGGATCTCCAGTGCATCTTCCGCGGAGTGGACCATGGCGATATCCTGCACGCCGGCCTTTCTGCAGAGCGCTTCCAGAACTTTGAGATTCATCTCCACGTCATCCAGCAGCAGCAGAGACAGGTTCGCCGGCAGGACCATTGCTTTTTCCCCGGTCTTTAGGATAGTTTCTTCCTTTGCGGTCAGCGGCATTGAATCCAGGTTGTTCAGTTTCACGGTAAAGACACTGCCTTTGCCCACTTCGCTGTCCACACCGATCGTGCCGCCCATTTGTTCGATCATAAGAGCGCAGATACTCAGGCCCAGTCCTGTTCCGCCGGTCTGGGTCATATTTTGTATCTGCTGAAAAGGTTTAAAAATGTCTTTGAAATGCGACTTATCAATACCGATCCCCGTATCGCGAACGGAGAACTCCAGGTTCATCCTGGTTGAGCCGTTCTCTACAGGTTTGCAGCCCACTTTGAGTGTTATCGAGCCCTGTTTAGTGAACTTTATCGCGTTACCGATCAGGTTGAACAAGATCTGATGGACGCGCTGACTATCCATTTTCAGTAACGGCATATAGTCAGGGCATTCCATCTTCAGCTGCAGATTTTCAATGTGCGCGCGATGGGTGAAAGCATTGAGTACCTTATTGCCCAGTTCTTTGAAATCGCAGAAATCATAAGTGTAAACCATGCTCTTGGCATCCAGCTTGGACAGATCCAGAATGTTGTTTACCAGTTCCATCAGTACATGGCTGCTGAAAACGATATTATTCAGATACTCGTCCGACACTTTCTTTTCTATATCTCCGCATTTCAGAAGTTCCGCGAATCCGATGATCGAGTTGAGCGGTGTGCGGATATCATGGCTGACACAAGCAAAGAAGAAGCTCTTGGATTTTTCCGCCTGGATAGCGCGGTCGCGTTCCAGGGTCAGATCCTCAATGAGTTTTCTGCGAACCATTGATGCTCTTACCATATGCTGGAAATAGTTCAGCATGTATGTTTCTGTTGGACCCAGTTCAGGACGGATAGTGTCAAAGCCAACGGCAATGTTACCGCGGATTTTGCCACCTACTCTGATGACTGCCGCGAAAAGGGTCTTGATTTTTCTCTCGACCAAATAATCATCCCACGCTTTGACAGTGAATATGTTTGGAGTTTTTTCGTAGAAAACCCGCTGGATCTCTTTGTTTTCCTGACTGTCGATCCATGCCCGCAGCGTTTCTCCGGTGACAGAGCTCAAGCAGTCAGAACGGAAACTCTTTGGAAATCCTACCAACGCATCCACAGAGATACTTTTTTCATCATACCGTGCAAACCAGCCCAGCTGCGCGTCGAAATATTTCACCAGCATCTCGATAATGGACTTGGCTGCTTCATTGAAATCCTGCTCTTCCAGAAAGAGAGATTCCAGACATTCCGATGTTGATTTTTGGATCGCCAGCTGTCTCTTCTGCACTATATTGCTGCGATGGAAAAATATCACTGCCGTCAGCAGGATACATGCGATCATGGCCGCTACCAGGATCACCAGCTGCATCGGAGTCAGCAAAGGTTTTTTGACACCGGTAAACGTAACAGCCTGCAGATAATTCTGTATCTGATCCTGAGTAAATGACTTTAAGGCTTTGTCTATGACATCTCTGATCGTTGCATCCAGCTGGATACTGTAGATGAATTTCAGGGGATCATCATACTCATTATGCAGTGTTTGTGAAAAGACCAGGTCTGAAAACCGGTAGTCTTTCCACAGCATATACTGCGCGGACTGCAGGGTGTCGAGCGTATAACTTGCCGCGCCCATCTGTACAGCACGATAGCATTCTTCCCGATTTGGATAAAAAATAACATTTTCCTTCAGTTCACCGCTGCTGAAATACGAGCACAATACAGAGTCCTCTACTGGAACGGCCGCTACATCGTTCTTGGAATTTATGTTTTTGTGTGTTTTATGAAAGACCTTTACCAAAGGAATGTAAATATTGTTCTTGCTGACAGCGGTTTTTCCTATAGGGCTGGTGTCACCGCCGAAGCCTATCCAGATATCGCTTTGTCCCTGAAGGATCCTGCTGCGGGCTTCCTTGGAGGTGGTTGGCGGCAGATACTCGAAAATCAATCCCGTATTTTTGCTGATTTCATCCAGCAGCTTTCTGACTAAGCCCGTCCCCTCTTTTTCCTCGGGGTCATATTGTTTCACAGGCGGGATCTCTGGAGAGATATCCACGCGAATGGGATGACTTTTGAATTTTTCAACGGCATCCATTTCGGCTTTGCTCAGCATAAGGATGTTAAAATCAGACGTGGGAAAATGCCGATCCATGAGTTCTGTCGTGAAATTCGGTTCATTGCGTTTGAGGTAGGACATCCCGCTGTCTATCTGCTCCTTCAGTTTGGGCTTATCTTTGTTGATACACAGATAAGTCAATTCTGTGGGGAACACGGCCAGTGGTTTGAGTCCCTGCGGAGTGCAGGTGAACACAGCGTCATTGAAACCATCCTGCACAGACTGTTCCGCTTCGGCCAAAGTTTCATAGTATTGGATACTGCAACTGACATTGTGCTGGTCAAAGAACTCTTTCAGTGTGTTGGCGGCTCTGCTTCCGTCCAGCACCGCGATACGGGCATCTGCCCAAGTGCTGGGCTGATTGAGCTGCATTTTCTTGTTTTTCTGGGGAGTCGCCAGAAAATAATAGATCACTTCAAAATCCAGATCGGAATAAAGACAGTTTTCAGATCGTTCCTTCGTATAAGCTAGGCTGGGGACGATATCCACTTTTTTCTCCATCAGGGATTGATAAGCCTGAGAATAGGTAGTGTTGATATACTCCACATCCCAGTTGTACATTTCCGCCAGACGGCCTATATATTCACCTATGTAACCGTGAAGCTTGTCCTCATAGAGGCAGACCCTTATCCGTTCTCGGGGCTTCTCCTTATGATCAGAGAGTCTGGCCTGTTCAGAGAGTCTGACCCGTTCTTTTTCGGACAGGGGCAGTTCCAGATACTGTGCCTCCAGTTCATCCAGGACCGGCTGTTCATAGATAAGGTAATACTCGATAGCCTGGTTCAATTCCTTAAAGACAGATGTTTTTCCATCGGGGACAGCAAAATAAATATCGCTTTCGCCGCAGATGGCTGCCACTTCTATTCCCGGCTGTTTTTCCGGCTGAGCGGCGAGCAGCAGATCTGTTTCCCCGTCTTTCAGAGCCTGGAGCAATTCCTGTTCGCTGGAATACGGCACTACCTGATACTTCAGCAGATATTGATTGGCAAATTGCTGCAATTTATTAGTGCATTCCAGTGTGCAGGGCGCGTATCCGATCTTGATGGGGGAGGTGTTCGGCCAGCCCTCCGGGCTGTGATTTAGAAAAGCGTCATTATCCTCTCTGGCCAGCAGTGTGATCTTGAATTTGCCTATTGACTGCAGAGGATAATCCAGCGTTTTTTTATATCTCTCACTCTTGATGATGCCGCAAATGACATCCATGGATCTTAAAAAATCTTCATTGACCGGAGGTCGTGTCGTATCCACGATCACATCCCAATTATTGATTTGGCTGATCCGGTGCAGATGCTCCTGGATGAATTGAGCCATGTTCAGGTTCTGTCCGGTGAACTCATCAGTGGAAATGGGGCAGTATGCGCGTATAGTCGGGACTTCATAATACTTGCGGAACAATTCCTTTAAGATATCGGGTTTGTCCGCTAGCAGACGATCCATAGCGTCATTCATCTCCGCCAGCAATTTCCGGTTTCCTTTTTTGACAACGAAAAAGAAGGGATGGATATCCATCTCTTCAAATACGGTCTCATTCTTGAGCTGACGCAGACTGCCGGTCACGATGGAATCTACTTCTCCTTTTTGAAGAGCTTCCTCCATCCGGGTCACACTGTCATAATAAACCGGGGTATAAGTGAATGCTTTTTCCTTCGTGAACTCGTGGAAAATATCATTTTTGCTGTTGTTGTTGAGCATTCCCACGCGCAGACCGTTCCATTTTTTGTAATCTTTGCGCTTATATTTAGTTTGCCCTGTCTTAAAGGTCATGATCGTGCTGCTCATGCCCAGCGGATGTTTTGAGAAATCAAAATGCGCCAGCTTCCACGGAGTTTTGATCGTACTGCTGAGCAGATCGATTTCACCGGAATCCAGCATGTTCAGCATCTGGGACCAGCCAGCCTCGTAACCTACATACTCATATTTCCAGTTGGTGTAGGGCTGCAGCTCCTGCAATACGTCGTAACCGAACCCGGAACGGTTCCCGTTCTTATCTATTTCGTGGTAGCCTGAAAATTCAAAAAAACCGACCCGGATGTTTCTTTCTTTGGAGGTATCGTCCGCTCCATATACGACGGATACGTCTTTTGCGCAAAAGATAAGTAAGAGCACAAAAGCAACGCTCCAAACAGAAAAGCGGAACTTTCTTAAAATAGAATTTGTTTTGATTATCGCAGTGGTACTCATTATTTATTCATTAGCTTATAATGTGCCTTAATGCGCATGGCAAAAAAACACCACACACCCGTTTACACCAAAATTGGAGAAAAATCAAGAAGATAAAGATTTACAAGATAATACGCGCATTGCCCCGCATAATCATAAATTAGAGATTGAATCTCCCTGCATTAGCGGATATACTGGATTGGTTCGGCGTTGAGCGCGTTTTAATGCGCGGAGAGTTGCCTTTGCTGATATAAATGGATACAAATATCGAAAATACAGATTCTAAAGATCGCCAGCCCGTTTCCGTGGTGACGGGTGGTGCCGGTTTCCTGGGAAGCCATCTGGTGGATTACCTGCTGGCTAAGGGACACAAAGTCATCGCCATTGACAATTTAGTGACGGGACGAGTGGAAAATATATCTCATTTATCTGGGAATGAGAATTTTAAGTTTATCAAACAAGACGTTACGCAATACCTGTTTCTGAGCGAAAAAATAGATTATGTGTGGCATTTTGCCTCTCCGGCCAGCCCGATCGATTACGCGGAACTGCCCATCCAGACCCTGAAAGTAGGCTCGCTGGGTACACATAAAGCCTTGGGACTGGCCATGCGCAACAAGGCCCGCTTTCTGCTGACTTCCACTTCCGAGATCTATGGTGATCCTCTTCAACATCCTCAAACAGAAGATTATTGGGGAAATGTGAACACAGTAGGTCCGCGCGGCTGCTATGATGAGGCCAAACGCTTTGCCGAGGCGATGACCATGGCCTACCACCGGGAACATCAGGTGGAGACCCGTATCGTCCGCATCTTTAATACTTACGGACCCCGGATGCGTCTGCGTGACGGTCGTGTTGTGCCGGCTTTTGTGGGACAGGCATTGAGGGGAGAACCCATTACTATTTACGGGACCGGCAGCCAGACACGCAGTTTTTGTTACTGCTCCGATTTGATCGAAGGGATTTATCGTCTGATGATGAGCGACTATTGTTATCCGGTCAATATCGGCAACCCGGCCGAGATGACGATCCTGGATTTCGCCAAGGAGATCGTCTCCCTGACAGGCGGACGCAGTCAGCTTATTTATAAGGACTTGCCTGTGGATGATCCCAAACGCCGCAAACCCGATATCACCAAGGCGCGGACTCTCCTGAACTGGGAGCCGAAAGTGGATCTGAAAGAGGGACTGAAAAAGACGATCGAATGGTTCTCAAAACAGCCGATTTAGAAGATTTTGGAAGTAATTCATTGTAAAAAACAGTGTTGAGTGAAAAAGAGATTTGACTAAAAGTCGATTAATTGTCATACTACGCACAGATTTTTCGCCCACAACGGGGATTGGAATTCATTGCTTGTGTTGTGGTTGCGATTTTATGATTTTGTAACATGTTGAGCGCAAAAACGTTTTTGAGCCTTGATTACGGGGCTGGAACACTCAAACTTGCGGAGTTTGAGGTAACAGAATCCGGCGGACTACGGTTAAAACAGTTTGGTTTTAGACCGTTGGGTTTGCTTGGTGCGCAGGACAGTGCCCGTGAAGGGCTGCTGAAAAAGGCATTCGGCGAACTAGTTGCTGAACGTCCGGTGGCTGCTAAACTGGCCAATGTTTGTGCGCCTGGTTATCAAGTATTTAACAAATTTATCAAACTGCCGCCAGTGGACAGCTCCAAGGCGGCGCAGATCATTCAGTATGAAGCGCAGCAGAATATTCCGTTTCCGCTGAATGAAGTCGTCTGGGATTACCAGAAGATCGGTACGGCCGCTGATGGATCCGTGGAAGTGCTCCTGGTCGCCATCAAGAGCGATTTGGTGGAAAGCCTTTTCCGTTCCACATCCGATTCCGGACGCAATCTGCAAGTGGTGGATGTTTCCGTGGCAGCGCTCTCCAACGCGTATCGTTACACCTACGGCCAAAGCGATGAATGCGTTATGCTGCTGGACATTGGTGCCAAGACCAGCAATGTGCTCTTCTTTGAAAAAGGACGTTTCTTCTGCCGTTCTCTGAATGTTGGAGCTAACGCCATCACACAGGAGTTTGGCGCTGAGGCTAAGATGCCTTTTGCGCAGGCGGAACAATTTAAGATCAATGAAGGTTTTGTCAGCCTGGGCGGTGCCTATGAGGAACCGGATAACCCGAAACAGGCCCAGGTCTCCAAGATCGCTCGTAACGTCCTGACACGCCTTCACATCCAGATCAACCAAACGATCCAGTTCTATCAAAAACAAAGCGCCGGCAGCGCTCCCAGCAAGATCTATCTCTGTGGTGGCGGCGTGACTCTGCCTTACACGGCGGAATTCTTCACCGAGAAATTCGGTGTTCAAGTGGAATACTTTAACCCGCTGAAAAACGTGGAGATCGCTCCCGAAGTCAACCTGGAAGAACTCCAAAAAGTAGGTCACTGCATGGGTGAGCTGGTGGGTTTGGCTTTGCGCAATCTGGCCGAGTGCCCGGTGGAATTGAACCTCGTTCCGCTGCGCGTGCGCGAAAGCCAGAAACTGGAACAAAAGAAACCTTTCTTTATCGCTTCGGTAGCGGCGCTGGTCATCGGACTTTTCGCTCTGGGCTGGTACTACGGCAATAAGACCGTTAAGCCGACACGCGCCGAGCTGGAACAAGTCGAGCAGAAGATGGCTGTTCTGAGAGGACCTTCTTCGCAAGTCTCTGCCGAAAAGGAGCAAATCAACAAAGCACTGACCTCGCTCAATGAGATGTCCGGCTGGGTGAACGAACGTTTCCTCTGGTTCGACATTTTGAATAATCTTCATGAGGCCATGATTGAGACCGAAAAGGAAGTCAGTGCCAATTTGACAGCCGACATGGGCCGGGAAGTCAAAGCCGGTCTGTGGATCGATCAATTCCTGCCGGAACTGCCGGATATGGAAACCGGTCTGGAAGATCCCCTTTCCAATGAAGGCGGCGCCAGCTCGGCGAGCTTGATGCGCGCTTCCCGCGGCCGTCGTGTAGATCCCCGTATGTCAGGCCGTTACGCCAGGCTGATTGCCAGCGCAGCGGAGGTTGCCACGGATAATACCCCGGTCAATACGAACGAGATACGTGAGATCAAAGTGATCTGCAAAGGTGTGAATTTGAAGCAGCAGCGCATCACGGCCAATGATGAGCTGGCCTTCAAGTTTGAAGAAAAAGTCAAGGGAATGACAAACTTATTCGATCCGGCCGAGACCAGTCTCTCAGCCCAGTCTGAAATGACCAACGCATACGCTAACACGTTCTCTTTCACTGTGAAACTGAAACTTAAGACCCCTGTGAAGATATAGACTATGAATATCGACTTTAAAAAAATCCAAGAGTGGGTCAAAAACAATATGGTGCTGACGATCAGTGCCGTAGTCTCTTTGATACTGATCATCGCGGCTGTCTTCTATCTGCTCCAAGGTATGAACGCCAGTGCCGCGGCGAAAGAAGAATTAGCATCCGCCAAAAGTCAACTGAACAGTTTGCAGACGGCGGAACCTTATCCGAACAAGGCAAATATCGAGATCCTCAAAGAACAAAACGCGGAACTCAAGCAGCTTCAGGAAGAATTCGGCAAGAAATTTGCTCCCGTGCCGATCCCTCCCGAAACCTATACGGCCAGCGGTTTTAAGTATAAACTGGAAGAAATGGTTTCCTCCCTGACAAAGAAGGCCAAGGAGTATTCCATCCAGCTGCCGACCAACCGTGTGAATTTCAGCTTTGGTTTCACGGCTCAGCGTTCCAACCTGAGAATGGACACCAACAGCTTGAAGATCCAGGCTGAACAGCTGGCTCATGTGGATTACCTCTGTTCCACGCTGCTGGATTCGGGCATCTCGGAGTTCATCCGTGTCCGCCGCGCGGCGGGCGCCACCAACGATCTCTTGCAGGTGGCTAATTACATCGCGGACTATCTGCCTGCGCGCAAGATTATTACCAATCAATACAGTTTTGTTTATCCGTATGAGATCGTCTTCAAGACCAGTCCGGGCGACCTGGGCAAGTATATCAATACGCTGGAGCAGAGTCCCTACGGTCTGACGATCAAGTGTGTAAAGGTCGAACGCGCTGAATCCATGATGACGGACGAACTGGCCGGATATCAGGAAACCGTCAACCCCATGATGATGATGCGTGGCGGACGCGGAATGAGAATGCCCGGCGGACGCATGATGGATCCCCGCATGCTGCAGCAGCAGGAACAGGAAGCTAAAAACGCTGAACAGGAAGAAGCAGAGAAAGCGCTCCCCAAAGTGACAACGACCGTTTTGAAGCCGACGGCTATTCGCGTGACAATGTACATTGATTTCATGCGCATGAAGACCGAAGAAGAAATGGCCAGCGCGGCCGCGGCTCCGCAGTCAGGTATCGATTTGGACGGTGACGGAACAATGGATGTCGCTGAAGACGGGATCACTCCGCTGCCGGGTGCCAGTGTGGATCCGAATGGTGTACCTATTGGGGAGAGCACTACGGCGAATTAAGGTCATTGAGGAGAAAGTAAGATGGAATTTTTAAAGAATCATTACGAAAAACTAATTCTGGGTGTGATCATTATCGGTCTTGTGGTCGCTGCGGTGCTCGTTTCCATGGGCGGTGAAAGCGACGACATGGGTGGCATTGATGCTCCGGTGTACGAGGCCAAGGCCAAACCTCTGGATCTGACAACAAACCTGGCTGCTTTGAGCCGCTTTACCGAATCCGAGTCGCTGGACTTTGAGGATGGACACTATATGTTCAATCCGGGAGTTTGGCAGCGCAAACCCGACGGTTCTTTTGTCACGGGTTCCCAGCTGGGTCCCAAAGGCTTGAAGATCAAAAAGATCGAACCTCTGAAATTTGCTGTGACCTTCGCGGATGTCAGCTCAGGTGCAACACCGCGCTGCTCCATGAGGATCAACCGGGTGAATCCTCCGGGCGAAAAAGGACTTCCCATGGCGATGAACTCTACATTGATGGCTGTGGGTGAGGAAAATGAATTTTTCAAATTCTTGGAGGCGCGTCCGGCTGACGCACCGACGGAAGTCGTATTGGAGATGAAAAAAGACGGTGAAGAGGTAACCCTTCCCAAGGGAAAGACTTATGAACGCGTCGAAGGCTATATGGCGGAACTCCGGTATGATGCTGAAAACAAGGATTTCAAAAACATAAGAGAAAAGTCTTCACTCGTTTTATCGGGTGAAACAAATAATGTCGTTGCCGTCACGGCGGAAGATATTGTACTATTGAACCCGGCAACGACGCTGAAAACGACTTTGAAATATAATGCTGCACCGTAAAACTCGTAGTATGAAAGTTCACAAGAACAGAAAAAACGTGTTGGCTAAAGCAGGTCTCCTCTTTTGCGGAGCCCTGTTGATGGCTCTCTGGGCGGAAATCGCCGTCCAGGCTCAAAATGCACCTGTTGTCAAAACTCCTGCGCAGGTCGCTGAAGAAGAAGCTGTCAGACGCCAGGAAGCTGTTGTACAGATAAAAACATATCTCAACCAGGCTGATAAGGCCCGCGCCGCAGGCGATTGGACTGAAGCCGCCCGCCTCTATGGCGATGCTTACAAGACGTTGAGTCAGGTAGGCCAAGCCAGCGCGACCGATGAATACCGTCGGATCGCGGACGGCATCACGGAAGTGAGCGTCTATGAGGCCGAACAGGCGGTCAAACGCGGGGACTATGAGTTGGCCATTGAGAAGCTGGACTACGCCCTGCGCGTGGATCCGACTAGTCTCAAGGCTCAGCGTGCCCGTGAGGCCGCCCTGCAGAAGAAAGCCCTGGTGAAGAATCGTGTTACCAGTAAAGAGGTGCGCGAGATCGGCGATGACGTGAAAGAAGCCGAAGCCGAGATCACGCAGATGGTTCACGATGCCAAGATGCTTTATGAAATGGGCGCCTACCAGAAGGCTCAGGAGAAACTGGAAGCCGTTCTGAAGGTCGCACCCGATAACAAACCGGCTCAGTATTATCAAAAACTCTTGGAAGAGAAGTACTCAGCCAATATCATGCGCCAGCGGAGCCTGGTCTCCGACTCAGCCATGACGGATGTGGCACGCGCCTGGACACTTACGACCAACGCGCAGAATCTGCCGGTGCCGAACATCATGGCCCGCACCAACCTGATCCATACGGGATTGGGCCGCCAGAAGATCCTCAACAAACTCGACCGCATTACCGTGGGCGAGGTGAAGTTTGACGGTATCCCTCTGGTGGAAGTCACTCGCTGGCTCCAGGAAGAGTCCATCAAGAATGATCCCGATGCCCAGGGCATCAACTTCATTGTCAACAATAGCATTGACAAGCCGGTGCAGGGGTTGGAAGCGATGTATGGCAATTACAATGAGATCGACCCGATGACCGGTATGCCTCGTATGGGCGCCGGTTCGATGCTTGCCCAGCAGGGCGGCATGGGCGGCGGCGGCATGGGCGGCGGCATGGGCGGCGGCCAGCAGGGTGTAAGCGCCTTCAATGCGATGTACATGGATATGGGTGATGTCCGGGAGTTTGTCATCCGTATTGATCCCCCGCTCAAACGGGTGCGTATGGCTGATGCGCTGGATGCCATCACCAAGGTATCCGATCGTCCTTTGAAGTATTCCATCGAAGACTACGCTGTGGTATTCACACAGCGTCTTCCGGAAAACGCGCAATTCTTTAACCGCACATTCCGTGTGGATCCGAACACCTTCTGGCAGGGCTTGGTCTCCGTCAGCTCGGAAGAGGTCGGTGTGGAAGGTTCCAACAGCTCCAGCAGCAATACCAGCGGCAGCAGCACGGGTGGTTATGTGGCACGTGTTTACACAGCCGGCAACAGCTCCGGCAGCGGCGGCATGAGCAATAACTCCGGTGGTTTGCCTTATGTGACCATGGAACTCGATAGCGGTATGGTGCAGGAACGTGTTCGTCTGTTCTTCCAGTCTGTGACGGGTGTCCAGTTCACCACGGGCAGCTACAGCTCTCAGGGTGTCGGCATCATGATGATGGCCGGCGGCGGTATGCAGTCTCTGAGCAGTATGATGGGTACCCAGGGCGGCATGGGCGGTATGCAGCAGATGAACTACAGCCAGCAGCAGCTGGGTTCACCGCAGCCGGGTCATACTCTGGTGTTCAATGACCGTTTAGGTCTGCTTTATGTTCGTTCCACGACAGAAGTCCTGGACGTGATCGAACAGGTCATCCAGACACTGAATGCTCCTCCTCCGCAGCTCTCTATCGAGGTCAAATTCGTGGAAGTCGAGCAGAACGATGCCAAGGCTTTAGGCTTTGACTGGTATTTGGGCAATTTCACTATTGATGGCGGCAAAGTGGGTGCCTCCGGCGGTTCAGCTCCGATCTATTCCGGAACTCCGACACCGGAAAATCCGACCGGCTACTTCCCGGCGTATTCTGACAACACCGCTCAGTCTCAGGGCAATATCACCAGCGGTCTGGCCGAGAATAACAGTGGTATCCCGACCATCGCGACGGTTACAGGCATCTTGACAGATCCTCAGTTCCGTGTTGTGATCCGCGCTCTGGAATCCCGCGACGGTGCCGAAGTCATGAGCGCTCCTCGTCTGGTGACCCTCAGCGGCCGTCAGGCTCAGATTCAATCTGCGGTTCTGCGTAACATCGCGACCGATGCGGATGTCAGCGCTTCTGAAGTCAGTTCTACCTCCGGCACAAGCGTTTCCGGTGGTACTTCCGCAACAGTCCAGGCTTTGGGTATGATCCAGCCGGAATCCGCGGCTGTGGCCACAGGTCCTACGCTGGACGTGATTCCTTATGTCTCCGCGGATGGTTATTCTGTCCAGATGACTTTGATTCCCTCTGTGGTGAACTTCCTGGGTTATGGCAACCCGGATGTTCCTGCCGCGGCGGAATTTGAAAATGCTTTGAAGGCGCAGGCCGGTAACCTGAGTTCACCGGTTCCTCTGCCTCGCTTCCAGGTTCGTCAGGTCACGACCTCTGTGATCGTGTGGGATGGCCAGACAGTGATGCTCGGCGGTTTGATCTCTGAGGAAGTTTCCCGTGTCCGCGACAAAGTTCCTGTTCTGGGTGACATCCCTCTGCTGGGTCGTCTGTTCCGCAGCGAGAGCAATAGCTCCGCCAAGAAGAATTTGATCATCTTCGTCACACCTCAGATCATTGATCCGGCCGGTAATCCGATCCATGACCTGAACGATGTGGAAAATCTGCCTTACAACCCGAATTCCGTGCCGGTGCAGTCCAACAAGGATGTCCGCGTGGCTCCGGGAACCGTACAGGCCAGTCTCTAATCGAGACTTACGAACGCTTTGGCTGTGGAAAACGCTGAAAATACACAGACTTCCGCAGTCAGAGTGTTGATCGTGGACGGGCATGCGCTGGCATACAGGATGTTCCACGCGCTGCCGGAGATGAGGTCTCCGGCGGGTGCCCCCGCGAATGCGATCTTTGGATTTATAAAAAATGTTCGCCGGGCGATTCAGGCGCTCCGGCCCACCCACGGAGCCGTGGTCTGGGACGGGGGATTGAACCGTGAACGCTTGGCGCTGTTGCCTGATTACAAGGGACAGAGGCCGCCGATGCCGGATGATCTCCGGTCGCAGCTGACTCCCATCCAGCAATGGGTGCCCCTGGCGGGGTGGAAGTGCCTGCGCGAGGATGGAGTGGAAGCCGATGACATCATCGGGACTCTGGCCCGGAAGTGCGAACGCGAAGGCGCTGAGGTGCTGGTGATGAGTCCGGACAAGGATTTCATGCAGCTGGTCTCGGAGCGTGTCCACCTCTGGCGGTTGTGCGGCGGCTCGGAAGAACGGGTCACGCCGGCGGCCGTCCAGCGCAAGACCGGTGTCCGGCCGGATCAGATCGTGGACTGGCTCAGCCTGATCGGCGACGCGAGCGACAATATCGCGGGCGCGCCGGGAGTAGGGCCGAAGACCGCCGCCAGACTGCTGGTTGACTATGGCACAATGTGTGCTATATTTGACAATATAGGGCAGGTGAAGCCGGAGCGGCTTCAGGCGGTTTTGCGCGACAGCCGGGAATTGCTGGAACGCAACCGGAAACTGGTGGAACTGACGATGCAGCCGCAATATGAGCTGCCCCTGGAAGAACTGCGGCTGAGGGCATCGGATACAGGCAACGAAGAAAAGTTTTTGGGTGAATGGGGCTTTAACAGTCTGCGGCGCAACGAACCGCAGGAGCCGCCGATGATACAGGCGGAGTTATTTTGATAGTTTTGTACAAGATTTTGGATAAAGCGAATATGTTGGCAATGAAACGAGCCGGTATGAATTGGGCGGTGCTGCTGAGCGGTATCGCTGTTTCTGGGTTTGTGTTTTCCGCTCAAGCGCAGGAAGATGGTGTGATTCTGAGTCAGGACGGCACAGAATATCTGATTACTTCCGCGGGGCGTCTGCCGGGTGAGCAGACAAACCCCTCGCTGGCACTGGGTCGGCAGGGCGGTTTCGTCGTCTGGCAGGATAATGTTTCCGACCTGGACGGCCTGGGCATTTCCGCGCAGGTTCTGGACGCGGCCTTCCAGCCGGTGGGCGGCGAGTTCTGCGTCAACGAGATACAGCAGGGGGATCAAGAGAATCCCCGCGCGGCCGTTTTTGCTGACGGCGCGGGCATCTTTGTTTGGCAGACCGGTGTGCGCGGCAGCCAAAAGATCGCTTATCGTGTTTTAGGCGCGAACGGACTCTGGGCTTCCGAGCAGTCCCTGGCGCAGAACGGTTTGAACCAGAAAGATCCGCAGGTCGCGGTCCTCAGCAACGGCACGGCGGTCATTACCTGGAGCGCGGTGGATGTCTCCGGCAAGCCGATGGGCGTTTTCATGCAGGCGGTTTCCTCCACGGGTGCCAAACTCGGCTCCATCCAGGCGGTCGCTGATGGTCAGGGCAAACGTTCTTCCGCTATTACCCCTTTGAAAGACGGCGGTTTTGCCGTGGCATGGCTGGAAGAGAATCTTTCCACAGCCGTTTCCAATTCTGATTATACGATGGCCACGATCACGACCTCCATCAAGGTGCAGTCCTTTACGGCTGACTTGACGGCGGCCAACGCGGCCCGGACAGTTTCTCCGGCCGGCGCGATCGTTTCCAATCCTGCGATTGCCGCGGGTCCTTATGGTATCGCGGTGGCGTGGAGCCTGTTGAACGCTTCCGGTTCCGCTTCCCAGACCTGGGATGTAGCGGGCGCGGTGCTCGACTTCTCCGGCAATGTGCAGAAGAACTACTCGCCGCTGAATGATTACACACTGGGCGATCAGTACATGCCTCAGCTGACCGCGGTGGAGGAGAATTACTTTGCCGTGTGGACCAGCCTTCGTCAGGATGGTTCCTTTGAAGGTGTTTTCGGCCGTCTGTTCAATGTCTCCGAGTTCACCAGCGATGAGACGCGTGTCAATACGACCACTTTGCTGAAGCAGCTGCAGCCGGCGGTAGCCTCCAGCGGTAACAAGCTATTAGTGACCTGGACCAGCTATCTGATGGGCGAGTACAGCTTCGACCTTCAGGCGCAGCGCTTTATCACGGATTCTGACGGCAACCTGCTGGCTCAGCCCGAAAAACCGTTCGCTTACGCGCTGACAGAGTACGAGATCTTCGTCTCATGGCCGGCGGTCACTGGCCGCGCGGTCAAGCAGTACGATCTGTTCATTGACGATCTGCCCGCTCTGGCGCTCAAGGATAATTTCTATACACTGGAAGATCTGGATATGTCCACGACTCACACCTTTAAGTACTGCATCACACTGGAAAGCGGTGTGGTCTCCCCGGTCTCTGAACCGATCACGGTCAAGACCTGGGGTGCGGACAAGAGCCGTGACGGTCTGCCGGATGACTGGCAGTCGCTCTACTGGGGCTCCGACAAGAGCAAGTGGCCCGGTGCCAATGAAGACAGCGACGGCGACGGCGTGAGCAATCTGGATGAATTTTTAGCCGGTACCAATCCGATGGATAAAGAGAGCGCTCTGACGACTAAATTGAAGATGACCGCTCAGGGTGTTCGTCTGGAGTGGAATACCGTGGCCGGTTTTGTCTATCAGGTACAGTCCTCCGCTGATACAAAGAGCTGGACGAATCTGGGCGCGCCTCGCCGCGCGGCCGGTAAAGTGGATTCCATGGTACTGGATCCGGCACAAAAGAGTTTCTATCGCATCATTCGCATGGGCGGAGCTCAGTAAATAGAAGGGTAACGAAAGATCAGTAAATTATATGTTTGCTTCGATGAAAAAGTTTGGATTGATTGCCGCGTTAACGGGTTTGACATGCGCTGCCGCGCAGGCCTTCTCCCTGCTGGGACCCTGGGCCAACTGGCAGACCACAGACCTGGGTTATCAGATGGACACGGTTGTAACGAATGTTCCTCGTGACGCTGGCGGTCCGATGAATCTCAAGGAAGGCTACCGCTGGAATATCCCGGTGATGACCTACGCTTTCGATAAATCCTTCATGGACTACTATGGCGAGAGGGGTGTGGAAGAGGTGGAACGCGCGATGGCGACCATCAACGACACTTTCGCCAACATGTATAAGGACAATTATCTGGATACCATTCCCACCAGTGTGGCACGCTATAATTACCGTGCCGCGTCTCTGGGATTGATGGATGTCTATTCAGAAGTGCTGGCTCACATGACCGAGAAACTGGGAATTGGACCGGCTGAGCGTTACTGCTGGACTCTGCGCAATGCTACTCCTCCTACGGATGATTCTATCGGTATATATTACACGATCCGCCGTAACTTTGATCCGGAAACTTTGGAACCAACGCCTTATGTCAATGGTGTCCTTTATTCCTACCGCATCAGTTACTATGGTGATGCCGGGCAGTACGCGGAAGCTTTGGAAATCACTCCTGATCCGACTGCGATCGGCTATAACAGTGTGGCTGGCCGCTGGAATAATGCACACGAGATGATTTCTCTGGAAGGTCTTTATTATACAGGACTTTCCCGTGATGATGTGGGCGGTCTGCGCTGGCTCTACAGTGCCGATAATTACGCTTTTGAGGGGACAACCGTAACAGGGTCAGGCGGCAACGCCGGTATCCTGACTCCGAATTATACCACGCCTATCATCGTGACCAATCTGGATCTGGCTCAGTTCCTGATCGCTGTGGAGCGCACGACCAATACCGCGGCTCAGGTCCTGGCTCTTTATCCGGGTTTGAATATCACTTCGACCAACTGGGATTACGAGACCATCAAGACAACAAATTATGTCTATGCTCCAACCAGTCCCTGGATGCCTTATGGTCAAGTTCCCGTGCTGGTGCCGCAAGTGGAAAACCACTTCCGTCTGCTCTATACGTATGGTTATGACAATGTGATCACTAACTTTGGCGGCAATGTCACCAAGGACAAGATCCAGTATATCATCATTTCCAGCGGTGCCCAGATGAGTCCGTGGCTGCCCTATGGTACAGGTACTGATGGTACGGCGGTGACTAATTATATCAATGTGACTACCAATCGTGTGACCGGCGGCATCATGATCCTGGGTGGTCTGGCTGCTAATGCAAACACTAACGATACCGGAACAAACGTAGCCAACAACGCGGGCGGCTATGAGTTCCTGGCAACCAATTTTGTCCGTCGTGTTTATGTGACGAATCTGATAGCTTCGGCGACTACCAATACAGCAACTGGCGGTAACGGTACAAATGATAACGGCGGAACGACTATCGGTATTGGTATAGGCGATGACACCGGCGGGGATACCGGAACCGGAACAAATGCTGCTACTGTTTCCTTCAATCAGTATATGGTCACTTCCTACGATCTGTATGAGTATTTGGTTTATCCTATTCTTTGGAGTGACGAGGGGAATGGCGGCGGTGATGATACCAATGCTGTGGTCGCTACTTCGGTACTTTACCGTCCGGGTCTGGCCGGCAACTTCCGACTGATGCGTGTCAATTTCGACAACCTGATCGGTTCGACCTTCACACCGACGAATATGTATTTCTCCAATGTGGTCTATATGAAGTTGAAAGACAATGTGACTGATCCGGTGACTGATCCTTATGGTCAGCTGGATGTGACCACGATCCGCAGACGGTTGACATGGCCGGATATCGTTTTCTCCGCGACAGACCAAGGCGCAGATGGTATACATGTTCTTGAGGATAACCAATGGGTCAGCTATGCCACGTTTAACAGCGCAGTGCAGAATGTGACCCCAAATACCGCGTCGGGTCCCGGTGTTATCAGTGCTGTGGGTGGAATTGAGTTTAATACGACGGGAAATGATTTCTGGTTGAATGATACCCAGGGACCACTTTCACTCTTTGAACAGAATAACGGACGTACACATTTGTGGGCATCCTTTGACGGCTCAACGAACGCGCCCCATCTCTATTCGGGATCAAGTTCCTGGAAAACGATCCAGTGGGTGGAACAGCAGATAACGAACACGTTTAACTCGGTTCCGCTCAAGTAACAGAGGACCAGGTAAGTATGGAAACTGAAAAAATGTTTAGAGGATTTCAAAATATGAAGAAACTTTTACCAGGACTTACGGTATGCCTGATAGCGGCGGCAGCCGCGCAGGCCGCCCAGGATGAATGGATCAACCGCCAGGAGGTGAATAACCCTCAGGTGGATGCCAGGGTTATCCGCAACTATGGTATCATCAATATCTCGCCAACGGGTCTTCCGTTCACATTCGACAACAACCTGGAGTTTTACAATGACGCGGGTGGTATCCTGAAAATCGCTGATCCGGGTGTCATTTTTGATTACCATAATTCGGCGGTGCCCTTTGGCAAGACGAATTCCGTTCCCATGGATATCTATTTCAATGAGGGGACCCTGCAAGGCGGTTCTATCCGCATCAATGCCAAAGAAGTCATTGATTCCGGTATCACGATGGCCAGCGGTTACGGCGGCATTGATGTCAGAGGTTTCAGTCTTGATCTGTGGGGCGTTCAGTATCAGTCCAAACAGGGCAACTCCGCTTATCTGGATCCCGATGGACATCATAGAGGCGCTTTCTCCCGTCCGCCCTCTATTTACAGCTACGCCTGGGGACACGGTGTCAATAACTACCTGGAAGGCGGTCCGACCCAGAGTGTTTATCAGATGTCCAACGGTGCGCAGGCACAAGCCAATCTGCCCATAGGCGGTTCGGATATGATCACTGTTGCAGTCGGTCGTGCCGCGAACTGGTGGGATGAGAACAATTACAAGGCTTATATCAATTCGACCATGTATGATATGAACACGAACGATCCGAAGCCGTTCTATCAAGTCGTGTTCGTTCCGAATGACATGATCGCTTATGAATATGCGGATCCACAGGATCCGACCAGCCCGATCACCGGCTGCAAAGCTTATAATCAGTTTCGTGTGGCTTTCGGTGGAACGCCTTATGATATGCCGTTCCAGCCTTATACGCCTCATCCGGAATACGGCGCACGTTCTGTGATCGTCTATCAATACGCCTATACGGCCGAAGATGCTCAGGGTGGTCCTTCTTATCCTCGTTATAACCAGGTCATTATGGAAGATCTGACCGGCTATTTCTATCAGGAAATGGCGGAAAACGGCTATATACAGGATTATGATGCCCGTGGAGCTATTCCGGATCGTTTCCGTGTGGACTGCCGCAACAGCGTGGTCTCCTATGAAAACTTTATCTACGCTCCGTGGCGTGGTATGCCGACAGGCTCGATGGCTTTGCCTCCGTGCTATAAAGTGGATCCGAATACCGGTGAACCGATACTGGATGAAAACAAAGAGAGGATCCCGGCTTGGACACAGGATGAAGCTCCTTCTCAGACAGGTCCTTATCTGTTGAGTGTGGCGGCCTCCTGTCTGGCCGGTTCCGATACGGAACAGAATCCTGATTTGAAATGGCTCCAACGGGGTCGTGAATATCGCCTGTTTGATCCGGAGTCACCGGATCCGGGCAAGGCGCTTGTGGATGTGGATTACAGCGTTTATTCCGTGAATGTAGGCGCGGACAACGCTTTCAATAAAAAAGCGCTCACGCAGCAATACGGTTTTCCTGTTGAATCACTTATTGATACATCCGCTTATCCGGGACATATCACCATCAGCGGTAATGACGTGGTGCTGGACAATATGTACGCGGAAGCTCAGGAATCCATTACGCTGAATGTAACGAATCTGGTCTCCGCGGAGAATGTTTCGCTGAACGCGAACTATATCAACGCTTTCTTCTCCAAGGTGAAAGAAGGTTTGCCCGAAGGTGCGACCCTGAAACTGGAAGAAGTGGTAAGCCCTCAGATGACCCGCTTCATGGGCGGTCTGGCTATGTACAGCTGTATCTATAAAGTGTCCTTTGAGATCTGTGAAGAACCTTATGACCGCGAAGCCGCTAAGAATGGTGATGAAGGCGGTGAAGTCACGCCCGCGGATGAAGGCGACGAAGGCGGCGGTGAAGGCGGAGAAGGTGACGAGGGCGGTGAAGGAGATGAACCTGAACCGGAAGAACCGGAATGGGAAGACACGGAATTCTACTTCCATGTGGTTTACATCAACAGCACAGCCGCACCCAGAACAGTGTATCCGAATGTGGATAACTTTGTTGTCCAAACGGAACTGCCTGTCGAAATGAATGACACCATCGCCCTGGGCGAAGATTTCAAATTCGATACCCCGGCTCTGACGCTGGACGGCGCGATGTCCTTCCCAAAGACGGTCGTGGATACCAACTTTGTCAATATGATGAACTTCACCAACATGGCGAACCTGGTCATGCAGGGTCAGGTGCGCAACAGCGGTGTGTTCACCAATACTTACACGCAATCACCGAGCATCAGTTTCTATCTGGGACAGAACCGCTCGCCTCGTCTGGAGAACCTGATCAATGAAGGTTCCTTCGCTTTCAGCGAAGTTGCTCTGGACGCGAATCATCTGGGCTTTGTCAACGGCGGTTCCGCGACGGCGGATAACAGCGTGACTTTGACGGCGGACACGATGATCCTGAGCGAGGCGGAAGTGAATGGCAAGGTTCGCACGGAGATTAATACCAGAGAGCTGGATATCTTTGCCACTGATCTGACAGGCGGTGATGTGGCCAAAAAGACCTCCGGAACGGTCACGCTGAATGTGGCCGACCGCATTTATGACGGTTTCAATGGTGTGACGAACATCATTGACGGCGTTCCGGTCGTGCAGCATGTGGATCAGAATGAACTGTCGGCCATGGGATCTGTCAGTATCCCGAACAAACCGGCCTCCGGTGATTTGATGAATACACGGATCTCGATCACGAATCCGAGGATCTCCCGCAATACCTGGTCGGGTGATGACCGCGGTGATACGCTGGACGGTTGGACAGACAATATGGCTCTGGGCGCTCTGGTGCTGAAAGGCTCCATCAGCGGCAATCAGGCACTGCGTTATGATTTCACCTCGCCGGTACCCAACGGCGCTATCTATGTGCGCGACCTGTATCTGGGCGTGGAGACCGACGCGAAAGAAGATCTTACCTTAGATTACGGCAAGATGCTGACCTTCAGTAATATGAAGATGTACTATGTGAACTGCTACCAGTTAGAGCTGCTGCCTCCTCCTCCGGGCGGTTCCTCTACTTCCACAAACGCGGTCTGGGTCTTGAAAGATAAATTCCCCGGAAACAACCCGAATGTGGTGCAGACACAGCATCACCCCGACTGGGCGAGCCCGATCGATGTGCTGACCACTTCAACAATGGCGTTCAGCATCCGTTTTGCCAGCAGCGTGGAGCTGTCCGCGGACGACCTGGACGTGACTCCGCTGGAACTGCGCTGGGTGGCCTTTTCCGGTTCGACCTATAAGGTGGAAGTGGCCGACAGTCTGGAAGGCAGCTGGAAGACGTTCTATGTGACTATGCCGGAAGAATCCGGAGAGGTCATTATTCCTCTGGATCCGGATGACAGCATGAAGTTCTTCCGTCTGATCCGGGAGTAACGGACTGTTTTTTGAGCGGGATGCCGCTTTAGTAATACATTTGTCGGGTCGGGTACAAGAAATTGTATCCGGCCTTTTTCTATGGAAGGTTTTTTGATCATCACCCAGGCATCCATCCCCGTTTTTCTGATGATGGGGGTGGGATACCTGCTTGCCGCTCTGAAGCAGTTCCCCAAGGAGTCCTTCAACGCTATCCTGAACATTGATGTCAAGGCTTTGATCCCGTGTCTGATCGTGGATTCGATCCTGGGGAATCAGGCGCTGAAGAATTTCGGGACACTGCTGTCGGCTCCCGTGTTCGGGATCTTTATGCTGCTCCTGGGACTGGGAGCGGGACTGATCACCCGGAGAGTGGCCGGCCTGTCAAAGGAGGAAGCGCCTCAGTGGCGCAGCTACGCTGTCACGGTGGGGCTGTTCAATTACGGGTATATCCCTTTTCCGCTGGCACTGGCGCTCTATGACCAGGAAACCGTGGGGGTGCTTTTCGTTTTCAATGTGGGGATCGAAATCTGTGTCTGGACGATCATCGCGGCGCTGCTGAGCGGCTATTCGCTGCTGAAAGAGTGGAAGAAGATCTTCAATATGCCGCTGCTGGCGATCATATTCTCGCTGATCCTGAACTTTGCCGGAGTGCCACTGCCCGGAGTCCTGCGCCAGACCTGCCATGCGTTGGGTCAGTGCGCTTATCCGCTGGGACTGGTCGTCTGCGGCGGTGTGATCTACTATCTGTGCCGGGAAGAGAGTCTGCTGGATCGTTTGCGGGCACCGCTTACCGCTACGGTGCTGAGATGCGGACTGCTGCCGATCCTGACCTTGCTGGCCGCGATGTTTTTTCCGTTCTCGGTGGAGCTCAAGCGGGTCATCATCCTTCAGGCGGCCATGCCAACGGCTGTTTTCGCGATGGTGCTTTCGCAGATGTTCCACGCGGATTCTGCGCTGGCGTTCCGGGGGGTGCTGCTTTCCACGCTCCTCAGCATCATTACCACGCCGATTTGGATCCACATCGGCACGAAGATGCTGATGTAGGCTTGCGGGGAAGGTATTTTCAAAAAATTTTAAAAAAAACGGGGATCCGGTGTTGATCGGATCCCCGTTCGCTTTTATCTCAACAAAATTCTAGCTGCATCCTAAACTTTCACCGCAGTTCAGGCATTTGTAGCAGGCACCGTTGCGCACGGTGATGTGTCCGCAGTTCGGGCAGACCGGCGCGTCCTTCTGGAAGTGCGCCACCGATTCACTCAGGCTCTTGGGAGCGTGATAAACGGTGGACATTTCCGGGGTGTCCTCTTCTTTCAGGGGCAGATCGGGCACGGGACGGTTTATGGCCTTCTTCAACTCTTCCTGGAGACCGGGAATGGCCAGATCCTGCTGCATCGGGGCGCCATGGTTGGCGCGGTATTCCGGGATGAAGCGCAGAGCCATCCAGCGGAAGATGTAGTCAATGATGCTGGAGGCGTTGCGGATCTCCGGATTGCTGGTAAAGCCCCACGGTTCAAAGCGCTGGTGAGAGAATTTCTTCACCAGGTCTTCCAGAGGCACTCCGTACTGCAGGGAAATACTGGTCAGGGTCGCGATGCAGTCCATCAGACCGCCGATGGTGGAGCCTTCCTTGGCCATGGTGATGAAAAGCTCTCCCGGCTGGCCGTTTTCGTACAGCCCCACAGTCAGGTAGCCTTCGTGACCGGCGATCTCAAACTTGTGATTGACGGCGGTGCGGGTGGCGGGCAGACGGTGGCGCACCGGTTTGTCGGCGCGTTCTTCCAGCGTTCGGATCATGGATTCCATTTCCGCGATGCGTTTGCGCAGGATGTCGTTTTCTTCCGCGGAGAGCGTGGCATCCTGTTTCGCATCCTTGCTGGTGTTGAGCGGCTGCGAGCACTTGGAGCCGTCGCGGTAGATAGCCACGCATTTGAGCCCCATCTTCCAGGCCTGGATGTAAGTGTCGCGGATCTGCTCTACGGTGGATTCATTGGGCATATTGACCGTCTTGGAGATAGCACCGCTGATGAACGGCTGAGCCGCGCCCATCATCCGCAGGTGACCCAGCGGAGAGATGCTGCGTTTGCCGCGCATCGGACGGAACGCACAGTCGAACACAGAGAGGTGATCGGGCTTCAATCCGGAGGCCACGATCTCGCCGGAATCCAGGCGGACATCTTCCACCGTGTCGTATTTTTCGATGTGAGCCAGGATCTTCTCGATGTCTTCCTTCTTATAATTCAGACGTTTGAGGGCATCCCCCACGGTGCGGTTGGCCATCTTGAGCATACCGCCGCCGACCAGTGATTTGTATTTCACCAGGGCGATGTCCGGTTCCACACCGGTGGTATCGCAGTCCATCATGAAGGAAATGGTTCCCGTGGGAGCCAGTACGGTGGTCTGAGCGTTGCGGTAGCCGTACTTCTCGCCCAGACTCAGAACGTTGTTCCATACCTTGCGGGCTTCGTCTTTCAGATAATCAAAATCGCGGCCGGTGTGGATGTTTTCCACTGCGTCACGGTGCATGTGCATGACTTCCATCATGGAGTCGATGTTATCCGCCTTCAGGGGCTTCTTGTTGGAGGAGAAGTGCGCGTCGGCAAATCCGGGGAACGGTCCCATAGCGGCGGCGATCTTGGCCGACTGTTCATAGCAGGCACCGGTCATGATGGCGGTCACAGCGCCGGCAAAAGCGCGGCCTTCTTCGGAGTCATAGGGCAGACCGTAGCTCATCACGATGGAACCCAGGTTCGCGTATCCCAGACCCAGAGCTCTGAAAATGTGAGAATTTTCGGCGATCTGCTTGGTGGGATAGCTGGAATTATCCACAACGATCTCCTGCGCCGTGATGAAGATGCGCACAGCCGCTTTGAAGCGCTCCACATCGAACTTGCCGTCCTTGTTTTTGAACTTCATCAGGTTCAGGGAAGCCAGATTGCAGGCGCTGTCATTGATAAAGAGATATTCCGAGCAGGGATTGCTGGAGCGGATCAAATCACTGCCTTTGCAGGTGTGCCATTTCTGGATGGCACTGTCGAACTGGATGCCGGGGTCGCCGCAGATCCAGGTGCCTTCCGCGATCTTGTAGAGCAGATGCGCCGCGTCCTTCACTTCCAGAACACGGTCACCTTTCACGCTGCGGGTCTCCCATTTCCTGCCTTCGATGGCGGCGGTCAGGAACTCATCGGTGGCGCGCACGGAAAGGTTCTCATTTTGATACATGGCGCTGCCATAAGCCGGACCGTTGAAGGAGCCGTCATAGCCCTGCGCGATCAAGGCCCAGACCTTCTTTTCCTCGATCTGTTTGGCTTCGATAAATTCTTCGATGTCGCCGTGCCAGTCGTAGAGGGTGTTCATCTTGGCCGCGCGGCGGGTCTTGCCGCCGGATTTGACCACATTGGCCACCTGGTCATACACCTTGAGGAAGGACATCGGACCGCTGGGATGTCCGCCGCCACTCAGTTTTTCCTTGCTGGAACGGATGGGAGAAAGATCGGAACCGGTGCCGGAGCCGAATTTGAAGAGCATCGCTTCGTTGGTGGCCAGCCCCATGATGGATTCCATGTTGTCTTCCACCGACTGGATGAAGCAGGCGCTGCACTGCGGTCTTTCGTACTGTGTCTTGGCGCGCTTGAATCCCTTGGTGGGAAAATCATAAGCCCAGTTGCCCAGAGCGGAGTTCTTGCCCACACCGTACTGCTGGTACAAGCCCACGTTGAACCACACGGGAGAATTGAAAGCGCCGTACTGATTCACGCACAACCAGGCCAGTTCATTGTAGAAGACTTCGCCGTCCGCCTTAGAGAAGTATTTGTCCTTCACGCCCCAGTCCGCGATCGTGCGGCAGACGCGGTGGATCATCTGGCGGATGCTCTTTTCACGCTCATCGGTCTCGATATCACCATAGAAGTACTTGGAGACAACGACCTTGGTGGCAAGCTCGGACCAGAACTTGGGAACTTCAACTTTTTCCTGACGGAAGAAGACATTGCCGGAATCATCATTGATTTCCGCGGTGCGGTAATCCCATTCGATCTCATCAAAGGGGCTTACTTTTGGGGTGCTGAATACGCGATCAACTTTGAGCATCTTCCCGGAGGGCTTGAATACACGAGGACTCTTGGAAGCGCTCTTTGTTTGTGGCTTGGGCTTAGACATTTTTGCAGAAATGCAGTTTATTTTTAATACAAAAGATTTATAATGAACAAGTTAGTGTTGCTTTTTGAGAAAAAATCTCAAAGCAAGCATACTACAGACAGTAGTGCTAAACAAAAGCATACAACAACATTCAGTAGATGCAAAGAGTTTTTCTTTCTGAAAAATATCTTTGGACACTAACTCATTCAGAGTGAAGGGAAGAGGGATAAAAAAATTTTTTTAGAAAAATTTAGTCTGGACTTTCCGCTTAGAATCTCAACAGAAAAGTCATTGTCCTGAGGGTATAGACAATCAGATGAGTCAGAACACGTTGAAGCGGGGTGAAGTTCAATGCCAGGATGAGAATGATGATGCCATATTGACTGAGCCACATATAGGTTTCCCATTTCATGTTGGTGAAGTTTTTCAGCAGGTGGGAGCCGTCCAGGGGCGGGATCGGTATCAAGTTGAACCAGGCCAGCAAGATATTGATGAATGTCAGGTTCATCAGGACATGAATGAACTGTGCCGCGAAACTGCCGCTTTCGATCGGCGCGAACCCCATTACCCGTATGACTACCAGGATCGCGAATCCCAGCAGCAGATTGGAGCCCGGACCCGCCAGCGAAACCAGATTATCATCCCGGCGATAGTTGCGGAAGTTGTTCGGGTTGACCGGCACGGGGCGCGCCCAGCCGATGATGAACCCGCTCAGCGCGGCCGCGGAGCTGCCCAGTAGCGGCAGAAAGATCATCAGCGCGGGGATAATGACCGTTCCCAGCATATCGATGTGAGCCAGTGGATTCAGAGTCAGTCGTCCCAGCATCTTGGCAGTATTGTCGCCGCAGCGCTGCGCCATCCAGGCGTGAGCGCATTCATGGAAGCTCAGTGAAATGAGAAAGCAGAGATAAAGAATGATGCCGTCAACCAGCATAGATCAAGAAAGCTGTCAGTTTTGAAGATAGCGGCTTAGATTCTTTTCCAGATCATCGGGGGAATTTCCCGTCACCAGATAGAGAGCGGCCATGCGGACAGCCAGACCGTTCGTGACCTGATGCAGCACCACAGACCGTTCGCAGTCTGCGATGTCGCTGTCGATCTCCACGCCGCGGTTGATGGGGCCCGGATGCATGATGATGGCGTTCGGTTTCATCAGTCTGACCCGTTCCTTGGTCAGACCGAAAAAGGCGGTATATTCACCCAGACTGGGGAAGGCGGACTTGCGCTGGCGTTCATGCTGGATGCGCAGCAGGTTGACAAAATCCGCGTCGCCGATGGCATCTTCGATGTGATGAGTCACCCGGCAGCCCATTTTCTCAAAACTCCGGGGAACCAGAGTCGGAGGACCGCACAGGGTCACTTTCGCGCCCATCTTATTGAGCAGCCAGATGTTGGAGCGGGCTACACGGCTGTAGAGGATGTCGCCCAGGATCGTCACATGAGCACCTTGCAGGGTGCCGCGTTCCTCGATCATGGTGAGAGCGTCCAGAAATGCCTGAGTGGGATGGGCATGAGCGCCGTCTCCGCCGTTGATCACCGAGGAGCTGACTCGTTCCGAGACGAATTGCGGCGCTCCTGACGCGCTGTGACGGATGATCAGAACATCCGCTTTCAGTGATTCCAGATTCCGGACGGTATCTTTCAGCGTTTCGCCCTTTTTCAGCGAGGAACCTTCTGCGGAAAGATTGACCACCGTTGCGCCTAAGTGTTTGGCGGCCAGCTCAAAACTGGTTCGTGTCCGGGTGGAGGGTTCCACAAAAAAATTAATGACGGTGTACCCCTGCAGGAACGGAACGTATTTTCGCGGGGAGAGGCACACTTGTTTGAATTGCTTGGCACAGGCCAAAAGGGTCGTAATTTCTTCCGCGCTCAGGCTTTCAATATCGATCAAATCTTTACGGTTCCAGTTCATCTGTCCAAACTATTCAAAACAAAGGTTTAAGAGTTATTCTGCTTCCGTGCTTTTAACCATTTGGAGCGATGTTTGAGCCGCCAGTCGATCAGGGCACGCTCGAACCCGATATCATAACCGGCTCGTTCAGACTCCAGCCACTTGTGGCGCAGGATCTCTTCACGTTCCTCTTGGAATTCCTTAAAAAGTTTGGAATCTTGGAGATTCAGGCTGCAAGGAGTCTCTGATCTCTTCATATCGGCATTTTCCAACTGTGATAACATAAAACACCTTTTCCGAACGGCTGCTGCCGCGCGGCTCTCAGCATTCTACACGGCTCTGTTAAGAATTCAATCCTTAAAAAATCATCTTTAAAAGGGACTTTATTGCAAATAGATAAGTAAGATATGAAATTGTCATTTTAATGAAAAATGAGAGAAATATGATGTTCATTGCATTTTTCTTAGTAAACAATCCATGCTTCAACATTGACAAAAGCAGACGGTTAAGGTTCAATGAGTGTGACGATGGAGTCGCACGGCGATACGGATCCTCGGGGAAAATCGGAAATAGCGTTCCTGCCGTTTACTTTTGGCGGGATCGCGCATTTCGGTTATGCGCGGAAGGCCTTTCTTTTTACGGTGGAACTGGTCATCGCTCTGCTTTGTTCACTTTCCATTTTGTGGTTTGTCTGTGATGCTTATTTTCCCATTGTGGGGCAGGCAATAGATTCTCTGCCGGAGGAGGAGGTCAGTATCACTAATAACCGCTTGGTGTGGGATGAGCGTGATGGGGTGCTGGCACAGTCGCCCAAGCTGGCCATTTCGATCAATGCTTACGGCGGTCCCGGAAAGGTGACTGACTCGGATCTGACTCTGGAGCTGGCCATGCGTTCCTTTAAGATCCATTGCATCAATGGCTATTATACGGAGATTCCTTATCAGATAGATCGTTTTCCGCTGAATCGCCAGCGGGTCACCTCCTGGTGGAAGGCTTGGATGGGACCGTTGATCTTCTGGGTCATTTTTATTTCTTTTTGCTCATTGGTTCTGATCTGGCAGGTTTTGTCTTTTCTTTACATGTTTGGGGTCAAGCTCCTCGCGTGGGCGACCCGCCGCCAGGTGGAGTGGACCGGGGCTTATATGCTTTCGGGCGCGTCGCTGATGCCGGGCGCACTGCTGATGACGGCGGGTATCCTCTGTTACAGTATCGGCTGTATCAGTCTGGAAGGATTGGGGATCTTTGCCGCGGCTCATATCGTGCTGGCATGGATCTTCCTGCTGATCTCCACGTTGCTGCTGCCCAAGGCACCCAAACCGGTGCCGGTGTTCAAGAGCGCATCCCAGCCGCAAGCCGCCGCTTTCGGTACCGCTGATGTTCAGCGGGAACCGGAACCCGCGTCTGTCGATCGGAACAATCCTTTCTCCGGCCAGAAACCGGCCAAAAAGTTTTCCTTTTTCGGAAAGAACAAAAAAAATCCTTTTAGCTGAAAAGCATAACTAAAGCAGAATAATTACGATATATGATTCATCCTACAGCGATCGTTCATCCTAACGCCAAGATACACCCCACTGTCGAAGTGGGTGCTTTTGCCGTGATCGGTGAATTTGTGCAACTGGGAGCCGGATGCAAAGTGGATCACCACTGCTGCATCGTTGGACATACTACCGCGGGCGAGAAGAACTATTTCGGGATCAGTGCCGTAATCGGCGCGGAGCCGCAGGATCTGAAGTACTCCGGCGGTCCGACCCGTCTGCGCATCGGCAACGGGAATACCTTCCGCGAGATGGTCACGCTCCACTGTTCCAACAATCTGGATGAAGACACCGTCATTGGCGACAACTGTCTGCTGATGGCCAATGTCCATATCGCACACAACTCGGTTTTGGGCAACAATATCATTCTGGCTAATTCGGCTTTGGTCGGCGGTCATGTCCATATCGGCGACCGTGCTGTTCTTTCCGGCAATACGGCTGTCCATCAATTCGTCCGTATTGGCGATCTGGGTATGCTCCAGGGTGTGTCCGCCGTCAGCGCAGATATCCCTCCCTATACCATTGCTTATGACAAGAACCTGCTGGCCGGGTTGAATATCGTGGGACTGCGCCGCGCGGGCATCAGCTCCGAAGTCCGTCTGGAGATCAAGCGCGCCTATCATATCCTTTTCTGTTCCGGGCTGAAACGTGTGGACGCGATCGAACAGGCACGGAATGCGGTCCACTCTGCCGAGGCGCTGAAGCTGGTCGAATTTGTGAGGACAGCCACACGTCCTATTTGTATGCCCAGAATATCCCGCCGGGCCAACCTGGGCGGTGAAGAAACCTCAGAATAGTCTGCCATGCTCACTCCTGTTCGCTCCGATATCATTGGCGGGGAGCTGGCGCTCTGCTGGAGCGATGGATCGGAACAGTTCATCCCGCTCCGCAAACTGCGTGAGGAATGCCCCTGCGCCTGGTGCAAAGGCGAGCCCGATGTGGCGGGACCGGCTCATGCCTTGCCGGAACGTCCTCCGCTCACACCGGAATCCTTCCAGCTGGTATCCATGGAACCGATCGGCGGCTATGGTCTGCGGCTGACCTGGGGCGACGGCCACTCCGCGGGCATCTATACCTACGACACGCTCCGCGGTTTGTAAAACATTTCAAGGATTAAAAGAACCACGGATAGACACGGAT
>JAEEGG010005407.1_pt1 | contig 30368 bp, 23 predicted proteins | sample 9134161 | NCBI WGS metagenome assembly JAEEGG01 (sample SAMN16246543, study PRJNA631951) | gut metagenome | biome: gut microbiome; feature: rumen; material: CR-attached | host: Bos | place: Iran: Karaj | collected 2018-10
CTGTTTTCCCTGTAGGACGTGCTGCCCTCGATCCTATGATGCGACTGACGAACGAGGAGTTCCGTAGTGTCTTCGACTATATTAAAAAGGTACGCAAAGAAGGCCGCATCAGGGCGGATTATGGTTGCGAGGGATTCCTAGGCAACTACGAAGGCGAAGTGCGCAACCGTCTCTTCTCCTGTCAGGCGGGCATCTCTGTGGGTTCCGTGATGGCCGACGGCTCCATCGCTGCCTGCGCCAGCATCCGTGCCGACTACAATCAGGGCAATATCTACGAAGACGACTTCATGGACGTTTGGGAGAATCGATACACGCTCTACCGCGATCGCAGTTGGATGAAGAAGGACGAATGTGGCGACTGCAAATACTTCCGTTACTGTCAAGGCAACGGCATGCATCTCCGTGATGGCGAAGGGAAGTTACTCTTCTGCCATCTGAAACGATTGAAAGAGGCAGAATAGTTCAGTCCGTCTTTAAAATCACTTCGAGTGCCTTCTTGACAATCTCGCTATTCTCGTTAAAGACAGAGTAGTATTCACTCATATCCCAGAGGTCGCGGGCTATCAGAGCCTTCAGTTGTAGACGAAGATAAGGGAACGTCTTCTCAAGTTCGGCCTCATCCTTGGGTTTGATACTTTGTTTCTCACCCTCAGACACGACAGCGTCGATAAGACTCTGGGGTACCTCATAGTTCTGCTTGAAATCAGCAAAGTCCGTCCAACGCGCCTTCAACTCCTTGCGATGATTATCGACAAAGCGCAGGTTCTGTTGTATGACGATACCTTTGGCCGCCAACTGCCGATGGAATCGGGTATAAAGGGTTGTATCGAGGGGAACATAGTAGTCTGGCATGATGCCTCCACCACCATAAACGGTGCGATGCTCACGCAGCGTCTCATACTTCAACGAATCAACGAAGTGGATGCTGTCAGCATTGGTCAGCTCACCGCTCTTCAAACGGTTCACCATATCCATCGCATAATCCTTGGCGTCGCCTTTCGTATAAGGCTTCTGGATGCAACGGCCTGAGGGTGTGTAGTAATGGGCGATGGTCAGGCGGATCATCGAACCGTCGGGCAGATCGATAGGACGCTGCACCAAACCCTTGCCAAAAGTACGACGACCGACCACCAAACCACGATCCTGATCCTGGATGGCACCTGTGACGATCTCTGCCGCAGAGGCCGTGTAGCCGTCTACCAGCACCACTACCCTGCCATCCATGAATGCACCGTTGCCATTGGCGGTATAGTTGGTACGGGGCACCTTACGGCCATTGGTATAGACGATGAGATCGCCACGATGCAGGAACTCGTCAGCGATATCAACGGCAGCCTTCAGATATCCCCCACCATTCTCCTGAAGGTCGAGGATCAGATGCTGCATGCCCTGCTCCTTCAGCTGGCGGAGACTCTCGATGAACTCCTGATGCGTCGTCGCGCTGAAATTGCCGATGCGGATATAGCCGATGCCAGGCCTGATCATATAGGTAGCATCGATGGAATGGACAGGAATCTTGTCGCGGACAACGGTAAACGTGAGTGTCTCGCCGATACCAGAGCGCACCACACCCAGCACTACCTTCGTCCCCTTCGGACCGCGAAGGCGCTTCATGATTTCCTCCTTCGACATCTTCACACCAGCGATGGCGGTATCATTGACGGAGATGATGCGGTCTCCGGCGATGATGCCCACCCGTTCTGACGGACCGTTGGAAACGGGCTGGATGACGATAAGCGTGTCCTCCATCATATTAAACTGTACACCAATACCCTCGAAGTTGCCGTCGAGCGGTTCTTTCAGTTCCTTCACCTCCTTCGGCGTGGCGTATGAAGAGTGCGGATCCAACTTACTGAGCATCCCCCGGATGCCGTCCTCCACCAGTTTCACCTCGTCGACACTATCGACATAAAGGCTGTTGATCACCATCTCTGCATACTGCAGCTTATGAAGGCTTTCGGTCATCCTTTGACCGTAAGCCGTTGAGAGGCACAATAAACTGCAAACTATAAACAATAATCTAATCATATTCTTCTTCTGGTCTGTCTTCTTCGATGACAAGGTTATCGATGATGAAGTTCTGACGCTCCATCGTGTTCTTGCCCATATAGTATTCCAGGAGTTTCTGCACCTGGTCGTTCTTATGCAGTGTCACCTGTTCCAAACGGATGTCGGGACCGATGAAACCAGCGAATTCATCGGGCGAGATCTCACCCAGTCCCTTGAATCGGGTGATTTCAGGATCTGGCCCTAAGTCATTGATAGCTGCCTGACGCTCCTCCTCGCTGTAACAGTAGCGGGTGATGAAGTCGCTCTTCTTGTCCGACTTGGCATCAGCCTCAGCTATCGCCTTTTTGCTGCGGATCTTCGTCCTTCGGTTGCGTACTCGGAAGAGCGGCGTCTGCAACACATAGACATGTCCCTTCTTGATCAGTTCAGGGAAGAACTGCAGGAAGAAGGTGATGATCAGCAGTCTGATGTGCATGCCGTCGACATCGGCATCGGTAGCCACAATCACCTTATTATATCGTAAGGTGTCCAGTCCCTCCTCAATGTCGAGGGCGGCCTGCAAAAGGTTGAACTCCTCATTCTCATAGACCACCTTCTTGGTGAGACCGAAGCTGTTAAGGGGTTTGCCTCGCAGGGAGAACACGGCCTGGGTGTTCACGTCGCGGCTCTTCGTGATACTGCCACTGGCAGAGTCACCCTCAGTGATGAAGATGCACGACTCTTCCTTGCGGTCGTTCTTCGTGTCACTATAATGGATGCGGCAGTCGCGAAGCTTGCGGTTGTGGAGGTTCGCCTTCTTGGCGCGCTCACGGGCCAGTTTCGTCACACCCGCCATCGCCTTACGGTCACGCTCACTCTCCTTGATTTTGTTCTCAAGCACCTCCGTCACATCCTGATGGATATGCAGATAGTTGTCGACCTCCTGCTTGATGAAGTCACCCACATATTTATTAATGCTCACCCCGTCAGGCGACATCGTGGTGGAGCCGAGCTTGATCTTCGTCTGACTCTCGAAGATGGGCTCCTCGACGTTAATGGAGATGGCAGCCACGATACCCGTGCGGATGTCGCCATACTCATATTTGTTGAAGAACTCCTTGATGGTACGGGCGATATGCTCCTTGAAGGCACTCTGGTGGGTGCCGCCCTGGATGGTATGCTGACCATTGACGAAGGAATAATACTCCTCGCCATACTGGTTGGCATGCGTGAAGGCAATCTCGATATCTTCGCCCTGCAGATGGATGATGGGATAGAGGGCATCACTGGTCATGCGGTCCTTCAGCAGATCCTCCAGACCTCGGCGGGAGATGATGCGACGACCGTTGTACATGATGGTCAGCCCCGTGTTCAGGTAAGTATAGTTTCGGAGCATATACTCCACGATTTCATCGTGATAGGAGTAGTTCTTGAAGAGCGTATTGTCCGGCTCAAAGAAGACGTAGGTACCGTTCTCATCCTGAGAGGGCTCCGTCACATCACTTATCAGCACGCCACGCTCGAAGATGGCCTTGCGCACCTTCCCATCACGATAGCTGCGCACCTCAAAATGGCTGCTCAGGGCATTAACGGCCTTCACACCCACACCATTCAGACCGATAGATTTCTTGAAAGCCTTAGAGTCGAACTTACCGCTGGTATTCAGGATGCTGACGGAGTCGATGAGCTTTCCCTGGGGGATGCCTCGTCCATAGTCGCGCACCGTCACCCGAAGGTTATCCTCGATGGTCACCTCGATACGGTCGCCTGCCTTCATCTTGAATTCATCGATAGAGTTGTCGAACACCTCTTTCAGCAGCACATAGATACCGTCGTCGGGCTTGGAGCCGTCGTCAAGCTTTCCGATATACATACCAGGACGTAAACGGATATGCTCCAGACCCGTCAAGGTGCGGATGTTCTCGTCATCATACTGCACCTGGGCGTCTTGCTGATCAATGATATTGTTTTCAGTTTCCATAAATCCTTTGTATTTTGGCGCAAAGGTACGAATAAGTGAGCAAAAAACCAAATTTAATTTGAGATTTTTCGGCAAACAAGGAGCCGATGGCCTACGTTTTCGACCGTTGTGGCGAAAATATAGATGTCACCACCGTCACGCAGTTTCAGGCGACGGCGCAGTTCTTCGGCAGACATCGGGAAGTTCCTCACGGCGATATTGGCCTGCGTGATACCAGCGAGACTCTCTTTCAGTTCGCGCTTGTTCATCGAGGTGATCCGTTCGATGACGAACCCACGGCCAGGAAAGTCTGGCACCTCTTTGTCTGACACAAACAAATGGCTGTTCTGATGAAACGGCGTCACCCCAAAACGTTCTGCCAGGAGATCGAAGCATCCTGCTTTCATCACAGAAGCATTCGGCTCGAAAAGGTATTTTCTTTCCCCTCCTGAGTAGGAGGGATGCCCGTCAGGGCGGGGTGGTCTGTTAGGGATGGTCTGATCAAACACTTCTCTTCCACCGTTTGACAACAAATTCACACACACCACACGTATCTTGTCCGTTCTCGTCCATGTTTGTCCGCTGCCAAGTATCAACAGCAGCTCCTTGCACTCATTCGCAACAGACACGATATGGACAGCCGACACATACTGCCTGCCGATATCCTCCACCGCCTTGCGCCAGTCGAGCATCGGCGAAAGCTTAATCATCACGCGCTGGGCTTTTTCCAGCAATTCATCGATGAAATCAAGCACATTGGGTGCGCAGTCAGCGATGCCGTATGTCCGTCCCCCGTGCTCATCCCGTCTCGCGGGATCGATAAAGACCAGATCAGCAGGAGCCATCCTATGCAGATAGTCAACGCCATTGCCATTCACCACCTCAATCTGATGAAGCCCCAAAAGCTTGAAATTCTCCGATGAAATGGCACATAATTCCGCTTGCAGTTCCACACAAACCGCCTTTTGGAACCCCTGAGCGATGAATGCCGCATCGACGCCAAAGCCTGCCGTCAAATCTACAAACACTCCCCCGCTTCCAGCCACTTCCGCCTTATAACGGGCCGTCTGTTCACTCGAACATTGCTCCATCGACAGATGCGGTGGCCATACGATCCCTTCCACTGCAGCCCACGACGGTAACTTCTCCTGCGCCCTACGACGCCCGTCAATCTGCTGAAGGGCAAACCCCAAATCCACCTCAGGGTCCTTCGTCCCCCGAAGTGCCAGCTGTCTGACATCATCATCCCGATGCTCTCGTACAAACGCTCTCGTCGCTTCGTTCATCATCTTCATTTGCACTTCAAAGAAATTCCCGACGGAGCCAGAGGGCGAAGAAAGGATCATAGACCATATATACCCCTTTGTCTTCTGTAATCAGGTCTTTGTCCAAGAGGTTACGTACGGCGGCTGTCACAACACTGACGGTCTGCAAGTGATGTCGTTTGATAAACGATTTGCTTGTAATGCCCTTTGCGTTACCATCCCTCGCTATCGCAAGGAATACCTCCCGTTGTTTCTCTGGCAGTTTGTCAAGCAAATCTGAATAAGTCTCTGTGAACATGTCGAGGATGTATTCTTCTGCTCCATCGACCATGTCCTCAGTACATCGCTGTCCAGGCAGTGTTTTCATAAACAGAACGTTCAATAGCCGCTGGACACAAGATGTCACAGCGTCGAAACGTTTATAAACATTTTCTACAACTGCGCTGTCAATGCTTTTCCCGTATTTCTCAAATTGCATCTGGGCAAACTCCACGTATTTCTCAACAGATATTGGCCTAAGGTTCATAATCAGTACCGACTGGTAGAACGGTCTTGAAGGTGACGTAAAGATCTTTCCCATCAGATGTCGCTTACTGCCAGAGAAGATAAACGTCGCATTAATGCATTTCTGCATATAGGTTCTGAGCGTAGCTTCTATATTGGGAGAGTCTGTATATTTCACAATCTGTTGGAACTCGTCGATACAAACCATACAGGGCTTGTCGGCCTTATTGAGATATTCGAAAATCTCGTCAAGTGTAGTTTCCGGGTATTCAATATCTCCTAAGCCAAGACTCCAAGTCGGGAAATTATTCACATCGTAGGTAATTTCACTACGGAGCGAACGTAAAATCTGCAGGAACCGGTCCCAGGCCGCTTTTCCTTTTGGCTTTAATTCATCAAGGATAGCACGGCCAAAGACATTCACGAAGTCACGGAGGCTGTCAGTGGCATAGATATCAATATGAAATGTATAGTACTTATCCTTTATTTCCGGCTGCAGGAAACAATGACGAATTAAGTCGGTCTTCCCTACTCGGCGAGGAGATATCAAAGCCATGTTGTTGCCATTGGTTGTCAGTTCCACCAATTGTTTCGTCTCCTTCACTCTGTCGCAGAAATACTCTGGACCTGCGTATCCTTTTGTAACAAACGGATTATCCATAACTTGCTCATTTTGAGTGCAAAGTTATGGAATTTATTCAAATTATCCTAATTAGGATTATCCTTTTTAGGATAATTTAAGAACATAGGGCAGATCTTCTGTTGCTTGGACAGAGCTTTTGCTGGGTTTTGAAAAGAATTTTTTGCCTACTAAGGGTCGTTAAGATACCAAGTCACGGTGTTGGAGATGCCTGTTATGGGGGTATAGAAGGCATTACTTACTATCGTACTAAGCATCTCTTACTGTCGTGCAAGATATCAGAACGACCGTTAAGTATATACCCTTATAAACGTACCCTCGATTTTGTTAACTCCAGATGGCAAAATCGGCATGCTTGGATGATTCAGTCTCGCACTAAAAAACGGTTACGGTTACAATTGTAACCATGTAACATCCGAGCCCAAATCTAAGCAAATTTGTCAATAAAATTCAAAACAAACAACAATCTATTCGACGTCTTTGTATCTCTTTGATATTCAAACAGTTACAAGGGTTCTGGTTTTACCCTAAGGAAACCCAGACTTTCCTTAGGGTAAACTCGGACTTTACCCTAACTAAAGTTCCATTTTACCTTAATTAAAGTCCTATCTTTCTTTCAGCTTTCTTTATTTGTAAAAGAATTTCGTTTTTGCTTCCAAAAAAGGGTTATATGGTTACAATTGTAACCGTAACCATTTTGGCAAGACACACACTTGTTGTTCGGAGCTCGCAGTTTATTAAGATTTTCCTTTGCCATTTCAATTCTATTTCCTAAATTTGCAACGAAATTACAATAATGTGAAAATGGATACGAAACAAATAGGGAATATCATTGAAGAACGGTTGAAGCAGCTGCCCGTAAACATGTCTAAGAGTATGCGAAAAGATTGTTTGCTGTTTTTTGTGCTGTTAAGTCTTTCTCTTCTGATGGCGTGTGGAAATGATGAGGAGAATGTTAAAACTATAAACGAGGCTTTGCCGAAAAACAACCCAAAAAACCCTGATAGAGTTCCGGATGGGACATATATTGAGGCTTGTGGCTATGCGGTCGATGGGGCATTCTATTATATCGACCCTAACACGGGCACAGCCTACTACAATTATCCGTATAATGGTGATAACATCACCCGTATTATCGTTCCTCAGCAAATCGAGATAAATGGTAAGGCTTATACCGTCACACAAATAGGAGACGGTGCATTTAGTGGCTTGCACCAGCTGACTTCTGTGACACTCCCCAGTAGTATTACTTACATTGGCAATAATGCCTTTTCATGCTGTGAGAAACTTGTCAATGTTAATTTGCCTGAAGGTTTGGAGTCCATTAAAATATATACCTTTAACGAATGCACATCGCTCGCATCCATCGATCTTCCAAAGAATCTGACGAGCATCGGAAACTACTCTTTTTATGGTTGTCAGAATCTGACTTCTATCACCTTGCCCAGCACGTTGAAGACCATCGGCCAAGAGGCTTTCAAGGGTAGCGGATTAACGGCAGTCGTCATTCCTGACGGTGTGACGGAACTTGGAATGGAGGCTTTTGCCAATTGTAAGAGCCTAACAACAATCTCTGTCCCTGCGAGTGTCAGGAACTATCATGCCCCTTTCACTGGTTGCGATGCCCTGACCTCTGTCGCCATTTCGTACTGGTTTGTAATAGGGGAATTTGGCCCAAACCTTAGGGAACTCATTCTCGGTGAGGGTGTTCAGACCATTGGCGAAGAGGCGTTTCGAGGTAGCCACCAACTCAAGAAAGTGACGTGCTATGCCGTCACACCGCCATATATTCAAGCCGATGAAGATGGCTTCAGTCCTGCTTTTGAAAGGGAAACTCAGGAAAGCGGCATCCTCAGCGTCCCTACTGCTTCTGTAGATGCCTATAAAACTACCCCAGGCTGGAGCGGATTCAAAACCATTGTTGGGATGCCTGACTAGGGGCTCACCATCGTCTCCTAAGAATCCCAAGTATAATCAGCAGATAACCTGTCAGACACAACAATGGGGCGATGACAATTCTGCGGGTTGAGAAGATGTCGGGATTAAAGGACTGCGCCGTACTACTTGAGCCTGACATCAGGATATAGCCTGAGACGATCAAGATGCATGCAATAATGATGATTCGCTTTCCGCCTAAGCCTGCGAGTATCAAATGTTTAACTTTGTCGATATTGTTTATTGTAGTGTTCATATTGCTTGATGTATTGATGAATAAGTTCGGTTCTTTCAAATTGTTCTGCTACGACAAGTGCCTGCTCCATGGTCTGCATCCATGTATAGCGGTTATAAAGAGATCCGGCACGACGCGATAATTTGATGGTGTTTATCCAAGAGAGCCACTCGTCAGAACGGCGCAGCAGGGTGCTGACAATCTCATCACCACGCTCAGTCTGGCGTGCCATATAATAGCAACGGGCCATCGACAGTGCGTATTCTGTATAAGGCACATTCTCCTGCGGCATTTCCTTCTGCCATTTATGACATACGTTCAGGGCACGCTTGATGTCACCACGCTGAAGAAGAGAGTCAATAAGCACACCCATGATGAGCTGATGTGCATTGGCCATACGCTTGACATCCTCATCCACATAGATGCCTTTCGTGCTCAGACCGCCATAGCGAAAACGGTGCATGATGTTGTCATAAAGCCTCTCCACGTCTATCCGCTGATTCGTAGCCGTAGGCGAAATACGATAGGCAAGCCCTTCGAGTACCAAATGGTCGCGAAGGAAGGGCAGGATGTCGGAACCTATGCTGATGGACATATAGACGGGGCGTTCCCAATTGGCCTGCAACAGCATATCGAGCACAATCAGTTCGTTCTTTAAGAGACCCTTCTTGCCTTTCAGTGAGATGGTCGCTGGGCCGATGGCGATGCTGTCAGCATCGATGGGTACATACTCCATCCGGCCCTCCTTGTAGTCTTCGTGGCTCAGGCTGATGGGCAGGGGTGGCGAGTCGTATGCCTGTCGCTTCATTTGGTCGATATACCAGTCGGTTTGCAGGTATTCCATATTAACGACGCGCGTATCGGTGCGCACACCTTCCACTTCATGGTTATACCAAAGCGGGAATGTCTCGTTATCGCCGTTGGTCAGGATGATGGGATTGCCCTCTCGCTGCATACTGTTAAGGTAGTTGGCACCAAAGTCGCGACAAGTATAACGACCAGAGCGGTCATGGTCATCCCACGTCTGGCTTGCCATCTGGAGGGGGATTAAAAGACAACATAGACAACTAAGGACAACATTTAAGACCGTACTGTCTTTGAATAGCCTCTGCATCAAGTCAACGACAAATTCCACTCCCAGTCCTATCCAGATGGCAAAGGCATAGAACGAACCTGCGTAGGCATAGTCACGTTCACGCGGTTGGAGCGGCGTCTGGTTCAGGTAGACCACGATGGCAAGTCCCGTCATCAGAAACAGCAGCATGACAACCAGGAACTGTTGTTTACCTTCGCGTCCTTTGCGCCATTGCCATAACATTCCTACCAGTCCGAGCAGCAGCGGTAATGCATAGAACACGTTACGCCCTTTGTTCTCTTTCAGGTCTGACGGTAGTTTCGATGTGTCGCAACCTAACAGCCAGTCGTCTATCCATCGGAAACCTGTAATCCAGTTGCCGTGTTCCACCTCTCCGTGTCCCTGAATGTTGTTTTGCCGCCCCACGAAGTTCCACAGGAAATAACGCCAGTACATGAAGTTCACCTGGTAGGAAAGGAAGAAGCGCAGATTCTCGGCAGCAGTGGGTACGCCGTCCTTTTTCTCGACGTTTCCGAGCCAGTCCTCGTAGGCCTTGGCATGTCGTGAGGAATGCATGCGTGGGAAGTACATATTACTCTTATACAGATAATCAATATCGTGTCGTACCACCTCGTATTCCTGCTTCGTGGAATCGGCTATAGGGCGATAGATGGCCTTACCTTCCTTATGTTTCGGCACCAGGTACTCTCCTTCTGCTACGCGGTCTATTTCGCTGTAATACCCAGGACCATAGAACAACGGCGTCTTTCCATATTGCTCGCGGTTCAGATAGCTGCCCAAAGAGAAAATGTTATCAGGCGCATTCTCACACATCGGCATTTGGGCATTGGCTCGGATGATAATCACGCCATAACTACTATAGCCAATGAGCATCATTAGAAGGCATGCCAACGACAACCTGACCGCCCTTCTCCTTACCTTATAATATACTATGACAAGCGTTCCTGTCAGCAATAAGATGTAGCAAATAAGGCCTGTGTTATAAGGGCATCCCAGCACATTGGTAAACAGCAGTTCAGACCAACCGCCAAGTTTTACTACACCAGGAATGAGACCAAAGAGGATGACGGCTTCCAGCAAGCCGCCAGCGATGAGCGCTTTTAGCATCCCCATCCACGTGACCCGCTTTGCCCGACGGAAATATACCACAAACGACATGGCTGGCAGACAGAGCAGACAAAGCAGATGAACACCAATAGACAATCCCGTGATATAAGCAATCAGAACTATCCATCGAGTACTGCCGGGCTTATCCATCTCGCTCTCCCATTTCAGAATCAGCCAGAACATCAAGGCTGTCAGAAAACTGGAGAAGGCATAGACTTCTGCCTCGACTGCCGAGAACCAGAACGTGTCGCTGAAGGTGTAGGCTAATGCGCCAACCATGCCGCATGCCTCAATAGTGATGACCTGTGGAATAGTCATTTCCCCATCGCTGATTGGGAAAATCAGTTTTCGGGCGAGGTGAGTCACCGTGAGAAACAGGAAGAATATGCAGCCCGCACTCAGCAATGCCGACAGGAGATTGACCATCAGCGCCACTTGCGACGGATCACTGGCCAGTTGGGAGAACAGATTGGCTACTAACATAAAGACTGGTGCACCAGGCGGATGACCTATCTCCAACTTATAACCACTCGCAATGAATTCAGGACAATCCCACAGACTGGCCGTTGGCTCTACAGTCAGTCCATAGACAATGGCGGCAATGGCAAAGACGAGCCAGGCCATGCAGGTGTTGATTCTCGAAAAAGATGTTTGTTTTATCATACGTTCGCCTTTTTTCCGGCAAAGGTATGAAGACTATCATTTGTCACCAAAAATAATGCCTGACATTTGTCTGACATTTAGCTGGCAAAAACCTAACTATCTGACTTTCAGTCGAATTCCGTCGCGAATCGGCATAGTCCAAGCAAGCTTGGCTCTGCACTCGCTGCTCCGTCATTTGATCTTCAGTCCATATGCTTTTCCCCTGTCTGACTCAATTTTGAGGTCGGAATGTTCTTCTATGATGGGCTTCAGGCGACGGATGAGCGTGTAAAGCGTCTCGTTAGCATCTGGTTTCTTGGGCCAAAGGGCATTACAGATCTCCGCCTTAGAAAGTTGATGCGTGGGTGATTGCCACAGCATTTCCATCAGTTGCTGTTGCATCGGGGTAAGTTTCACTTCGCAGCCTTTCGCATTGATGAATCGCCCATCTTGCAGAGCCAAGCCCCCATAAAGGCCTAATGCAGACAGCCGCCTATGCTGATACAGACAGAACAATCCCCACAATAACACCATCGACCAAAGAATCATCGAAGGGCGCTGATCAGAAAGTGAAAGAATCGTGGCTGTTGATACCTGTGGATGCGGACGGAAGCCCTTCTTTGTATCCACTGCCAAAATAGCATTTCCTCTCAATCCCTCTATTTGCAGATGACTGTTGAACACTTGAATAGTATCAGCGCTTATCACGTCTGACTGTTGTTCATCCAGAGCCTTGGCCAATGCCTGGTTCACATCCTCCGTGACCATTTTCTCCGTTGTCTTATAGCTGGTCAGGCTGACCATACCCGATGCCGTTATCAGTACAAAGAGTACCACTACTGCATATCGTTGTTTCATACGCTTGTTATTGTTATCTGTCCGATGTGCAAAGGTAAGTAATAATTATGAAAGGTGTATCGTTTTGAGCCATCTATTTTACAAAAGCCGTGTGTTTTTCTTAATCTCAGCCCATAAGCAAGCGAATTTGATGCCTTAATTGAGATTGTATAAGGATAGAGTGTAAGTAAAAAACTGAAGCCATTGACATACACTTATGCCAACGGCTTCTGACAAATCCTGACGGATTGATTCTCTAATTGAAAAGTACGCTGAGCTCGGCAGCCTTGTACCACTCGAAGAACTTGATGTCCTCGTTGAACTGGGCGTAGTCGCCGCATGAGGGATCCTGTGGCACGAACATCGATACTCCGTGGAACTTTTCTTCCGTCACCGTGAAGTCGGCGTACTTCTTTTCCCAGCGCTTTTCCGTTGCCCATCTGGTGGCCATACGGCACTCAACGACGGCCTTGTCAAGAGCCTGGCGCCACTGCTGGTAGACATCGGTGGGAGCATAGGTGTGCATGAAGTCGCCGGCATCGTAGAAGGCATTGTATTCAGGGAAGAACTCGTCTTTAGTGTCGTCCAAGTGGAAGTAGTGGATCATACCCGTCATGTCAGCATAGCCGTTGCCGATCTTCTCCTTCACGGCGACGAGGGCTGTGCGTGTGGCCTGGGCCACGTTCTCCATCTCAGAGGTCTTGACGGCGACGAGGGGAAGCGTGCCTTTGACACTATCGAAATACTTGTCGATGATCGTCTTGTAGAAATCCCCGTCCTTGAACATATCGGGCACAATCTGGTCGTAAGGTGCGCCTTTACCGGGAATCTCTGCGGGAGAGCCGATGAGGTAGTCGCACGTGTGGCGCAGCTCGTAGAGATTCTCCAGGCACATCATGTTGCAGCAGTCGGTCATGATGAACTTCAGGTGAGGCACGTTGCTCAGGATACCTGCCAGCGTGGGAATGTTGATCCAGCGCTCGTTGTAGCTGTTCATGCTGCCGTCGCCATAATCGACACAGATGGCCCGGCTGTGCATATGCTGCACCTCCTGCTTCTGAAACCAGCCGCTGCCGTGACTGCCAAACACGATGCCGTAGTTGCCGTTCTTCGCGGGATATTTGCTGAAAGCATATCGCATCACACCCTCCATCACGCCGGGGTCGCAGGCGCGGTTCTCACCGTCGCTGCTGTGGATGTTTAAGTCGCTGAGGCTCACCGAGTCGGTCACCTCACCGTTCTTCAGACGGGCCACCCAAGACTCTCCTTCCTTGCGGAAGCGGGCGAACACGATCAGGTTCTCATTGTCGCGGAGACGCTTGGAGCCTTCCTTGCAGTCCCGCAAGTTCTCCTTCAGGACAGTCGTCAGGTCGTTGCCGCCAGCCAGATAGATGAGCACCGTCTTGGCGTCAGCACTCGGGGCGTTGGCTGGGCTCATGGCTCCGTCGTTGCGCACATTGGCTACGGGAAGATCATCGTTAGAACATGCATTGAATGTAAAACTAACTGCGGTAGCTATACTCATGAGCATCATCTTTACCAAATTCTTTTTTGTTGTCATAACTTTTATCTTTTAATTGTTTTTTGTTTCTGATGCAAAGTTACGGCAATAAACAGCCCATTCCAACAATTATCGTGTTTTTCACTTCAAGTCCTTGCGACACACCCATGATTTTTATGACAATCCTCGGGACGCTTGCCATAGATGTCGCAGCAAGGGCACAAAAAAAGCTTCCCGACGGGGGAAGCTTTATGTGTAAGGGGATAGAGGTGAGTGCTTAGTCGTCGATGTCAACTATCTCGAACTTCTTGTTGAACTCGAGCTCCATGCCATTGTTCAGTTTCACATCGTAGCCTCGGCGGTCGCGGTCGAGCTTGATGATGGTGGCCCCTGGGAAGGTCTTCTTCACGCTGGCCTTGATCTGCTCGGGAATGAGGGCTGCGGGCACGGCCGACGTCTTGCAGTCCAGGTCTTTCCAGTTGCCTTTCTTGTCGAACTCCACCTTCTCACCGCTCTGGTAGATCACGGTGTAGTCGTCCCAGTCGACGGTGACCACCAGGGGCACCTTATCAGCAAAATATGTCTTCAGCATCGTCTGCGCCTCTGCGGGCAGCTGCTCGAAGGTGATCACTCGGTCGTTGTCGGCCTTAACAGTGAGGCACATCGTCATGACGAAGGCCATAATTAAAATCATACTTTTTTTCATAACTCATATATTTTTTAAACGGTGCAAATTTAAATAAAGTTTTCGTAACTGCCAAGTATTTGGTCAAAAAAGTTTCCTGGCGGGGAAGCTTTTCTGTGAGAGAGGGTTAAATTACATATCCATCACGAGGCGGATCTGCATGGCTTCACGGCCTTTATCTGGATCACTATTCAGTTTTCCGCTACTCATCGTCTGAGCCTTGATGCTAAAGTGAGCGAGGTCGCCTGTACGGGAACGGTGTAGCTGTACTGCTCGAGGTTGAACTGATATGTTAAGCGTCTAAGACGCTGAGTATCACCTCTTTATTTTTGTTTGTATCAGTAAGTCAAAGATCGATATCATTTCTGATTTCTGATGCAAAGTTACGGCGGTTTTTGGCTCATTCCAACAAATTTTGTGTTTTTCGCTCCGGTTTGTTGCGACACATGGCCGAATTGTATGACATCTGCCTTAACGCTTGTTGTATTTGTCGCAAAAGGGCACAAAAAGGCATTAAAAAAGCTACAAATAGTTTGTTCATTTATAACAATTGTCGTACCTTTGCAGGCGATTATGAAGAAAATTATTATAATAGCAGCCATTGTGGTGTCGACGCTGGTGGTGGCAACCATCGGAGGGAGTTTTTATATGATAGAGTTTGCACTGGCCCCTGATGCGGAACGGACGGATACGGCGGCTTGTTTCAGGCAGCTGGTGGAGAAGTATCCAGAGGTAAGGCCCTGGCTCGACAGCCTCAACCAGCGCGGGGCCTTGCGCGATACCTTTATTATAATGCCCACAGGCGAGAGGCATCACGGGTATTTCATCCGTCAGGCTTCAGACAGCTTGACCACCAATCATCCTGTGGCGATTGTCGTTCACGGCTGGCGCGATACTGCCATCAAGTTTATGATGATTGCCCGGATCTATGAGCAGGCGGGCTACAACGTGCTGATGCCAGACCTTCATGCCCACGGCCTCAGCGAGGGCGAGGCTGTCCAGATGGGCTGGAAGGACAGGAAGGATGTACTCCACTGGATGACCGTCGCCTCGGAACTGTTTAATACCAACGACTTTGTCGTTCACGGTGTGTCGATGGGTGCTGCCACGACGATGTGCGTATCTGGCGAGAAGATGCCTGAATGTGTGAAGAACATCCGCTTCATCGAGGATTGCGGCTACACCAGCGTGTGGGATGAGTTCAGCAATGAGCTGAAAGAGGAGTTCGGACTGCCAGACTTCCCGCTCCTCTATGCTACCTCTCTGCTTTGCAAGATCAAATATGGCTGGAGCTTTGGCGAGGCCGCTCCCATCAAACAAGTGGGGAAGTGCCCCTACCCTATGCTCTTCATCCACGGCGACAACGACACGTTCGTTGCTTCCGAGATGGTTCATCCGCTCTACGAAGCCAAGCAAGGCAAGAAGGCCTTGTGGATTACCAAGGGTACAGAGCACGCACTTTCATATGCAGACTATAGCGAGGAATACGTCCGAAGAATCAAAACATTTTTGGGCTTGTTGTAACCATTTCCCCTCCTGAGTAGGAGGGGTTAGGGGTGGTCTGATCCACCGCAGACACTGCTTCATAATTCGTATCAAGATTCCCTTGCTCAGACCCCCTCTGGCTCCCCCTACTCAGGGGGAGAAATAGTTACACCTGCTACAGTTTTTATTTCGGCTCGACATGCACGGCAATGTGGGTTTCCTCACCATAGTGATCCCGCAACAGATCCTCCACCTCTGAGGCCTTGTCGTGGGCCTGGCGCAGGCTGATGTCACCATCCATCAGGATATGCAGCTCGATGGCATAGTGATTGCCTATCCGACGGGTTCGCAGGTCATGCGGCTCGACTATTCCAGGCAGCGATGCCACTAATTGCAGGATCTCCTCTTCTACGGCATCGGGCAACGATTGTTCCATCAGGTCGCCAATGCCGTTTCGTAACAAGTCGACAGCCACCTTCACGATAAACGCACCCACAACGACTGAAGCCAAGGGATCGAGCACCGTCCAGCGCTGGCCTAAGAAGATGGCACCACCGATGCCTATGGCCGTTCCTACGGAAGACAAGGCGTCGCTGCGATGATGCCAGGCATTGGCCTCGACAGCCTGCGACTGCAACTGACGGGCCTTCACCATCGAGTAATGATAGACGGCCTCTTTCAGGACTATCGACAACAAGGCAGCCCACAGCGCCAAGAGCCCAGGCGCCTGCAACTGCTCGCCCTCCAGCCAGGCAACAATCTTCGTTGCCCCATTGTACAGGATACCTATCGCCACCGTTAGCAAGGCCACACCTATCAGCGTCATCGCCAGGGTCTCGTACTTGCCGTGACCATAGTCGTGCGACTTATCCTGAGGCTTGCCGCTGATATGAACAAACACCAGGACGATGACATCCGTCACGAAGTCGGACAGCGAGTGGACGGCATCAGCCACCATCGCAGCACTATGGCCCACGATGCCCGCCACGAACTTGAAGAGCAGCAGCAACACGTTTACCGCGCCTCCGACAAGCGTCACCTTATAGATCTCTTTGTTCCTTTCCATTGTGCGTGCAAAAGTACAACAAATAATTGAGAATAGCCACAGATTATCGCTAAAATGTCTTTTTTCCTTTTATTATTTGGCCGTTTCCGATATTCTTCGTAAATTTGCATCCGAGAAAAAGAAACAGCAAAATGATATAAACCCTTTTAACACTAAATGAACTATGGAAAAGATCCAGACAAGAGAAGAGAACCAGGCTTTGCGAGAGGCGTGGGATTTTGTGGAACACACAGGACGCAGTATCTTCCTCACCGGTAAGGCCGGCACGGGAAAGACCACCTTCCTGAAGACCGTCGTAGAACAGAGTAAGAAACGTTCTATCGTTGTGGCACCAACGGGTGTAGCTGCCATCAATGCGGGTGGTGTGACCATCCACTCGTTCTTCCAGCTGCCATTCACGCCTTTCGTACCTAATGCCCGCATCAAGAGTAAGTTTGACTTCGGCAAGGAGAAACGCCGCATCATCGCCTCGCTCGACCTGCTGATTATCGATGAAATCTCGATGGTACGCAGCGATCTGCTCGATGCCATCGACTCCGTGCTCAGACGTTTCCGCGACAGGTATAAGCCCTTCGGCGGTGTGCAGCTGCTGATGATTGGCGACCTGCAACAACTGACGCCTGTGGTGACGGCAGAAGACGAGGCAATGCTCAAACCCTATTACGACACACCCTATTTCTTCGGCTCGAAGGCCCTGCAACAGATTGAATACGTCACGATACAACTGGAGAAGGTCTACCGTCAGGAGGATGATACGTTCATCGATGTGCTCAACCACATCCGCGAGGCACATCCCACAGCCGAAGACCTCACCTTATTAAATAATAGGTATAAGCCCGCCTTCATCCCCAAGTCTGGCGAAGGCTACATCCGTCTGACCACCCACAACCATCTGGCAGACAGTTATAACGAACATGAACTCATGAAGCTGCCTGGGCGCAGTTACACCTTCCAGGCAAAGATCGAGGGCAACTTCCCTGAATATTCCTACCCCACGAGCGAACAACTGACGCTGAAACAAGGTGCACAGGTGATGTTCGTGAAGAACGACCCTACTGGAGAGCATCGCTACTTCAACGGCCGCATCGGTGAAATCGTTGAAATTACCGACAGTCGCGTCTGCGTTCTTTGTCCTGACGATAGCGAAGCGATAGAGGTGGAACCGTTGGAATGGGAGAATGCACAGTATCAACTGAACCCTGAAACACGCGTGATAGAGACCAAGGTGCAAGGTAAGTTCCGCCAGCTGCCGCTGCGACTGGCGTGGGCCATCACCATCCACAAGAGTCAGGGCCTCACCTTCGACCACGCCATCATCGATGCCAACCTCTCCTTCGCCCCAGGACAGGTGTATGTCGCCCTCAGCCGTTGCCGAACGCTCGATGGAATGGTGCTTTCTGCGCCCATCGAGGCCCGTGCCATCATCTCCGACGAACGCGTGGAGAGCTATATCGGCCATCAGGAGGAAGAGGCACAGAAGAGCATTCGCCAACTGCCACAACTAAAAGAGGAATACTATCGGCAGCTGTTGCTTGAGCTCTTCGACTTCCACGATATCTTCTATAAGGAGGAACATCTGCTGCGACTGATGACGGAGTTCTTCTATCACAGCTACACCGACATCACCGAACTGCACAAGCGCGTCCTGGCAGGACTAAGCACAGAGACGATGACGGTATCAGACAAGTGGTTGCAGAAAATCCGTCAGACAACTACGGAACAACTGCACAAGACAGAGTTCTTAGAGCGTGTGAAGCGTAGTGCGGCCTATTTCGAGGAGACGATCCAGAAGACCTTCGGCAATGCGCTGCAACTGGCGGCAACCATCCAGAGCAACAACAAGCAGGCGATGTCACGTTTCAGTGAGTCGTTCTTGGAGACCAAGCAGGCCGTCCTTTCACGCCGTTATCTCTTGGCGAGGATTGCCGAACAGGGTTTTTCTATCGGCATCTATCTCCGCGAGAAGCAATACTCAATGCTCGACGCCATCGACGAGGACCAAGTGAAGAAGAAAAAGCCCAAAGCTCCCAAAGAACCAAAGCCGAAAAAGGAACAGAAGCCCAAGACGTGGGATGTGACTTACGAGCTATACAAACAAGGCAAAAATCCCGATGAAATCGCGAAAGAGCGTGCTCTGACCATCGGCACCATCATCAGCCATCTGGCTCGTTACATCCCCACGGGCGAGGTCACCCTCTCCGAACTCGTCCCCCCAGCCCATCAGGATGCCATTTTCAAAGTGATTCGGATGATAGGCACTGGCGAGGGCAAAACGGCCATCAAGAGCCTCTGCCCGCCAGAAGTGACCTATCAGGATATCGACCTGGTTCTTTCTACAATGGAAAAGTAGGCGTTTATTTCTGTGTTTTCAGTACTCGGTCTACACTGCCTGCATCAAGCAGAAGCTGGCGGGCTTCGTCGTAGGAAAGGCCCAACGAGTCACGGATCATCTGCGTGCCGCGATCCACTAACTTGGCGTTCGTCAGCTGCATCTTCACCATCCGGTTGCCCTCGACACGTCCCAAACGGATCATCAGGGCCGTGGAAATCATATTGAGTACCATCTTCTGAGCCGTTCCGCTCTTCATACGGCTGGAGCCAGTAACGAACTCCGGACCTACGACGGTCTCGACGGGATAGTCAGAAGCATCTGCCAGAGGGGTATCTGGGTTGCTGGTGATGCATCCCGTCAGCAGCCCGTTCTCCTTTGCTCTTTTGACGGCTCCGACGACGTAGGGAGTTGTGCCTGAGGCCGCAATGCCGATAAGGCAATCGTCAGCATCAGGATCATTGGTCAATACGTCGCGCCAACCCTGCTCCGCATCGTCCTCAGCCTTCTCGACCGCATGGCGCAAGGCATCGTCGCCACCGGCGATGATGCCTATCACCCAGTCTTCAGAGATGCCGAAAGTGGGGGGCAGTTCGCTGGCATCGAGCACGCCCAGCCGTCCGCTGGTACCAGCGCCGACATAGAAAAGTCTGCCGCCACGTTTCATCCTCGGCTCGACGGCCTCCACCAGCGCCTGTATCTGCGGCATCGCCTTGCGGACGGCCTCTGCCACCAGCGCATCCTCGTCGTTGATGTGCTGCAGCAACTCTGCGACCGTCATCTGCTCCAAGTGGTCGTAGCGGGAGGACTGTTCGGTAATCTTCTTCATCTTTCTTGACTTTATGGCGCAAAGTTACGAATAATCTGCGAATAATCCAACAATTTTCCGTATCTTTGCAGCGGATATGAAGAAAATAGGATTACTACCCCGCATCGTGATCGCCATCGTACTGGGCGTATTGATAGGAAACGTGCTGCCGGAAGGCTGGGTGCGCGTGTTTGTGACGTTCAACTATGTGTTCAGCCAGTTCCTGGGCTTCCTTATTCCGCTCATCATCATCGGACTGGTGGTGCCGGCCATTGCTGACATCGGCCGTTCTGCTGGCAAACTGCTGCTACTGACCGTCGGGCTGGCCTATGCAGACACCATCATCGCGGGACTCCTGGCTTTCTTTACGGGCACGGCCCTCTTCCCTGCACTGATAGACGCGGAGCCGTCGATAAAGGTAGAGAATGTGCAGAAGCTACTGCCCTACTTCCACCTGGATATCCCGCCCATACTCGACGTGATGGCCGCGCTGGTGAGCTCGTTCGTGATAGGCATCGGCATCGCCTATACCGACTCGCCGACACTGAAGAAAGGCTGTTCGGAGTTTCGCACCATCATCGAGAAGACTATCGCGACGGCCATCATCCCGCTCCTGCCGCTATACATCTTCGGCATCTTCCTCAGCATGACCTATACGGGCGAGGCCTATCGCATCATCGTGGTGTTCGCCAAAATCATCTGTATCATCTTCGTGCTGCACATCGTCATCCTCATCTATGAGTTCCTGATTGCCGGAGGACTGACCCGCAAGAATCCGCTGCGGCTACTGCTGAACATGATCCCGGCCTATCTGACAGCCCTGGGCACCTCGTCGAGTGCCGCCACGATACCCGTCACCCTGCGACAGACGATGAAGAACGGCGTGAGCGATGAAATCGCCAGTTTCTGCGTTCCCCTCTGCGCCACCATCCACCTCTCGGGCTCGATGATGAAGATCACCTGCTGCGCCCTTACCGTCTGTCTCATCGGCGGACTGCCTCACGACCTGCCTCTCTTCATACATTTCATCATGATTCTGGGCGTCTGTATGATTGCGGCGCCTGGTGTGCCTGGCGGAGCGGTGATGGCGGCATTGGGGCCGATGGCCGGCATTCTCGGCTTCACGCCCGACGCTCAGGCGCTGATGATTGCCCTCTACATCGCGATGGACTCCTTCGGCACCGCCTGCAACGTGACTGGCGACGGTGCCTTAGCAGTCATCATCAACAAGCTGCATAAAGGCGACGCCTAAAGTACATAAAATTATCGAATAAAATGAAAAGACTTACACCTTTAGTCCTCTGGCTGACGACCCTGACTGTGGTGGCCTCAGTGATGCTTTTCTTTGAAGTCGAGCTGCTTTGGAAGGTTCAGCAGCACAACGTTTTCCTTCATACGTCGTTGTTCTTCCATCAGATGATGACGGTGCCTGGCGGTATGCTCTCCTATCTGGCGGCCTACTTCACCCAGCACTTCTTTTATCCCTGGGTGGGCGTGATACTGCTCTGCGGCTGGTGGCTGCTGCTGATGTGGCTGACGAAACGTGCATTCAACATCCCAGACAGATGGATCGTAGCGACGCAGGTTCCTGTTGCCGTCCTGTTGATAGCCAACATGAATCTGGGCTACTGGATCTACTTTATGAAACTGCCGGGCTATTTCTATGTGGCTACGATCGGAACGACGGCAGCGACCGCCTTGCTTTGGGCATTCCGAAGTATGCCGGAGAACAAGTGGATGCGTGCAGCCTTTATCGTGCTGGTGACCATAGTGGGCTATCCGCTGATGGGCGTCTATGCGCTGGCTGCCGTTGTGCTGATGGCAGTATTGGTCTGGCGTCATTCCTCTCGTTTCCTACTGGGAGCTGTCGCTTTGGTGAGCGTCATTCTCTTCCCATTGCTCTATTATCGCTTTGTCTACTCTGCAACCAACATCATTGATATCTGGCGGACGGCCATTCCTGTCTTTGAGCTTTATGAGTCCTACCCCACATTTTATCTTCCATACTATGCGCTGGCCGTCTGTTTCCTGCTGATGGCTGTCACCTATCGGGCAGAGCGTCCAAAGCAGAAAACCACTAAAACCAAGGGCATTTCCCTCACCTCCTACCTTTTACCTCTCGCCTCTTTCGTCATCATCGCCGGTTGCGTCTATCATTTCTGGTACAAGGATGCCAACTTCCATCACGAACTGAGGATGCAACGCTGCATAGAGCAGGCTGATTGGGAAGGCTTGATAGAGGAAGGCACGAAGCAGGACAGCGAACCCACCCGGGCCATCGTGATGATGCACAACCTGGCACTGAGCCGATTGGGGCGCCAATGCGATGAAATGTACAAATTCCCCAAAGGATCGAAGAAATCCAACTCACCGCTGCCCGTCGCGATGTTTCACGTCGCAGGCCGTATGATGCTCTATCAGTATGGTGCCATCAACGAGTGCCACCGCATGTGTATGGAGGAAGGCGTGGAATACGGCTGGAACGTGGAACAACTGAAATGCATGGCCCGCTGCGCCATCTTCAACAAGGAGACGCAGGCTGCCAGGAAATTCCTCGACATCCTCCGTCAGACAAGCTATTACGGCAATTGGGCCGATCACATGGAGACCTTGCTCAACGATACACAACTGCTGGCTAAAGACCCTGAAACGGGACCCATCACTCACATGATGCACTACACCGACAATCTGAATGCAGTGGAAGGCTATGTGGAGAGCTTCCTGATGAACAGCCTAGCCATAGTGGATGCCGACGACCTCCAGTTCCAGGAGCAGGCCGTTCTGGCCGCCATGTGGACCAGAAACCCCGATCTCTTCTGGCCCCGCTTCGAACAATACGTGAAACTTCACGGCGAAGACAAGATGCCGCCTCGCATCTTCCAGGAGGCCGCCTGGCTCTTTGCCAACATGCAACATCAGGAGGGACTTGACGAGTGGGAACTCGAGCCGGGCGTCAAGGAGAGCCTCGGCTCCTTTATGAAACTGATGCAGCAATACAAGAAATCGCCCAATGAAAGCAACAGGCTATACCTGTACAACTATTTCGGCACGACCTACTATTTCGAATACTTCTTCTTAAAAGACATCACCTATTATTAATATGAAAAGACTGTTTATATTCACCGCCTTGGCTACGATGCTGGCGGGTTGCGGAAGCAAGATACCACAGACCTTCTGGGAGAAGGACGAACTGCCTACGATCTATCCCGACTATACCAACGTCACTGTGCCCATCAACATAGCGCCACTGACCTTTCAGGTCGACGGCAACACCGATGATGTGGTGGCCCGTCTAACGGCAGGCGAAGAGGAGATCGTTTGTGGAGGCCCCAAGATACTGCCCGATGCCGACGAATGGCGGCAACTGGCCGAGGCAGCCAAGGGCAATGCCATCAAGGTGGAGGTCTACGCAGAGCAGAACGACTCATGGACGCGCTACAAACCCTTCAACATCTACGTGTCGCCCGACAGCATCGACCCCTACATCAGTTACCGTCTCATCCCGCCCTCGTATGTCACCTATGAGGAACTGACCATCAACCAGCGCTGCCTGGAGAACTACGATGAAACCGTCATCTATGACAATATGCTCTGCTCGGAAGGCCCCAAGGGACAGTGCATCAACTGCCACAACTACCAGCAGTACAACCCCGAACGCATGCAGTTCCATGCTCGTCAGCATCATGGCGGAACGGTCATCGCCTACGATGGAACCGTCAAAAAGGTCGGTATGGCCGACGACCACATCCTCTCTGCCGGCGTCTATCCCACGTGGCATCCCTGGCTCAAACTTATCGTCTACAGCACGAACAAGACGGGCCAGATCTTCCACAGCGTCAATCCCAACAAGATTGAGGTGTTCGACTCCGAGAGCGACCTCATAGCCTACGATGTGGAGCGCAACGAGGTGACTAATATCGAGAATATCCCCGACGAGATGGAGTGCTTCCCCTTCTGGGCGCCAGACGGCAAGACGCTCTACTACTGCAGTGCCCACTTCGAGTACAGCGACACGATTGCCGATAAAGGAAGTGAGTTCACGATGCGGACCCAAGAGGCGAAATACAACCTCTACAAAAAGCCTTTCAATCCCGAAACGATGCAGTTCGGTCCGCGTAAACTCGTCTTTTCCGCCGATTCCATCGACAAAAGTGCCACCCTGCCGCGCATCTCGCCCGACGGCCGCTATCTGATGTTCACACTCGCCGAATACGGCGTCTTCCACATCTGGCACCACGATGCCGACCTCTGGATGCTGGATCTGCAGACGGGCGAGGTTCGCAACATGGAGGAGATTAACTCTGCTGATACTGAAAGCTACCACTCCTGGTCGAGCAACGGACGCTGGGTGGTGTTCAGCTGCCGCCGTTACGACGGCAACTACACCCGTCCGTTCATCGCCCACATCGACAAAGACGGTCGCGGGGGCAAACCCTTCGAACTGCCCTGTGCCGATCCCGACTATCACCGTCAGCTGCTGAAGAGCTACAACGTGCCTGAGTTCATGCGCGGCCCCGTCACCATTGCGCCCCAACGCTTTGCCGACGCCCTCAAACAAGAAGCCGAGCCCGTGAAATACGTCAGCAGGCTCGGCCAATAAAACCATTTGGCAATCATTCATGCCTCGGCAGTGAGATCCTCTATCTGGTCGATAATCTCCTGATACTGCCGCTGGGTCCTGAAGTGGAGGGAGAATCCCCAGATGGCTCCAAGAACGCCGCCGATGCATCCTGCCCAGAAGAGGCCGTTGAAGAAGGCATTTGGATGAAGCAGATAAGATTCGTACATAAACCAGCCCAGGAAGACGATGCCGAGGGGGATGCCGAGGAAGAGCCAGTTGGCGTCGAACTTCTTGGCGCAGGCCATACGGCGACGGACGTCCACGAGATTGTTGGTCATCAGGTTCGAATCGCTCAGTCTTCTGCTGTTATAGAAGGTGCCTCCAAAGCTAACCAGCATGACAAAGCAGGTGAAGATCCAGAAAGGAATGGAGAAATCGTTCAGCTTCACGAATGCCCAGTAACTGTATGGGATCATCAGCAGGCAGACGGCCATAATCATGTAATATCTGCGGCTGATGTTGCCTGCGGTCTTTTCCATCGAGTGACGGATGAAGCGGTCGTTCACGATCTCCTGCTGATCCAGCTTCTTCTTCAGCGTGGCCATCTGCTCACGCATATTCTCTAATTCGAAATTCTCGTTGTTCATAATGGGTAAGTTTTTAATCGTTAGACATTTGTTTTAACTGCTCGCGGATTCTGAACAGACGGACGCTGACGTTTTTGACAGTGATGCCGACGATCTGTCCGATCTCCTCGTAGGGGAGGTTCTCGAGCCAGAGCAGGACGATCGCGCGGTCGAAGGGCTGCAGCTTGGAGATGCGCTTGTGGAGCATATCCACCTGGCGCGTGTCCTCGTCGCGGTCTTCAAAGAGGTTGATGTCCATGGTCAGCCTGACTTCGGATGAGCGCCGCCGTTTCTTCCTGTCGATCGAGATGCAGGTGTTGAGGGCGACGCGATATATCCACGTCTTGATGTCACTGCGATGCTCGAAGCTCTCGAAGCCCTTCCAAAGATTGACTAGTACCTCCTGGAACAGGTCGTTCACCTCGTCGGCATCCTGCGAGAACATGTAGCACACTGTGTAGATGGTGCTCTTGTGTTCTGCTACGGTTTGTGCAAACTGTCTTTCTAATGCATTCATTGTCTCGTCTGTTTTTAAATCCTTTTGCCCATTAGACGCAGCAACGTTTCGAAAAACTACACGCTTTTCTGATTTTTTTTCTTATAATTTATACATACCCACGTCGCCCGGCTTGCGGATGCGCTGCCGGCGGTAGCCAGGGGCGAGATTGAACTCGCGCTTGTACGTCAGATAGAGATTGTTCGCCGAGCCGATTATTTCTTCACCAAGTCAATGTATCTTTAGTGAAATAGACTATCGAAATCCGATAGTGATTGACGTCGTCTCGGGCGGGAGAGATCTGGCCGTCGCGCCCACTGAGGATTTGCGGCTTCTTCATGAGGAGCATACTGCGCGTGGTGTCGTTGATCCAGAATGTGGAGTCGGGATTGATGTGCATCGAAGCGGACTCAAACTTTTGCAGCAGGCTCTTGTCGTTGCGAAGGATTTCGAGCACCTCCTGCACCTGCTTTGCCGACGGGAACGGATAGCTGCAATAGCGATGGCCGGCGAAAAGTTCCTCAGAGTCGTCCTTGCAGAAAGGCTGGCCGCTCACCATCCCAATTTGGTCGCCGTAGGCTTTGCCCAGCACTTTCAAGAGGATACCATGCTGCTCGCCGCTGTCTTCGCGAATGCAGATGTAACGCGATGAGATATATTGCGCATAGAATGTTGACCCGCTCTCTTTTAGCAGTTTTTCCATTCTCTTGATGGTGACGGTTTCACCTACTGTCCAATGGTTATCTTTTGAGTCCATAATTTTTGTGTCCAAAAATTCAATACTTAAAAAATTAATCCTGTTCATCAGAACATGGGCGCAAAATTACGAATTTTTCACCAAATAATAGAAATCTTAAGTGAAAAAAGAAGCAAAAGATGATAAAAAAAGAAAAATCGACCATTGTTGATGCACAGAACGAAATAGCACCGCAGACAGGAGATCTGCAGTGCTCTTATTATATAATTAAGGTGTAATCCTTAAACAGTTGGCCTTCACACGGGGCGCATCAGCCGATGAAGGCTAATATGACATTGACGGCCTCTTCCTCCGTCTTGCCATCCATTTTGATGACCAGATCGTAGTTACGAGTGTCGTAGCGCGAGGTGTGGGCATTGTTCTTCATATACTCCTCTCGTGTCTCGTCCACCTCCTTGATGACCTTCTTAGCTTCCTTCACGCTAAGACCCTGCTTAGCCATGACACGCGCCACGCGATGCTCCATAGAGGCCTGAATGAGTATGTTCAGACGATTTTGTAAGCCACTCGTAACGAAGAAGGCAGAACGACCTGCTATGACGCACGACTCCTCATTGGCAATGCTCTGTAAGATTTCCTTTTCGGCCTTCAACACAGCTTCAGAAGTCACCAACTCTTTCTTTTCCTCGTCGTAATACTCGGAAGAGTTAGCTGCACCCTCTCCTAAAATCAACACACGCTTAATATTTTCCCACCAGCTGCGGTTAGAACCTTTCAGTTGCTCAATTTGATCTAATGTCATATCAAACTTCTCTTCCAAAGGTTTAGTAAGTGCCTTATCGTAGTATGGTACACCCAGCTTTTCAGCCAATATGCGCCCAACGGTGCGGCCACCGCTGCCCAACTCACGATTAATGGTGATGACAAATTTCTCGTTTTTGTTCATAATATTTATAATTGTTCCTTATTATATTATAAATAAGGTAATGGGGACATCATAGCCCCCATTACCGATAAATAGTTTTAGTCAGCGAGCTTGGCCTTGATCATCTCGCGGTTCAGGCGAGCGATGTTGGCGATGGTCTCGTTCTTCGGGCAGACGGCCTCGCAGGCGCGGGTGTTGGTGCAGTTACCGAAGCCGAGCTCGTCCATCTTGGCGATCATGTTCTTCACACGACGGGCAGCCTCTACACGGCCCTGGGGAAGCAGGGCGAGCTGAGAAACCTTAGACGATACGAAGAGCATAGCCGAGCCGTTCTTACAAGCAGCGACGCAGGCGCCACAGCCGATGCAAGATGCGCAGTCCATAGCCTCGTCGGCATCCTCCTTGGGGATGAGGATAGCGTTGGCATCCTGAGCCTGACCCGCAGGCTTCTGCTGGGCGTTAAGGATTACGCTCATCGCCAGCAGAACTGCGGAGAAAACAATCTTTTTCACTAATACCATAATATCCTAAGTCGTTTGTGGCTGATTAAAGAAATCTCTGTCCTGTTTTTACGGTGCAAAGGTAAGCAAAAAATCCCATACATTCAAGCCCTAAAGCGCCTTCAAACGCAGATTTTGCAGATTTTGACGCAGATTTTGCATATTTTGAAACAGATTTGCATATTTTGAAGCCGGGCCGTGAAAAAAAAGAAACTTCAGGCAAATAAATATACCTGAAGCTTCTTCATTTTACCAATATTTCCATGCAGGGTCAAGTACCAGACAAGACCAACTGCTAGCCGATGTACGCCAATATCACATTAACAGCTTCTTCCTCGGTCTTGCCATCCATCTTGATGACCAGATCGTAGTTACGAGTGTCGTAGCGCGAGGTGTGGGCATTGTTCTTCATATACTCCTCTCGTGTCTCGTCCACCTCCTTGATGATCTTCTTTGCTTCCTTCTCGCTAATACCCTGCTTAGCCATAACACGTTTCAAGCGAGACTCCATTGAGGCCTGAATGAGTATGTTCAGACGATTTTGATGGCCATTCGTAACGAAGAAGGCAGAACGGCCGGCAATGACACACGACTCCTCATTGGCAATGCTTTGTAAGATTTCCTTTTCGGCCTTCAATACAGCCTCAGAAGTTACAAGCTTTTTCTTTTCCTCGTCGTAATACTCGGAAGAGTTTGCTGCGTCTTCTCCCAAAATCAACACGCGCTTAATGCTTTCCCACCAGCTGCGGTTAGTACCTTTCAGTTCCTCTATTTAATCAATAGACATATCAAACTTCTCTTCCAAAGGTTTAGTAAGCGCCTTATCGTAGTATGGCACACCCAGCTTTTCAGCTAAGATGCGACCGACGGTACGGCCACCGCTGCCCAACTCACGATTAATAGTGATGACAAATCTCTCGTTCTTGTTCATAATATTTATAATTTTCCTTATTCCTTATTATTATATAAAGGTAATGGGGACATAATAGCCCCCATTACCGATATATAGTTTAGTCAGCGAGCTTGGCCTTGATCATCTCGCGGTTGAGGCGAGCGATGTTGGCGATGGTCTCGTTCTTCGGGCAGACAGCCTCGCAGGCGCGGGTGTTGGTGCAGTTACCGAAGCCGAGCTCGTCCATCTTGGCGATCATGTTCTTCACACGACGGGCAGCCTCTACACGGCCCTGGGGAAGCAAGGCGAGCTGAGAAACCTTAGACGATACGAAGAGCATAGCCGAGCCGTTCTTACAAGCAGCGACACAAGCGCCACAGCCGATGCAAGATGCGCAGTCCATTGCCTCGTCGGCATCCTCCTTGGGGATGAGGATAGCGTTGGCATCCTGAGCCTGACCTGTGCGGATGGTGGTGTAGCCGCCAGCCTGGATGATCTTATCGAAGGCGTTGCGGTCTACCATACAGTCCTTAATTACAGGGAATGCTGCTGAGCGCCAAGGCTCGACGGTGATGACGTCGCCATCGTTGAAGCGGCGCATGTAGAGCTGACAAGTGGTGGCACCACGCTCAGTCTTGCCGTGAGGTGTACCATTGATGTAGAGCGAGCACATGCCGCAGATACCCTCGCGGCAGTCGTGGTCGAACACGAAGGGCTCCTTGCCCTCGTTGATGAGCTCCTCGTTCAGGATGTCAAGCATCTCGAGGAACGAGGTGTCGTCGGGAATGTCGTGCATCTCGTGCTGATCGAAATGTCCCTGGTCCTTGGGGCCATTCTGGCGCCAGAACTTTATTGTAAAGCTGATATTTTTAGCCATAATCTTAATTCCTTACTTAGTTCTTATAGTTACGTGTCTGTACCTTAATAGCCTCGTACTCCAGCGGCTCCTTGATGAGCTCAGGCTCGTTGCCCTTGCCTTTGTACTCCCAGCAGCCTACGTAGAAGTAGTTCTCGTCGTCGCGCTTAGCCTCACCTTCCTCGGTCTGATACTCCTCGCGGAAGTGTCCACCGCAAGACTCGTTACGAGAGAGGGCGTCGAAAGCAACGAGCTGACCCATGGTGAAGAAGTCGCGCAGGTGGATAGCCTTGTCGAGCTCGATGTTCAAGCCCTCCTTGGTTCCAGGAACGAAGAGGTTCTCGTCGAACTCCTTCTCCAGTTCATGCATCTTCTTAAGACCGGTCTTCAGGCCATCTGCGGTGCGGCCCATACCAACATACTCCCACATGATGTGGCCGAGTTCCTTGTGGATAGAGTCAACAGAGCGCTTACCCTTGATGTTCAGCAGACGGTCCATCTCAGCGTCCACCTTCTTCTCTGCCTCAGCGAACTCAGGCAGATCGGTGCTGACCTTCGGCCATACAGCCTGATCGGCCAGATAGTTCTGGATGGTGTAAGGCAGCACGAAGTAACCATCGGCCAGACCCTGCATCAGAGCAGAAGCACCCAGACGGTTAGCACCGTGGTCAGAGAAGTTACACTCACCGATAGCGAACAGACCAGGAATAGAGGTCTGCAGCTCGTAGTCA
>JAEEGG010005408.1_pt1 | contig 30365 bp, 26 predicted proteins | sample 9134161 | NCBI WGS metagenome assembly JAEEGG01 (sample SAMN16246543, study PRJNA631951) | gut metagenome | biome: gut microbiome; feature: rumen; material: CR-attached | host: Bos | place: Iran: Karaj | collected 2018-10
TTATACATTCTTTTTCCCTGCAAATATAATGCTAAAGTTCCGTACTGCCAAAGTATTTAAGTTTTTTTTCAAAAAATCCGGTCGCAGGAGCTTTTATAGCCTGCAACCGGACTTGTATGGATTCAAATTAAGCAATCTCTTTTGCCTATTTCATACGACGCAGCACTTTCTTGTAGTAACGGTCGGTAGCCCTTGTGCTGTAGTTGGGACCTCCGTTCCAGGTGCGAATCGCTTTCTCTACGTTATTCGCCTTGTTGTACTGCGACTGAATCAGAAGGAACATCTCTTTCGACTTGTCCACATCATAGCGGTCGGCCATGGTGTATCGCTTGTCACTTCCCCTCGACTTGAGGATATTGTTGCACTCGCGTACGAGGATGGGGGTGATTTGCATCACGCCTACTGAGTTCCCACTCACGGCGTTGGGATTTCCTTCGCTCTCTACCAGGATGATGGCCTCCATCACGGGGGTCCAGTCAAACTGTTCTGAGTTGTCTTTCTCGTTGGCAGCCCCGGCATATAGGGGCATCAGGGTCAGAATCGACAAGCTCAGACAAACATGCTTCACTAATCTTTTCATATGCTCTTTATCATTTAGTGGGGCTTTGCCAGGGCCCTCGTTTTCTATGCTTTCTATCTCCACACTCGTCACGAGCCCGGAGGGTGTTCCCTGAAAACGGCTGCAAAGGTACGAAAGATTTTTCGGCCAGCAGTTATATTTCTTTACTTTTGTGCGCGCACAGCAATTTTTTCTTGACCTATGTCAATTACAGCTGGCTTTCGCCCTCGATATACTGCGACATGAAGAGGTGACTGCCGTCCCAGACGACGTAGCTGAAATGGCTAATCCAGTCGCCCAAAATAATGACGCGTGCCTTGTGGGTGAGCTGCTTGTCTACCTCGATGTGGCGATGGCCGAAGATGAAGTAGTCTACGTTGGAATGGTACTGTATATACTTCTTCTTGAAGAGGATGAGGTGCTCCTGGTCCTCACCCATGTAGGCCGGTTCCTCGCCGTCGGGACGTTTCATGCGCGAATGCTTGGCCCAGGTCTGTCCGAACCAGACGCCCCATCGGGGATGAACGGCCGAGAAAGCCCATTGGCACACTCTGTTGTGGAACATCCAGCGGATGAACTTGAAGCGCTTGTCGGGGTCGCCCAGACCGTCGCCATGGGCCAGGAAGAATATCTTTCCGTAGATCTCGGTGGTGAGGGGCTGCTTGTGGAGGATGACGCCACATTCCCGCTCCAGGTAGTCGTAGGCCCAGATGTCGTGGTTGCCGGTGAAATAGTGCACCTCCACGCCCATGTCTGTCAGCTCCGACAGCTTGCCGAGGAAGCGGGTGTAGCCGCGCGGCACCACATACTTGTATTCGTACCAGAAGTCGAACATGTCGCCCAGCAGATAGACGGCCGCCGCCTTCTCCTTGATGCTGTCGAGGAAGCGCACCAGACGACGCTCTTGCATGCGCTGGTGAGGAATGGCCCAGGAGCCGAGGTGGGCATCACTTAAAAAATAAATATTTTTCATAACTGAGAATTGAGAATTGAAAACTGAGAGGTATGATTAGATTTGCTCATTAGACTTAGATTTGATGTTTTAACTTCAGGGTCTTGATGGAACTGACAAGTATCTTCACAAGCTCCTCAGCATCATTGTATATAGATTGGAATTACTTATAATTAATATATCCTCCTTGGTGTAAGCTTTTAATCCAAAAAAGAGTTTCGTCTGCTTCTTTAAGTGCAATATTCAGTTTGTGTATGAAATCGGCTGTGCTTTGAGCGTTCCTGCTCTCTGCCACATTGGCACCGATGCTGGTTCCACATCGATAGACCTGCTTTGAGGCAACATGTTCACCTTTCACTTGAGTGAGATACTGATACATCTTGATGATTCTTCCGGCAAATGCCTCCGTTTTACCTAACAACAAACTTCTCTCCCGTTTCATATAACATGACGATAGTTACTAATCATACCTCTCAGTTCTCAACTCTCAGTTCTCAGTTAATCGAACCCCAGTTCCACCCGTGCTTCCTCACTCATCATGCTCTGGTCCCAGGCGGGCTCGAAGACCAGGTTGACGTTGCACGACGTGATGCCCTCGACGCTCTCCACCTTCGTGCGTACATCTTCTAATATATAGTCGGCGGCAGGACAGTTGGGAGCGGTGAAGGTCATGTCGAGGTCGACAGTGCAGTCGTCGTGGACATCGATTTTGTAAATCATTCCCAGCTCGTAGATGTCAACTGGGATTTCGGGGTCGTAGACTGTCTTCAGCACATCCACGATGCGCTCTTCCAGTCTGGTTCTTTCTTCTTGTGTCATTTTGTTCATAGCTATATTTTTCCTGTTTCGTGGTATGAATAGTACTGGCCGTCGGTGATGATGACATGGTCCATGAAGTGGATGCGCATCACTTCGCAGGCCCGCCTGATGCTCTGCGTCAGCGTGTCGTCAGCCTTGCTGGGAGTGAGGCTGCCGCTGGGGTGGTTGTGACAGACCACCAAGATGGTGGCATTGGCCAGCACGGCCTCGCGAATGATGATTCGCACGTCGACGCTCACCTCGCTGATGCCGCCGTGGGCTATCTTCACGGGTTTGATGAGCTTATGGTTCTGGTTAAGCAGCAACGCCCAGAACTCCTCGGTGTCCAGATCCTGCATCTTGGGGTGCATGTAGTGATAGACCTTCGTGGCTGAGCTGATGTCGGGACGCTCTTCGGGAGACCCTGCCTGGCGGCGCTTGCCCAGCTCACAGGCGGCGAGGATGGTGATGGCCTTGGCCGGCCCCACGCCATTGTAGCGGCAAAGGTCGGTGATGGTCATCTTGCCCAGCGTGTTCAGATTGTTCTTACAACCGTTCAGGATGCGCTTCATCAGCGACACGGCATCCTCTTTCGGAGAGCCTGAACCCACGAGGATGGCCAGCAGCTCGGCATCGCTCAGTGCCTGCGGACCCAGCCGCTCAAGTTTCTCTCGCGGCCGGTCTTCTTCTGCCCATTGATTAATATTTAGTTTTTCGCTCATTTGTAAAAAGAATTCTCAAACGCGGTGAACTCGTCTTGTTTCAGCACACAGCGTTTCCACCAGGCCACGATGAAGCCCAGGCCGTAGCCCATGAGCTGGACGAAGGCGGCAGGCACAGAGAGCAGACCCACCCAGAGGCTGCGGTTGCGGATGCTGGAGTCAATGAAGATGATGAGCGAGTAGAGCAGCAGGGGAAGGAGGGCAAGCACGCAGAACACGAAGCCCACGCCCTGGTGCATGTTGTCGGTGGGGCGCAGCCCGTAAGCATCGAGCCACTCGCCGTAGCAATACATTGCAGCCCCGAGGCCGAAGAGCAGCAGACAACCGATGACTCCCAGCGTGAAGACCGTGGGCAGCAGGTGCACCAGCTTCAGCGTGCCGGGATGGCGTTTTGTCAGGTTGATGCGGGCAATGCCGCTGTTATATACCTGACGGAAGAACTTGCGGAAGTCGGTGCGCCGCTTGTGCCATACCCATGCCTCGGGAATGAGCGCCGTCTTGTAGCCGGCCTCCACAATGCGGTAGCTGAAGTCGATGTCCTCGCCGAAGCGCATCTTCGAGAATCCGCCCAGCTCACGGTAGACCTCGCGCCGTATGCCCATGTTGTAGGAACGGGGAAAGAACTTGTCGAGCGCTTTCTTTGCTCCCCCCGACTTATGAGAGGAGCCGCCACGGATTCCTCCCGTGGTGAAGAACGAGGTCATGGAGTAGCTGATGGCTTTCTGCACAGGCGTGAAGTCGGGATGTGCCGTGTCGGGGCCGCCCCAGGCGTCGCAGTAGCGTTTAGGGTCTAGCGTGGAGAATGGAGATTTGGCTACCGCGCCAGAAACCTGTGCGGGAGCAGGCTCTGAGCCTCCCACGCTACGCTCTACACTATAGAGATAGCCCTCCGGGAGCACCACGTCGGAGTCTAGCACGATAAGCCATTCGCCCTGCGCCCGCTCAGCACCGTAGTTGCGGCTCTGTCCCGGACCGCTGTTCTCCTTATAATAATAATGTAGGTCAAGGACAGCGGCAAACTTGTCGCAGACATCCTTGCAGGTTTTTACCGACCCATCCTCCACAATGACCACCTCAAAGTCCTTCAGCGTCTGGCGGGTCAGGCTCTCCAGCAGCTCATGCACTTCGTCGGGGCGGTTGAAGACGGGAACGATGATGGAATACTTCATAACTATTTTTGTTGAGTTGCAAGGTTACCGCCAGTCATTGTCGTCAACACCAGCCGTATCTCCTCCCACGACACGTCGGGAGGACAGAGGCTCTTGATGGGGGTGAGCCCCTGACTGGTACCCACCATGTCGATGACCTTCCTGATGGTTTCGAAGCGGTCGGACGGGATGACGGCCAAGGCGTCGACTTTCCCCTCTCCAGCCAGTTCTATCAGATGGTTCATGACAGTATTCACGCTGATGTTCCGCTCGGTGGCAATCTGTGCCGGAGTCTTTCCCTGGCTGTAGAGCCGCAGCGTCACTTCGGTGGTCTTTTCCTTCTTGGGTTTCAGTGCGCGCCGCAGCTTGCTGTCGTCGGCAGCTTCTAGCATGGCCATCTGGCGGTGCTTGAGATAGCCCTCCACCGTGAAGGCCTCTTCGGCCATCTGTTTGAGCAGGGTGACGTGGACATACCATTGCTGGCGCAGTTCAGGCAGCGCGTCTGCCAGCCGGCTCTGCGCCCGTTTGTTGTTCGACTTCACTTCGGCAGTCAGCTGTATGGCCTTTACCAACAGCGTGTCCAGGGTCTCGGCGAAATAGGCTCCGCTGCGTTTCACACGGTCGAGGAATGCCGTTTCACGAAGTCCTTCTATGGGCATGGTCTTTATTTTCTCCGTCCACTTGGCAGCTACGGCAATGACCTGCTGCTGCAGTCCGGCGTATGCCTGATTGTGGAGCTGCATCAGCGAGCTGTGGCTCCGCAAGAAGTATTCGGCCATGATGCGCACCATGCTGTCTTCGGCATAGAGCAAGGCACGGAAGTCGAAGAGCTGCATCAGCAGCTGGCGCTCGTACTCCTGACGGAGCACAGGCAGCATGGCGATGCTTTGGCGCGCGGCCTCCTCCTGCCGGCCGATATAGCTGTCCACACGCTGGTCGTTGATGACGGCCCTGGCCTCAATAGGCGCGGCCAACACCAGTCCCTCCAGAGTGCGGCATCGGCTCAGCGCCACATAGACCTGCCCCGGCGCAAACGACTGGTTGGCCTCGATGATGGCGCGGTCGAAGGTCAGGCCCTGGCTCTTGTGGATGGTGATGGCCCATGCCAGCCGCAGGGGATACTGGCGGAAGGTGCCCTGCACGTCGGCCACAATCTCGCGTGTCTCGGGATTCAGCGAATAACGGGCATTTTCCCACTCCAGCGGCTCCACGTCGATAGCTTTCTCGTCGCCCTCGCAGAGCACCGAAATTTTCTTCTCGTCGAGATAGGTCACCTGCCCGATGCGGCCGTTGTAGTAGCGGTGCTTGCCCGAGGGGTCGTTCTTGATGAACATGACCTGTGCCCCCAGCTTCAGCACCATCGTGTCGGCGGCAGGGTAGCTGTATTCGGGGAAGGTGCCGTCTATCTCCGCCTTGTACCAGAACACCTTGCCTTTCAGTTTCTGCAGTTCGGAGTCGTTGTAGTGGTTGGCCAGCTGGTTATGGGTGGTCAGGCGGATATAGCCATCGCCGGGACGGGGCACGAAGGCAGGCTGGCAGCGTGCATTCAGCTGTGCCAGCGTCGAGGCCGAAGGGTGGCCCTGGCGAATGTCATTGAGTATGGCAAGGAACGCGGAGTCCTGCTGACGGTAGACTTTGTCCAGCTGTATGGTGACGTAGTCGGTCTGCTGCAGGGCCTTCGAGCCGAAGAAATAGGGTGTGTCGTAGTAGTTCTTCAGCATTTTCTCGTCCTGGGGCGTGACCACCGGCGTGAGCTGTGCCAAATCGCCAATCATCAGCAGCTGCACGCCACCGAAGGGACGGTAGTGGTCCCGGTACTGGCGTAGCACGGCGTCGACAGCGTCGAGCAAGTCAGCCCTCACCATCGATATTTCGTCGATGATGAGGAGGTCGATGGAAGCGATGATCTGCCGTTTCTGCTTGCTGAAGTCAAACTTGTTTTCAGACTTGGCTCCCGGCACAAAGGGCGACAGTGGCAGCTGGAAGAAGGAATGGATGGTGACCCCGCCGGCATTGATGGCGGCCACACCAGTAGGAGCGACCACGATGGGGCGCTTGCGCGAGCGCTCCACCACGGTCTTTAGGAATGTGGTCTTACCGGTTCCAGCCTTCCCGGTAAGAAAGATGCTGCGCCCGGTGTTTTCTACAAATTCCCACGCCGTGCGCAGCTCATTGTTGCGTTCCACGAAAACAGACGGCAGTTCTTACTCCTTGGCGCGAGCCAGATAGGAACCGTCGCGGGTGTCAACCTGAATGAGGTCGCCTTCGTTGATGAACAGAGGCACGCGCACCTCGACGCCAGTCTCCAGCGTGGCGGGCTTCAGCGTATTGGTGGCAGTGTCACCCTTGATGCCAGGCTCGCTATGAGTGACGCGCAGGATGGTCTTCACGGGCATCTCGGCATAGAGGATGGTGCCGTCGGTGGTGTCGCTGACCACTTCCACGATGTCGCTCTCCTTCATGTACTCATGGCCGATGACCAGTTCGTTGTCGATGGGAATCTGCTCGAAGGTCTCCTGGTTCATGAAGATGCGTCCGCTGTTGTCCTCGTAGAGATACTGGTAGGGACGGCGCTCGATGATCACGTCCTCCAGCTTCTCGCCGATGTTGAAGCGGCGCTCCAGCACGCGGCCGTCGCTGACGTTCTTCAGTTTGATGATCATAATGGTGTTACCCTTACCCGGTTTGCGGTGCTGGAAATCGATGCAAACCCAAATGCCTCCGTCCATGCGGATGGCTGTTCCTTTCTTAATGTCTTGTGAGTTAATCATAACTTTTATACCTTAATAACTGATTTTACGCTGCAAAGGTACGAAAAAAAGTGAAAAGTGGAAAGTGAAAAGTGAAAAATTTCACAGGAAACTTGCGTAATTGAAAAGATTTGTGTAATTTTGCAGCCCGAAACTCGCATCTGTGCCTGTTTCAAAGAAAGAATAGCAATAATAAACAGAGTATAGAACAATGAAAAGAACATTTCAGCCTCACAACCGCCGCCGCGTGAACAAGCATGGATTCCGCGAGCGCATGGCCACGAAGAATGGACGTCGCGTGTTGGCTTCACGCCGCGCTAAAGGCCGCAAGAAGTTGAGCGTTTCCGACGAGCGTCATGGCAAATAAGCCCGCTGTCATTCGGAACGACCAATAAATGGGATGGTGATGCTCTGCAGAGCGCGCTGTCCCATTTGTTTTTTGCTAAAAAAGCCACGCCCCATGCGTTTTTGTGCCCGTTTTGTTTTGTTATTTGCACAAATTGCACTATCTTTGCAACATGAAAGAGAAAAAAGCATCTGGAAAGTTCTTCAGCTGGTACCTCTGGGCCAACCTGCTGGCCATGTTCGTGGTGGTGCTGCTGCTCATCATCGGGCTGAAGTGGTGGTTGCAGTCGTACACCCATCATGGCGAGGGGATAGCGGTGCCCGACCTCTATGGCATGGACTATCGCAGAGCCATGGAGCTTGCCGAAGAGCGAGGGCTGGAAATAACAGCCACCGACTCCACATACATCAAGGAGATGCCTGCCGGCTGTGTCGTCGTGCAGTCGCCTGCCAGAGGCATGGAGGTGAAGATGGGGCGCACCATCTATGTCACCATCAACTCGCTGACCATACCGCGCGTCAGGATTCCCGACCTCATCGACAACTGCAGCTACCGGGAGGCAGAGGCCAAGCTGCGCCAGCTGGAATTCCGGCTGCTGCCGCCGAAGCTCATCGACGGCGAGAAAGACTGGGTCTACGGCATACAGATGGACGGCCGCGACCTCAGGGCCGGCGACATGGTGGCCCGCGAGTCGCTGCTGACGCTGGTCATCGGAAACGGTGCTTACGGCGAGGAATTCGACAACGAATTCGGCGAGGACGAATTCATGGGCGAGGACGACGACTTTGACGCCGACCACCCCAGGGAGCCTGGCGACCTTGACGACTTCCTGATGGAAATCGTCAACGACGACGAATAAAGCATGTTCAGGAGATGAGCTACGAGGACGAGCTATTCGACGACGAGCTGGACGAGTTGTCCGACGAGTCACCAGCCGCTAGCGACCAGCAGCTTTACGAGCACCTGCGGCTGGAAGTTGACCGCGGACAGGTGCCCCTGCGCATCGACAAATACCTCACCGAGCACACGCAGCACTCCTCACGCAACCGCATCCAGCAGGCTGCCGAGGCCGGTTTCCTCTTCGTCAACGACAAACCTGTCAAGAGTAATTATAAGGTACGCGCGGGAGACGTCATCACGCTGATGCTCGACCGACCCCATTTCGACACGACCATCGTGCCCGAGGAGATGCCGCTCGACGTGCGCTACGAGGACGACGACCTGATGGTGGTCTACAAGCCCGCCGGGCTGGTGGTGCATCCTGGCTGCGGAAATTTCCACGGCACACTGGTGCATGCCATCGCCTGGCATCTGCGCAATCTGCCCTCCTACGACCCCAACGACCCGCAGGTGGGACTGGTGCACCGCATCGACAAGGACACCAGCGGCCTGCTCGTCGTGGCAAAGACGCCTGAGGCGAAGTCCGACCTGGGCAAGCAGTTCTTCCGCCACGACACCCACCGTTCGTATGTCGCCCTGGTCTGGGGCAACTTCGTCGAGGAGTCGGGCACCATCGAGGGGAACATCGGCCGCGACCCCCGCGACCGCCTGCGCATGGCAGTCTTCCCGCCAACTTCCGATACCGGCAAGCCTGCCGTCACCCACTACCGCGTGCTCGAGCGCTACGGCTACACCACGCTGGTGGAATGCCGCTTGGAGACGGGCCGCACCCACCAGATTCGTGCCCACATGAGCCACATCGGCCACCCGCTGTTTGCCGACGAGCGCTATGGCGGCAGCGAGATTCTGCGCGGAGAGCGCACCGCCTCCTATAAGGCATACATACAGAACTGTTTCAAGCTCTGCCCCCGCCAGGCGCTGCATGCGCAGACCCTGGGCTTCGTCCATCCGACGACCAGGCAGCAGATGGACTTCACCTCTCCACTGCCCGACGACCTTCAGGCACTGGTCGACAAATGGAGGGGAAGATTGAAAAACGATCATTGACATAAAGAAAGCTACACTATGAAACAACAACAGAAACGAACCGTCGCCATCGTCTGCGGCGGCGACAGCAGCGAGCACGACGTCTCGCTCCGTTCGGCCCAGGGACTTTACTCCTTCTTCGACAAGGAGCGCTACAACGTGTATATCGTGGAAATGAAAGGCACCGACTGGCAGGTGGACCTGCCCGACGGCACCACGTCGCGTGTGAAGATGCACGATTTCTCCTTCCGCGAGGACGGCAAGACACGCCACTTCGACTATGCCTACATCACCATCCACGGCACACCCGGCGAGAACGGCATCCTGCAGGGCTATTTTGAACTACTGAACATCCCCTATAGCACCAGCAACGTGCTGGTGGAGGCCATGACTTTCGACAAGTTCGTGCTCAACCAGTATCTGAAGGGCTTCGGCGTGCGCGTGGCCGAAAGCATGCTCGTGCGCCGAGGACAGGAGCGGCAGCTCGACGAGCAGCAGGTCGTGGAGACCATCGGCATGCCCTGCTTCGTGAAGCCTGCCAACGACGGCTCCAGCTTTGGCGTGACGAAAGTGAAGAAGCCCGACCAGCTGGCCGCAGCACTTCGCGTGGCCATGATGGAGAGCGACGAGGTGATGATAGAGTCGTTCCTTGAAGGCACAGAGATTACCGTCGGCTGCTACAAGACGAAGGACAAGCAGGTGGTGTTCCCCGTCACGGAGGTGGTGACGAAGAACGAGTTCTTCGACTACGACGCGAAGTACAACGGACAGGTAGAGGAAATCACACCTGCCCGTATTCCTGCCGAACAGGCCGAGCGAGCCCAGAAGCTCACTTCGGCCATCTACGACATCCTGCACTGCAACGGCATCATCCGCATCGACTACATCATCTCCCCGCAGGGCGACATCTCCATGCTGGAAATCAACACCACGCCCGGCATGACCGCCACGAGCTTCATCCCGCAGCAGGTGCGTGCCGCCGGACTGTCGATGACCGACGTGCTGACAGACATCGTGGAAAATCAGTTCTGAGCGCTAAATGACGCCCAGTGCGCGGCCCACTTTGCGGAAAGCCTCGATGCACTTGTCGAGCTGCTCGCGGTTGTGACCGGCGGAAATCTGCACGCGGATGCGAGCCTGACCCTTCGGCACCACGGGATAGTAGAAGCCCGTGACATAGATGCCCTCTTCCTGCATCTTCGCGGCAAAGACCTGCGACAGCTTCGCATCGTAGAGCATGACGGCGCAGATGGCACTCTGCGTGGGCTTGATGTCGAAGCCCGCAGCCATCATCTTCCCACGGAAATACTCCACGTTCTCCACCAGGCGGTCGTGAATCTCGTTGCTCTCGCCCAGCATCTTGAACACCTCCAGCGAGGCGCCGATAATGGCGGGGGCCAGAGAATTGCTGAACAGATAGGGGCGCGAACGCTGGCGCAGCAAATCGATGATCTCCTTGCGGCCTGTGGTGAAACCGCCCAAGGCTCCGCCGAAGCTCTTGCCCAGCGTGCCGGTGTAGATGTCCACACGGCCGTAGGTGCCGAAGAACTCGCTCACGCCGTGTCCTGTCTGGCCAACGACTCCTGCGCTGTGGCTCTCGTCGACCATGACCAGGGCATCGTATTTCTCGGCCAGGTCACAGATCTTATCCACGGGGGCGACGTTGCCGTCCATAGAGAAAACGCCGTCGGTCACGATGATGCGGAAGCGCTGTGCCTGAGCCTCCTGCAGACATTTCTCCAGCTCAGCCATGTCGGCATTGGCATAGCGGTAGCGCTTGGCCTTGCACAGCCTCACGCCGTCGATGATGGAGGCATGGTTCAGCGCGTCGCTGATGATGGCGTCCTCCTCGGTGAACAGCGGCTCGAACACACCGCCGTTGGCATCGAAGCAAGCGGCATAGAGAATGGTGTCCTCGGTCTTGAAATACTGGCTGATGGCCTGCTCCAGCTCCTTGTGAATGTCCTGCGTGCCACAGATAAAACGCACACTCGACATGCCGAAGCCTCGGCGGTCCATCATCCGCTTTGAGGCCTCAATGAGCCGAGGATGGTCGCTCAGGCCAAGATAGTTATTGGCACAGAAGTTCAGCACTTCCTGCGTGGTGCCCGACTGGCCGTCCTTCACCTGGATGGCTGCCCGCTGGGGGCTGCAGATGAGGCGCTCCTCCTTGTAGAGGCCTGCCTCGCGAATCTCGGCCAGCGTCTGGCCAAGGTGTTCCTTCATTTTTCCGTACATATCTTCTCCGATTTGAGGTTATTAGGTAAACGATTCAAAGCTTCACTGTCAGCTGCAAGTATTATCTCCACCAGCGCCTTCCCAGGGGGAATGGGACGGTGGCATAAGCACGCTGTCTTCTCTGGTTGCAAAATTACAAATAAATCGGAAACAAAACAAACTTTTCGCCCCTTTTCTGCTCACGTTATACTAAATTAGGCAACAATATAGCAGTTGACCCAGGAATTACTTTTCTGCATGCCGCCGGAGAGCAAGCCGGATGGCACTCCCCTCCCTTCAAGGGGAGGGGCAGGGGTGGGGTCTGTAACTTCCTCAGCGAATCACTTATCGTTTGTGTTCTCTCGGCGGAAAAAGTTAGAGACCCCACCCCTGCCCCTCCCCTTGAAGGGAGGGGAGTGGCTACCGCCGGAGAAGATGTCCTGGGTCGACTGCTATATCATTACCCTAAATTATGGCAACAACATACCAGTTGCCCCTGGATTGACTTCTCCGCAAGGCGCTCCCTTACCCTCGAAGGGAGGGAAAGGCTACGGGTAGGCGACCGCAGGTCGGAAATGCGGCTCCCGCCGGAGAAGGAGTCCAGGGACAATGTTATATCGTTGTCTAAATTATTCATCTTTCTCCAAATGAATAGGCAACGATATAGCAGTTGACCCAGGAATTCTTCTTTGGCGGTAGCCGCTCCCCTCCCCTTAAGGGGAGGGGAGCACCCTGCGGAAAAGTAAATTCAGGTCAACTGCTATATTGTTGCCAATGAATAAGCAATGCTCTTACGCGCGCGCGTGAGGGCATTTTTTGGCGCTACAAGCGCTACTTTGGCATCTAACATTCTGTTCTGCAATTCGTTATTGGTAGCTACAAGGTGCTTTTTCGAGCTACTATAGTAGCTACAGCTCCAAATGTCGACCCTTTTCTTTCAAACGGCGGCAGTATTTTCCCAAAAGGCGTTCGTATTTTTTCAAACGGCGGCAGTATTTTTCCAAACGGCGTTAGTATTTTCCAGAACGGCGTTAGTATTTTCCGCTCATCGCTTCGCACTGCCTGTAGCTACAAAAGTAGCTCGAAAAAGCACCTTGTAGCTACAAACAATCTCCTGTCTATCAGTCCGTTTAGTGCAAAAGTAGCGCTTGTTGCGCCTTTTTTCTCGCGCGTATTACGCGCGCACGCGCGAGAAAAGGGGTCTAGCTACGGGAAGTCTGACGGTTCATTGACCGCGTATTACGCGCGCAAGAGCGAGGAAAGGGCATCTAACCTGAATGATTCATAGGAATGATTCAAAAAAATAATGGCAACGACATAGCTGTTGACACAGGACATCTTCTCCGGCGGTAGCCGCATTTCCGACCTGCGGTCGCCTACCCGTAGCCTTTCCCCTCCCCTAAAGGGGAGGGGAGCGCCATGCGGAGAAGCTAATCATGGTCAGTTAATTATGGGTCTACCGCAATATTGTTGCCAAAGAAAAAACGCAAAAAAATGATGCAGGCTAAACTACTTGTTCAGATGAACGAAGACGGGATAGTGGTCGGAGGGCAGGTGTCGGCTGATGCTGTCGCCCTGCTGCTGCCAATAGGTATTGGTGAGGATGCCATAGCGGTCGACCTGGAAAGCCGGCGACACGAAGACGTGGTCGATGCGGCTGGCTGTCTTCCGCTCCTGATGGTAGGCGTTGAAAGTGCCGTTCTCGGCAAAGCGGATGCGGGCGGCAGTATAGCTGTCGACGAGCACTCCGGAGGTGCTGAAGATGGCGTAAATCTCGTTGTGCTGGTCGACGTTGAAGTCGCCAGTGAGGATGACCGGTTTCTTCCCTGCCAGCTCACGGATGCGGCTAATGACGAGCCGGGCCGCCTCACGGCGGGCCACCACCCCGATATGATCCATGTGGAGGTTGAAGAAGAAGAACGGCTCGCGGACAATTCCTTGTTTGCCATGGCCGGCGAACTCGCCCCATGTGCAGATGCGCATGCAGGCGGCATCCCAGCCCAGCGACGGTTTGTCGGGGGTCTCGGAGAGCCAGAAATGGCCGTGACGGAGCAGCCGCAGCTTCTGGCGGTCATAGAAGATGGGGGCATACTCACCCTTCTTGGCTCCATCGTCACGCCCCACGCCGATGTAGTCGTAGTCGGGCATCAGGCGGAGCATGTCCTGCAACTGGCCGTGGAGCACCTCCTGGGCTCCGAAGATGTCGGGATGTTCAAACAGGAGCTGGCCGCAGACCACGGGCGCACGCTGCTGCCAGCCGTTGCCCTCGCGTGCATCGTCGTCGTTCTGGTAGCGGATGTTGTAGGAGGCTACGTAGAGCGACTGGGCGGAAAGGCTTGAAGAGGCAAAGGCCAAGAGCAAGAGCAAAGGCCACCTAAACCAAAGTGATTTGCCGGGCGTTGACAGGCTCGTGGAGGAACAGTTGTGCATGGCAGTTGAAGATGTCGGGATTCTCAGTGGTCAGATAGCGGGCTGTACCCTGCAGGGTGCAGCGTTGCGCCATGTCGGGATGGCGCTGGAGATAGGCGGCCAGCGACTGTGCCACATAGCTGCCCTGGGGGATGACCCTGACGGCAGGGGGCATGAACTGGAGGATTTTTTCCAGCAACAGCGGATAGTGGGTGCAGCCCAGGATGACGGCATCGATGAGCGGGTCGGCGCTGATGAGCTGGTCGATGTATTTCCTAACGAAGTAGTCGGCACCTGCCGACCGGGCCTCGTCGTATTCCACCAGCGGCACCCAAAGCGGGCACGGCTGGCCAGTGACAGTAATGTCGGGGTGCAGCTTCTGGATTTCCAGCCGGTAGCTCTCGCTCTTGATGGTGCCCTCTGTGGCGAGGATGCCCACATGGCGGGTGCGGGTGAGGGAGCCGATGGCCTCGGCGGTGGGGCGTATGATGCCCAGCACCCGGCGGCTGTCGTCCCACTGCGGCAAATCCTGCTGCTGGATGGTGCGCAGCGCCTTGGCAGAAGCGGTGTTGCAGGCCAGGATGACCAACTGGCAACCCATCTGGAAGAGCCGGCCTACGGCCTGTCGCGTAAACTCATAGACCACGCTGAAGGAGCGTGGTCCGTAGGGCGTTCGGGCATTGTCGCCCAGATAGAGATAGTCGTACTGAGGCAGCTCGCGCCGGATGGCATCGAGGATGGTCAACCCGCCATAGCCGCTGTCGAAGACGCCGATGGGGCCTGCCGCTTCAGGAAAACGCTCAGTTCTCAAATCTGAATCCTCAATTCTCAAATCTCTATTTTCAAATCTCATCACTCAACCTTGGACAGTTCTTCCTTCACCTCCTCGTTCAGGTCGATAGCCAGCTCCGGGTCGATGAATGGGCAGGCATTGCTGTCGGTATTGACGACGACCGCCAGCTGGTGGCGGCGTGCCACAGCCGAGATAGCCATGCTGAGCCGGGCGTTCAGGGGGGACAATTTGTCCTTGCGAATCTGCTCCAGCTCCTGAAGGCTCTTCTCCTTGAACTCCACGTTACGCTCCAGAAGCTGCTGCAGCTCTGTCTGCCGCTTCAGCAGGATGGTGCGCGGGAAATCCTTCCGGCCATCGAGGAAGGCCTCATACTTCTGGTTGAAGTCGGCCTCTACGCGTTTCAGCTCCTCATTGTATGCCTGACGCAGCGTGTCCATCTGCGCTTCCATGACGGTGTACTGCGGCATGGAGCGCAGCGCAGCGTCATAGCTGATGCAACCGATGAAGATTTGCGCCCTTACAGGGCTAAATGACAACTGACAAATGATAAATGATAAAGCCATCACCATCATCCATCGTCTCATCTTTATTTGTTTCCGGTTTCCGTGCATACGCTCAATCGCATTTATCATCTGTCATTTGTCATTTATCATTTGTCATTTAGGGCGAAGCCCGCCAAAGGCCTTCGCCTACTTCAGTCCCAGCTTGGCCTTGACCTGAGCGGTGAGGTCGGTGGAAAGCGTGGTGGAGATGTAGGGAATGCCGGCGCCCATCTCCATGATGTAGACATAGCCGCCCTCCTGACCGAGGGTCTTGATGGCTTCGAGCACTTTAGCAGTGATGGCCTGCATCTTCTCCTGCTGCGCCTTGGCCAGAGCCTGGTCGTTGTCCTGATAGGTCTGCTGAATGCGCTGGTAGAGATCCTGCAATTCCTGGTTGCGGCGGGTCTTGATGTTCTCGGGCAGGGTGGCCTCTTCCTTCTCGAAAGCCTCGGCCTTCTTCTGCAGCTCGTCCTGCATCGACTTCAGGTCGGCCTGATACTGCTCGGTGAGTTTCTCTATCTCTGTGCGGGCAGCGGTGAACTCAGGCATGGCCTGAATGATTTCCTGTGTGTTAACGTGGCCGAACTTGGGCTGGCTCTGGGCCGATGCGGTGAGACCGCAGATTGCGCAGATGGCGCAAATAATCATTTTTCTCATTGATTCTTTATTATTTATGGTTATTATTTTTGGTTTTGTTCTGGATCCTCCAGGTTTTCAGGATTTCTAGTTTGCATAGCCGAGCTTACGGAGCACCTCGTCGCTGACGTCAATCTTCGGAGAGCCGAAGATGATGCCCGTGTCGCTGGCGCGGTCGAGAATCAGCTGATAGCCACGTGTCTCAGCCACGTCCTTCACGGCATTGTAGATCTCCTCCTGGATGGGGTTCATCAGCGCGGTGCGTTTCTTGAAGAGTTCTCCCTCGGGGCCGAAGTACTGCCGCTTCAGGTCGGCGGCCTGCTTCTCCTTCTCCATGATGGCATCCTGACGGGCCTTCTTCTGCTCGGCCGAGAGGAACACCACCTCGTTCTGGTAGTTCTTGTACATGGTCTGAGCCTCTGTGGTGAGTGCATCGACCTCTGCCTGCCACTTCTTCGACACCTGCGAGAGCTGCTCATTGGCCCGCTCGTAGGCGGGGATGCTCTTGAGCACATAGTCCATGTCGATGAGGGCAAACTTCTGCGCCCTTGCAGGGCTAAACGACAAATGACAAACGACAAATGATAAAGCTATTATCATCATCCATCTGTGATTCATCATGCTGTTAATCTTTTCTTTCATACCTTTTCCTTATTTATTCTTTTCTTTTCTCATTTATCATTTCTCATTTAGGGCGAAGCCCGCTAGAACTCCTGTCCTAGGACGAAGTGGAACTGGCTTCCGCCCTTACGCCATCCGCTGTTGCCCTGGTAGACGCTGTCGAAGCCGTAGGCCCAGTCGATGCCCATCAGGCCGACCATTGGCAGGAAAATGCGGACACCGAAGCCGGCAGAGCGTTTCATGTCGAAGGGGTTGAAGTCCTTGATCGTGGCCCAGGCGTTGCCGCCTTCCAGGAAGCCCAGTCCGTAGATGGTGGTGTTGCCCAGCATGAAGGGATAGCGCAGCTCCAGGGTGAAGCGGTCGTAGGCGTAGGCATCGTAGCTGCTATAGCGTCCCGGCGTGCGCTCGGCAGTGCTCAGGGCGTTGGCCGAGAGCGACAGCGAGCCGTTCTCATAGCCACGCAGGCCGATGGTCTCTTCCGCATAGCTGGTGGAGTAGCCGCTCATACCGTCGCCGCCCACATAGAAGGTCTCGAAGGGCGACTTCTTGTATTTGTTGTAGTTGCCCAGCAGGCCCAGCTCCACGCGGGTCATCAGCACGAAGCATTTCTGCCCACCACTCAGGGCGGTGAAGGTGCGGCTCTTGAACTTCCACTTGTGATATTCCACCCAGCGGTACTTCTCGCGCTGCTCTTCCTGGAACTGGTCGTAGTCGTTGTAGTAGGTGTCCCAGGTGGCCAGGCCCTTGTAGTCCTTATTGTCGAAGAGCGACCAGGGCGGCGTGAGCGACACGCTCAGTGCGAACTCCGATCCGCGACGGGGGAAGAGGGGATTATCAGTAGATGTACGCGTGAGCGCGAGCGAGAGGTTCAGGTTGTTGGAGTTGCCGTTGGAGATGAGGAAGTACTGCCAGTCTTTCAGCATGTAGCGCTGGTAGGCCAGCGTGGCTGAGAACTGGAAGTAGTCGTCGGGCCAGCGCAGTCGCTTGCCCCACCCTACTGAGAGTCCGAACAACTTCACGTACTTGTCGTCGTCGAGGAAGCTCTCGTAGTTGTTGTAATAGCCGTTGTTATAGTAGCCATAACCGCCGTACATATACTGCAGGGACGACATGTAGGCGGAGTTATAGTAGTTGCTGCTGACGTCGCTCTGCTTCGAGTAGTAGGCGCCGATGTTGAGGGCGTTCGGCCGCTTGCCGCCAAACCATCCCGTGCCGTAGCTGGCAGAGAGCGAGGAGTAATAGCGGCCATTGGTCTGGTAGGACAGTCCCACCTGCTCGCCGTCGCCGGCAGGGAGGAATCCTCGGTGCAGCTTATTCTTTCCCAGCAGGTTGCGCAGGGAGAAGTTGTTGAACTTGATGCCGACGCGACCGATGATGCCCGTCTGTCCCCAGCCCAGCGACAGCTCCAGCTGGTCGTTGCTCTTCTGCTCCAGTTCCCAGTTGATGTTCACCGTGCCGTTTTCACCGTCGGGCTTCACATCGGGGTTGATGGCCGTCTCGTCGAAATAGCCCATGGAGGCAATCTCACGGTAGGAGCGCATCAGCGCCTCTTTCGAGAACAGGTCGCCGGGCTTGGTGCGCAGCTCACGGCGCACCACCTCCTCGTAGAGGCGGTCGTTGCCGAATATCTTCACGTTGTTCAGGTGAGCCTGCGGGCCTTCCATGATGCGCACCTCCAGGTCAATCGAGTCGCCCACGATGTTCACCTCGGCCGGGTCTACCTGCGAGAACACATAGCCGTTGTTGTAATAGTAGTCGTGCACACCGTCCTCATCGGTGAGCAGGCGCTTGTTGATGAGCTTCTGGTTGTAGACGTCGCCTTTCTTCATGGCCAGCGTACGCTCCAGTCCCTCCGTTGGCACCACGGTGTTACCCACCCAGGTGATGTTTCGCAGGTAGTACTTGTCGCCCTCCTCCACCTTCAGGAAGACGTTGACGTGTTTCTCGTCCTCGTTCCAGATAGAGTCATCGACGACGGTGGCGTCGCGGAAGCCCAGCTCGTTGTACTTCTCTATGAGCGTCTTCTTGGCCTCGGCATATCGCTCGGGGGTGAATTTCTTGGCCTTGAAGAAATTCTTGAACTTGCCGGCCTCATGGATTTTGCCCAGTGCGCCCTTGGTAAAGAAGCCGCCCTTGATGGTAGCATCCTTCACTTGCTCGTTGCCTTCAAGCACGATGTGGCGCACCTTCATCTTGTCTTTCTTGTCGATAATCACGTCGAGCACCACCTGGTTCTTGCCCGTCACGTCGTCGTGCTGGGTGATCTCGATATCCGCATTCTTGTAGCCCTTGTCGTCGAAGTATTTCTTGGCCAGGATCTTGGCCCTGTCCACGAGGTTCTTCGTCATGCTCATGCCCTTGGCCATGCCCAGCTTGGTTTCCAGGTCTTCGCGCTCGCTCTTCTTCACGCCGCTATAGTTGATGGCACTGATACGCGGGCAGAGGGCAAGGTTGATGCAGAGGTAGACCTTCGAGTCGACGATGCTGTCGGCGGTGATGCTCACCTTCGAGAAGAGGCCGTGCTTCCAGTAGCGCTTCACGGCTTCGGTTATCTCCTGTCCGGGCAGGTCTATCTTCTGGCCTACGGAGAGTCCTGAGAGATTGATCAGCACATAGTCCTCATAGTCGGAGACGCCCTTCACGGCAATTCCGCCTATCTCCAACTGCCTGGGCGTGCCGGCGTAGGAGATGTCGGGCTTGTCGATGAAAGTCTGCGCCGCTGCGCTTAAAGGCAAAAAGGCAAAAAGGCAAAAGGGCAAAAGCCATCTTGCCATCCTTTTAACCTTATATATTATATGTAAACTCATTTACTCTTTTCTCTTATTACCTTCTTACCTTTTTACTTTTCCTCGCCCTCCACCTGTGCTTCCGTCTTTCCGTAGCGTCGCTGGCGGCTCTGGTAGCTGGCGATGGCCTTGTAGAGGTCTTCAACCTTGAAGTCAGGCCAGTAGGTGTCGCAGAAATACAACTCGGAATAGGCTATCTGCCAAAGCAGATAGTTCGAGATGCGCAGCTCGCCTCCTGTACGGATGAGCAGGTCGGGGTCGGGCATGAAGTTCGTACACAGATGCTGACTGATAAAGTCCTCTGTGATATCCTCTGAGCGTATGCCTCCTGTCCGCCAGTTCTTGAGGATATTCTTAGGCAGCTCTTCCATGTCGTGCACCTCTCTGACAATCTGCTTGACGGCATTGGTGATTTCCCAACGGCTGGAGTAGCTCAGCGCCACCACCACCGTCATACGGGTGTTGTTGGCGGTGTGTTCCTCTGTCTCTTTCAGCTTTTGGTCCACGATGTCGGGGAGGCGCGAGCGGTCGCCGATGACTCGGAAGCGCACATTGTTCTTCATGAATATCTCGTCTTCCAGTGAACTCAGCACCAGGCCCATGAGTGCCGACACCTCTTCGGCGGGGCGGTTCCAGTTCTCGGTACTGAACGTATAGAGAGTGAGGTACTTCACCCCCAGGCGTACACACTCTGAAGTGATGAGCCTGACAGTCTCCACGCCCTCCTTGTGTCCGTAGGTGCGGTCCAGCCCGCGTTCGATGGCCCAGCGCCCGTTGCCGTCCATGATGATGGCGATATGCTGGGGGATACGACTCATATCCAATTCCCTCAAAATGGGGGATTGAGGTTCTGAACAAGCTGCTTTTATGTTGTTATTCTCTTCCATTTTCTTTGCTGTTGTCTTGTTTTAGACGGCCACTGCCTCCGTCAGGGGGATTAGCGGTCGTTGTTACATGTCTTGCACCGTTCCCAGAAGTCGTACGTCAACGAAATCTGCAGCGTGCTGTAGCAGTCGGTGTTCTTGAACAATCCGCTGCTCTTGATGCCGTACAGGTCTTTCATCCCGTCGAGCTTGTCGCTGCCCGTGAAGTGCATCACCCATTCTGCCGTCAGGTTCAGCCGGTCGCGGAGCTTGTATTTCACGCCTGCACCGACAAGCAGTGCTGCTGCCATGGTTCCCGAATGCGCGATGACGGCCTGCCTGTCGTCAGTGCCGCCCTCGGTGGGTGTCGTAGGCTCGAAGGCCTGCGTCAGCTTCGGCTTTCCCGTGAAGCACAGCCCTGCCCCCAGAGCAATGAACGGTGTCAGCGGCTTGGCTCCCAGATACTCCTTGCCCGTGCCAAAGGGCCAGAAGTTGTATTCGTAGCGCAGCGAGAAGTCGGTAATACTGGTCTTGAAGTCCACCGGGTTGTCGTGAAGCTCCGGATACCAGGTTTCCACCTCTCTCGACGAGCCTTTCAGACTGCTGAAGCCCAGCTGTGCCGCCAATGCCATGCGCGGGTTCATCTTAAATTTGGCCACTGCCGCCAGCATGGGCTGCATGCCCTTGAGCGGGGAGCCGTTGAAGTCGCCTTGGTAGGCCGTCAGCCCCAGGCCGCCGCCTGCCTCCATGCGGTATTCCGGCTCGTCCTGCGCCGCAGCGCGGCTGAATGTCAAATGACAAATGAGAAATGATAAAGCCAGCACCGTCAGGCATCGGCTCCTCACCATCATGCCGTTCCAGCAGCTTGTCTTGTCATTTGCCATTTCATTCCTCATCTCTTGTTGCTCATTTAGAGAGGAAGCCTCGCCAGAGCTGGCCCGTACTGGTGAGCAGCCACAGGCGGCCCTTGGCGTCGCCGGCCATCGATATGACCTCGCCGGTCAGCGTCGCAGGCAAGTCGAAGCTGTTGTTCTTCCGCCAGGAGATGCCCTGGTCGCGCGACTGGCGCATCTTGTTGTCGCTGCCCAGGCTGAGCACCGTGCCGTCGTAATAGGCCAGCAGCGTATGGCTCATCTTCAGCAGCGGGAAGCGGTTGGCATCGTCGAAAGGCATGTAGACCCACTGCCCGCCGCCGGCCCATGGGGCCAGCTTGCGCCACACGCGCATGTTCGCCTCGTCCTCCTGCCTCGGTGCACCCACCAGCAGCAGATAGGTAGTCTCGTTGGCCATGGCGTAGGGCCAGCCCACGATGGCATATCCGTGCAAGGGCAGCAGCGACGTGTCTTCGTCGAGCGTCTCCGTCTGCCAGTCCTGCGCATCCTTCTTCCTGCTCTTCAGCAGTCCGTCGTCGGGGTCTATCGTATAGTAAGTGTCGCCCACGAGGAACACCCGGCTTTCGCGGCCCAGCATTACGCTGTCGCCCTCTGCCTCCAGACGGGGCTCATAGTCGGGCAGTTCCATGGTCTGAGCCAGCTCCCATCCGAAGGTGGTGCCCTGCTCACTGCTGACGTCCAGCCTGACGGTATAGTCGCGGTACACGGTGCCGTCGGCGGAATAGACCCGGAAGATGCGCGGCTGGGAGAAGTCGATGGAGTCGCTGGAGGAATAGAACTTCAGCGAGTCGCTGACCATTGACTGCACAGCCACGACGCCGTGGTTCTTTGCCTGAACGGTGCACAGCACATGCTTTACGTCGGTGCCCACGGGCAGTGTCTTCGTGTTGTAGATGCAGCGGTTCAGATGGTCTATCCGCATGGGATAGCCCGACCCCGTCAGCGTAGTCTTGATGACGGTGTCGTTGCCCGTCTTCGACGAGACGCTCGCAGTATATCGGTTCAGCGTGCCCAGCGTGAACTGGGTGATGGCCGTGTCTTTACTGATGTACACCACTTCGTCGTCATTTTTCAGACACGACGCGAGTACCGCCACACCGGCCAGCAGGGCACAGAGCCGTAGGGAAAATCTCTTCATTTCGCAAATTTTGGGTGCAAATTTACGCACATTTCTGCAAAAAACCCCCTTTTTCATCATAATATTAAGTAAAATATATCATTATTTGTCGGTTTTTAAGTTGTTTTTAGGATTTAATTCGTAACTTTGCACCAAAATTGCAAATAAGTAAATCGTAAATCGTAAATCTATGTATCCACGTTTGACCGCTGCTGAAGCAGCAGCAATGATTAAGAATGGCGACCACATCGCCATGAGTGGCTTCACACCAGCTGGTGTGGCAAAGGCTACAACCAAGGAGTTAGCAAAGTTTGCAGTCGCCGAGCATGAGGCAGGGCGCGAGTTCAAGGTGGCCATCTTCACAGGTGCCTCCACCGGACAGAGCACCGACGGCGACCTGGCCAACGCACAGGCTATCCTCTACCGTGCACCCTACACGACGAACCCCGACTTCCGCAAGCACGTGAACATGGGCGAGATTCCCTACAACGACCTGCACCTGAGCCACATGGCACAGGAGCTGCGCTACGGGTTCTACGGCGATGTGGACTGGGCCATCCTTGAGGTCTGCGACATTGAGGATGCCGGCGACAACTACCATGTCTACCTGACCGCCGCCGGCGGCATCAGCCCCACGGCAGCCCGGCTGGCCAAGAAGGTCATCCTCGAGCTGAACAGCTTCCACAACCCCAACGCCAAGTACCTCCACGACGTCTACGAGCCGCTCGATCCCCCTTACCGCAAGCCCATACCCATCTTCAACGTGGGCGACCGCATCGGCGTGCCCTACGTCTCCATCCCCAAGTCGAAGGTGGTGGGCGTCGTAGAGTGTAACATCCCCGACGAGGCCCGTGCCTTCAAGGACAGCGACCCCGTGACCGACAGGATTGGCTACCTCACCGCCGAGTTCCTGGTCGACGAGCTCCACAAGGGCCGTATTCCCAAGGAGTTCCTGCCCCTGCAGAGCGGCGTAGGCTCGACGGCCAACGCCATCCTCGGCGCACTGGGCGAGGACAAGCACGTGCCCGACTTCAACATCTACACCGAGGTGCTGCAGGATGCCGTCGTCGGCATGATGCTCTCCGGCCGTGTGAAGGATGCCTCGGCCTGCTCGCTCACCGTCTCCAACGACTGCCTGATGCAGGTCTACAACAACATGGACTATATGAAGCAGCACCTCACGCTGCGCCAGAGCGAGATTTCCAACCATCCCGCCGTCATCCGCCGACTGGGTGTCATCGCCATCAATACCGCCATCGAGGTCGACATCTACGGCAATGCCAACTCCACACACATCAGCGGCACGAAGATGATGAACGGCATCGGCGGCTCGGGCGACTTCATCCGCAACGCCTACCTCAGCATCTTCACCTGCCCCAGCGTGGCCAAGGGCGGCTGCATCTCCAGCGTGGTACCCTTCGTCACCCACCAGGACTCCTCGGAGCACGATGTCAACGTCATCGTCACCGAGCAGGGCATAGCCGACCTTCGCGGCAAGAGCCCCATGCAGCGTGCACAGACCATCATCGAGAACTGCGCACATCCCGACTACAAACAGCTGCTCTGGGACTACCTGAAGCTGGGCACCGGCGGACATACCCGCCACTGCCTCACCGCTGCCTTCGCCATGCACGACACGCTGGCCCGCAAGGGTGACATGAAGCTGACGGACTTCTCGGAGTACGTGAAATAGAAGACGGTTCTTGTTTTAACCTGAACTGTTCACGCAGTCGTTTATGTCTGCGACGCTACGTGTAATATTCGTTAATGACCCGCAAATGGTTCGTTAATGCTTCGCAAAGAAATCATTTACGACCCATTCACGCTTCATCCACGCTTATTCTACGTAGCGCCGCAGGCATTATTCTTACGCGCGCGCGTAATAAACTCGAAAAATCGAGCTACATGCGCTACTTTGGCACCAAACAAACTGATTAGCAGACGATTGTCTGTAGCTACAAGCCTATTTTTGGTGCTACCCTTGTAGCTACAGACAAATACTAACGCCGTTTGGGAAAATACTAACGCCATTTGAAAAAAAACGAACGCCGTTTGGAAAAATACGAACGCCATTTGGAAAAATACGAACGCCATTTAGGAAAATACGAACGCTATTTTTTCGTCCCAAGCCTTGGGACATTTTTTTGTCTTTGGTTTCCGACATCAGCAGTTTTCATTTTACGTTGTGAAGAAGGTTTCACTATCGGCAAACAGTCCGTAGTCCCAAAAAGACGGCTGTAGCTACAAAGGTAGCGCCAAAATTTGTCCTGTAGCTACCAACAACAAACTACATACCAGCAAGTTAGACACCAATGTAGCGCATGTAGCGCCTTTTTCCGGCCTATATATACGCGCGTACGCGCGCGCGAGACAACTAGCCTGCGGCGCTACGCGAATACCCGTGAATAGAACGCGAATATGCCTAAATATTCTACAAATAATTCAACTTTCACCATTAATTATAATGGCAATGATTTAGCAGCTGACCCAGGAATTCTTCTCCGGCGGTAGCCGCTCCCCTTAAGGGGAGGGGAGCGGCTACCGCCGGAAAAGTAAAATCAGGTCAACTGTTACATTGTTGCCTTTATAATTGAACGCAGAGCCGCAGAGCATGAGCGTATTTCAGCGTTTGAGAGTTTAGAGAGAAATGCTAAAGCATTTTGCAGCGTTCGCAGAGTGGCTCCACCGACCTTTGCGTGCTTTGCAGGTGGCTTCTGCCACCCTCTGCGCACTCCAGCTATTGGCATGTCATTCTCTGAAACTCTGCGACTCTGCGTTCAGAAATGAGCCTGCGAAAGATGAGCACATCATTGTCAATGATTCAGCAGTTGACCTATAGTGCGCAGCCTCTCCCCTCCCCTCAAGGCAATTGCGAGGAGGGAGCAATTGGGGAGCGAAGCCGGGACAGGGGTGGGCCTGTGAACATCTACTATGCCAGCAGCGGTAACGGTGCCCGTGCTGCCTGCCCTGAAACGGAGTAGGGAAACTCTCCCCATAGACGTGTTTACACCCCAAGCGTGTCGTTGCATTCGTAAATGTCGCATAAATTTAGTATTATTTAACGGCGCGGATTTGGTATTCGTTCTATTAGTTTGTATCTTTGCCGTCGATATTCTGGCGGTGTGAAACCGCTGACTAATAACCATTATAAGATTTTCGCATATGAAAAATGATTACTTGAAACTGGCAGCCCTCGCTATGGCGATGACGGCTGCACAGACAGCTTTGGCTGTAGACTTCCCCTATGCCAAGGCCCCTGTCGACGGTGAGACCTACATTCTGGCCAGCCGTTCGAACCCCACTAACTTCTGGACGCGTACCAGCTGGGACGGTGCCTACTATCTCCTTCCGCTGGCCGACGCGAAGAACAACCTGGGCGTGTTCACCGCCCATGCCGCCGAGGATGGCAGCTGGTATTTCAGTGTTGACAACGGCGAGGATGGCCTGACGTTCGGTGGGAACACCTTCTATGGCACCACCTACGTGGGCATTCCCTACGGCACCGACAACCTGCACGGCAAGCTCGACAACCCCGCCTACTGGACACTGGAGCCAAGCGACAAGGCAGGCTTCTATCTGCTGAAAGCCGGACAGGGCCAGGAAAACGAGAACACTATCGGCGGCTACCTCCACATGAATGGCGGCAACCAGTATCCTATTATCAATGAGACAGACTACAACGGCGGCTGGTTCCCCGACTACTACGGCGGGGTGCAGACCGACGAAGAAGGCTACCCCGTGTTCGACGAGAACGGCTTCCTCATCCCCCTGAACACCATCTCGCGCTACTGGGCATTCCTCTCGCCTGCCGACGTGGAGCCATACGCCGTGAAGGTGCAGCTCTATGCCCTGCTGCAGGACATCGAGGACAACTACCTGCAACTGGGCGACTACCAGCAGGGCTTCCAAGGTGCGCTCGACGCTGCCATGCCCTATTATAATAAGGAGGAATTCACGCAGGAGGACCTCGACGCCGCGAAGGCCATCATCAATGCCAAGATGCTGCTCTACCGCGAGATTCTGACTGCCATCAACCTGCTGACCAGCGGCTCGCCCAGCAGCAGCCTGAGCAACGCCATCGACGAGGCCACGAAGGCCTTCAACGAGCAGACTGACACCGCCGCCCTGGAGGCTGCGCTGGCTGCGCTGAAGACGGCCGAGCAGGCCTACGCCCAGGGGTCGGGCGACCTCACGCCGCTCATTGCGAACAACAGCTTCGAAGACCTCTCCTCGCAGGGCGGGCAGATGACCAGCAGCGTGGAGGGTGCACCCACGGGATGGAATGTCTACATCAGGGGCCAGCAGGTGGTCACCGCCGACGAGGTGCGTGCAGCGGGCGTCACTGCCTGGCACGGCATCAACAACGATGCTGAGGGTGCCCTCGACGGCGACTATGCCTTCGGCCTGTGGAACGGCGGCGTGCCCGAATACGAGGTGTCGCAGACACTGACCGGGCTGGAGAACGGCTCCTACACCATTGCCGCCGCCCTGATGGTGGGTGCTAACAACAACGGCTCGCGCCGCACCACACAGCGTATCTTCGGCAACCTGAACGCGAAGTATTTCGGCAAGGACTATGACTACAACGAGGAACTGCTTGACCAGGGCGAGGTCTACGGCTTCGAAGGACTGGAGGAGCCTACCACCGACCGCCAGCTGCAGGAGATGACCGTCCGCGCCTTCGTCTACGACGGCACGCTGACCTTCGGCCTGCGCACCAATGGCGACCTGGCTGCCGCCAACCGCGAGACGGCTAACCCCGCTGGTGGCGACGGATGGTTCAAGCTGGACAACTTCCGCATCTACAAGGAGGGCTACATCCAGGAGGACGCCCTGGAGGTGTATGAGCACTTCGCCAAACTCTACGACAAGCTCTACGGCCAGCAGATGCAGCACGCAGTGAAGGAGCAGCTGGAGGCCGTGCTCGACATCAAGATAGGCAAGGACAGCCCGAAGGAGGAGGTCATCCAGGCCATCGTCACGCTGAAAGACCTCTATCCCACCGTGCAGGCATCTGTGCAGCTCTATGCCGACCTGTATTCCGCCATCGAGCTGGGCAACATGATGCTGCTCGACTATCCGCTGAGCAGTCATGCCGACGACTTCAGCGACCTGCTCATGGAAGCCCAGGACATGTATGATGAGGCTGAGGCCGGCGAGGAGGAGGTGAACGAGATGATTGCCAGCATCAAGACCGGCATCGAGGAGCTGAAGGCCACGGCGGTCAGCTTCGGCGACATCACCTTCATCATCAAGAACCCCAGCTTCGAAGACCTGAGCAACCAGGGCAACAGCCCCAGCAGCGGCACGGCCAACCCGCCTTACGGATGGACCCTGAAGCTCGACGGCGAGGTGATTGACAAGGCACCCGGACTGGCATGGTGCGGCATCAACAACGGCGACAACATCAGCGTCATGCTGGACGACGGTACGGAGATTACCCACCAGTATACCGACGGCACCCATCTCTGGGGCATCTGGGACTCGAACATCCCCGAGGTGGAGCTCAGCCAGACCTTCATGAACATGCCCATGGGCACCTATACGCTGCAGGCCGACGTGATGGTGCAGTACAACTGGGCAGGCGACTGCACGACCACGCAGCGCATCTTCGGCAACAACTACGTGCAGATGTGGGGACAGGAGAGTGCCTACTCTGAGCTGAATCTCCCCGCCGACGCCAAGAACGCCACGGAGCTGACCTACGCCGGCCATGTCTGCGCTCCCGGCCTGGAGGGGCTGGAGAACAGCGACCTGCTGCATCCGATGTCGGTGACCTTCGAGGTGGGCGATGACCAGACGGCCACCATTGGCTTCCGCACCAACGGCGTAAATGCCGACGGACTGAAGTTCAGCGACGGCGAGGGTGCCCTCAACGGACAGGGATGGTTCAAGGTGGACAATTTCCGCCTCTCCTACGACAGTGAGGAGCTGACTGCCATCGGCGGCGTGAAGGTGAAGGGCGACAATGCCACGGTGTTCTACACCGTCGACGGCCGCAGGCTTCAGGCCCCGCAGCGCGGACTGAACATCATGCGCGCCGGCGACAAGACGGTGAAAATCATGGTGAAGTAAGCAGCTCGTTTAGTGGAGTCATGACAAAATCCCTCTCCTGCATCAGCGGGTGAGGGATTTTCAGATCCGGCTCGTCGACGTGAAGGTCGTCGTAGAGCAGGATGTCGATATCGATGGGACGGTCGTGGTAGACGGGACGTGACGGCATGTCGGCGGCGGCAGACTGCACATCACGACGGGTGGCATGACGCTTCCGCTTGCCCAGCTGCCGCTCGATGCGCTGGGTGGCGCGCAGCAGCTGGCGGGGCGACAGCGCGGTGCGTACACAGACGACGGCGTTGACAAAGCTGTTGGCCGACTCAAAGCCCCAGGGGTCGGAATAGTAGAGAGCAGACTGGCGCGCCACGGTGCCAATCTGCTCTGCTATTTGATGCACTGCCCTGCGGATGTGCTCCTCCCTCTCCCCTAGGTTGGAACCCAGCCCCAGATAAACCGTGTGCTGCTCAATGGTCAAAATAGCTGATGCTCAGTGGTTGATGCTTAATCGCTGAGGATGAGCATGGCATCGCCATAGCAGCCGAACTTGAAGCCCTCGCGCAGCGCCGTCTCGTAGGCTTCCATGCACAGCTCGTAGCCGCTGAAGGCGGCGGTGAGCATCATCAGCGTGGACTCGGAGTGGTAGAAGTTGGCGATCATGGCATCGGCCAGCCCGAACTCGTAGGGCGGGAAGATGAACTTGTTGGTCCAGCCGTTGTACTCCTTGAGCATGCCGTCGGTGCCTACCGACGACTCTGTGGCGCGCGCCGTACTGACACCCACCACGCAGACCTTGTTGCCGTTCTGCTTGGCCTGGTTGACGATGCGGCAGGCCTCCGGGCCGATGTATATCTGCTCGGAGTTCATCTTGTGCTTCGTGAGGTCTTCCACCTCGATGGGGTCGAAGCAGCCCAGCGAGCAGTGGAGGGTGACGAAGGCATTCTGGAAGCCTCGGATCTCCATGATCTTCATCAGCTCACGGCTGAAGTGCAGACCGGTGGCAGGGGCGGTGACGGCTCCCTCGTTCTTGGCGAAGATGGTCTGGAAGTTCACCGTGTCGTCCTCGTCGGGCGGGCGGCGGTCGATGATATAGCGCGGCACGGGGGCTGACCCCAGGGAGAAGAGCTCGCGCTTGAACTCGTCGTGCGGACAGTCGTAGAGGAAGCGGAGGGTGCGCCCCCGGCTGGTGGTGTTGTCGATGACCTCGGCCACCATGGGGCCGTCGCCGTCGAAGAACAGCTTGTTGCCGATGCGGATCTTGCGGGCGGGTTCGACGAGCACGTCCCACAGGCGCAGCTCGGGATTGAGCTCTCGCAGGAGGAAGACCTCTATCTGTGCGTCGGTCTTTTCCTTGGTGCCGAAAAGACGTGCCGGGAAGACGGCGGTATCGTTGAACACGAAGGTGTCGCCCTCGTGGAAATAGTCGACAATGTTTCGGAAGTTCAGCGGCTCCGAGGTGTCATTGCCGTCGGCATCTTTCTGCCAAAGGTCTATTTTCCCGCTCTTGCGGTGTACCACCATCAGGCGGCAGCGGTCGCGCTGGTAGACACGTTCCACGGTGCCGTCTTCGTTTTTGAAGACGCGATGAGGGGGATAGAGTGCTATCTGCTCATCGGGCAGCTTGAATTTGAATTGTGATAGTTTCATATCGTCGACAGATTATCAGTTCTATATGACGGACAAAGTAATTAATTAAAGCCAGAGTAACAGAGTTACAGAGTAACATGGGTTTTAAAGGCATGGTAACAAGCTTTTTAAAGGCAGAGTAACACGGTTTTAAAGACAGAGTAACAGAGTAACAGAGTAACAAGGGGCTTAAAGACAGAGTAACATAATAACAGAGTAATATGGAGGTTAAAGACAGAGTAACATAATAACAGAGTAACATGGAGGTTAAAGACAGAGTAACATAATAACAGGGTAACATGGGGCTTAAAGACAGAGTAACATAATAACAGGGTAACATGGGGCTTAAAGACAGAGTAACATAATAACAGAGCAACATGGGGTTTAAAGACAGAGTAACATAATAACAGAGTAACATGGGGGTTAAAGACAGAGTAACATAATAACATGTTATGATGTCTTTTACTATGTTACTGTGCCTACTTATTGTTGTTATGTTACTATGTCTTTTTCTCATTACAGCGTCTGCTCTATTGTTATTATGTTATTATGTTACTATGTCTTTACCTCATTACCGTGTCTATTTTATTGTTATTATGTTATTTTGTTA
>JAEEGG010005410.1_pt1 | contig 30359 bp, 19 predicted proteins | sample 9134161 | NCBI WGS metagenome assembly JAEEGG01 (sample SAMN16246543, study PRJNA631951) | gut metagenome | biome: gut microbiome; feature: rumen; material: CR-attached | host: Bos | place: Iran: Karaj | collected 2018-10
GCACGCAATATTTAAAACAAAGGTAGATTTTATGGCTTCATTTATTGCAGACAAGATCGTGATGGACGGACTGACATTCGACGATGTCCTCTTAATTCCCGCTTATTCGGAAGTGTTACCCAAGACGGTAGAGTTGAAAACCCGCTTCTCTCGGCATATCCAGCTGAACGTGCCCTTTGTGACGGCAGCCATGGATACGGTGACTGAATCACAGATGGCCATTGCCATCGCTCGTGAGGGTGGTATTGGCGTGATCCACAAGAACATGTCGATCGAGGAACAGGCGCGTCAGGTGGCGATCGTCAAACGTGCTGAGAACGGTATGATCTATGACCCCGTGACCATTCCCCGGGGCTCTACAGTGGCTCAGGCCTTAGATATCATGGCGGAGTATCATATCGGTGGTATTCCCGTGGTCGACGATGACCGTCGTCTGGTGGGTATCGTTACCAACCGTGACCTACGCTTTGAACGAAAGCTCGACCGTCCTGTCGATGAGATCATGTCGAAGGATCATCTGGTGACCACGCACCAGCAGACCGACCTGATTTCAGCGGCAGAGATTCTGCAGAAGAACAAGATTGAGAAACTGCCGGTGGTCGACAAAGAAAACCGTCTGGTGGGTCTGATTACCTATAAGGATATCACCAAGGCCAAGGATAAGCCCATGGCTTGTAAGGATGAGAAAGGTCGTCTGCGTGTGGCAGCCGGTGTGGGTGTGACCAATGATACCCTCGACCGTATGCAGGCCCTTGTCGATGCAGGGGCAGATGCCATCGTGATCGACACGGCTCATGGTCATTCGAAGTCGGTGATTGAAAAACTCGTCGAGGCTAAGAAATGCTTCCCCGGAATCGATATCGTGGTAGGCAACGTGGCCACAGGCGAGGCCGCTAAGATGCTGGTTGACAATGGCGCTGATGCCGTGAAGGTGGGCATTGGCCCGGGTTCTATCTGTACCACCCGTGTCGTGGCTGGTGTAGGTGTGCCCCAGCTGAGTGCCGTCTATGATGTCTACAGTGCTTTGAAGGGCACCGACGTGCCCCTGATTGCCGATGGTGGTCTTCGCTACTCGGGTGATATCGTTAAGGCTCTGGCTGCCGGTGGCTCTTGTGTGATGGTCGGTTCGCTGGTAGCCGGTACGGAGGAGAGTCCTGGTGAAACCATTATCTTCAACGGTCGTAAGTTCAAGAGTTATCGTGGCATGGGCTCCTTAGAGGCCATGGAACAGAAACACGGTTCCAAGGACCGCTATTTCCAGGGTGATACTAAGGAGGTGAAGAAACTCGTGCCCGAGGGGATTGCTGGTCGTGTACCTTATAAGGGAACTGTTCAGGAGGTGATTTATCAGATGGTTGGTGGTCTGCGCTCTGGTATGGGCTACTGTGGTGCTGCAACCATCGAGAAACTTCACGAGGCCAAGTTCACCCGCATCACCAATGCTGGTGTCAACGAGAGTCATCCTCATGACATCACCATCACCAGCGAAGCCCCCAACTATTCTCGTCCTAACGATTGATTATATAAAACAACGAATTACACGAATTTCACGAATTAAAGAGATGAAGTTGAAACTGATTCTGGCGGCATGTCTGGTGAGCACAGTCGCAGTAGCACAGACAGATCCGATTATAATGACCGTGGCAGGCGTGGATGTTCCGCGATCGGAGTTCGAATACTCTTACAACAAGAACAATGGCGCGGATGTCATCGACAAGAAGTCCGTGGACGAGTATGTCGATCTGTTTATTAATTATAAGCTGAAAGTGGCGGCTGCCCTCGATGCCCATTATGACACGCTGTCATCGTTCAAACAGGAATATACCATGTATCGCGACCAGCAGGTGCGTCCTACCATGGTCACCGATGCTGATGTTCTTGCTGAGGCCCGGAAGACTTATGACCGGGCGAAGGAACAGATTGGTCCCCGTGGCTTGATCCTCCCTGCCCATATCCTGATCAGGGTGCCGACGCAGGCTTCTCAGACCGAACAGGATAAGGCCAAGCAGCGCATCGACTCGGTCTACCGTGCCTTGAAGGGTGGGGCAGATTTCGCGGAACTGGCAAAGAAAGTGTCCGACGACAAGTCGACAGGTGCCAATGGCGGACAACTGCCTTACTGGATTGGTCCGAACCAGGCGCTTAAGGAGTTCGAGGATGCGGCATACGCCTTACAGACGGGTGAGATGAGTCAACCGGTACAGTCGCCGGTGGGCTGGCATGTTATCATGATGAAGGGACGTAAGCAATTGGAACCCTTCGATTCCCTGAAAGCGCAGATCGTGAAGAGCATCGAACAACAGGGTGTCCGCGACCAGATTGCCCAGCAGCGTATCAGAAGTGAGGTGAATGCCTCTGCGGGTTCGCTTACGGCAGAGAAAGTCATGGACCGCAGGGCAGACTCTCTTGCGGCTGTAGACTCTGAGATGAAATACCTCATGAAGGAATACCACGATGGTCTGTTGCTCTATGAGATCAGCAAACAGATGGTCTGGGATAAGGGCAGTGCCGATGAAGCTGGCCTTCAGGCTTATTTTAAGGATCACCAGAAGGATTACGCGTGGTCGGAGCCCCGTTATAAGGGTATCGCCTATCACGTCAAGGAGAAGGCCGATGTGAAAGCCGTGAAGAATTGCGTGAAGAAACTTCCCTTCGACCAGTGGGCGGATAAACTGCGCTCGACGTTTAATCCTGACTCTATCGTTCGTATCCGGGTGGAGATTGGTATCTTCAAGCCTGGCGACAATGCTATGGTGGATACGCAGGTCTTTAAAACAACGCCAAAGACAGGTGCCAACGACAAACAGGCGACAGTGCTGAAAGATTATCCCATCTCTGCCGTCTATGGCAAGAAACTGAAGCGGCCGGAGGATTATACCGATGTGCGTGGTCAGGTTGTGGCCGACTATCAGGACATGCTTGAGAAGGCGTGGGTCTATGACCTCCGACAGAAATATACTTTCTCTGTGAATAAGGATGTATTGAAAACCGTAAATAAACATTGATGAAGAGAACAAGGAATTTGATCATTGCCTTCCTACTGACGGTGCCCTTCATGGGCATTGCCTCTATTCCTCATGCCCCGAAGGCGATGCCGCGTCAGGTGCCTGCCGACTCTGCACTGGCAGTGCCTCAGACGGCGGTAATCGACGAGGTAATCTGGGTGGTTGGCGATGAGGCCGTACTGAAGTCCGACGTGGAGACCATGCGTATGCAGGCAGCTATGGAGGGCGTAAAGTGGAAGGGCGATCCCGACTGTGCCATCCCCGAACAGATTGCCGTCAACAAGCTCTTCCTTCATCAGGCGGATATCGACAGTATCGAGGTGACGGAGGCTGACGTGGCCCAGGAGGTGGAACAGCAGATCAGCTACTGGTTAGAGATGGTTGATGGCTCCCGGGAACGTCTGGAGGAATATAAGCACCAGACGATCTCACAGATGCGTCAGGAACTGCGCCAGGAGATGTGCGACCGTCGGAAGATCCAGAAAATGAAGATGAAACTGGTTGAGGATATCTCCGTCACACCGGCTGATGTGCGTCGCTATTTCAGCAATCTGCCGCAGGACAGCCTGCCATACGTGCCAACAGAGGTCGAGGTGCAGATTGTCACGCTGACACCGCGTATCGATCCTGAGGAGATCAACCGTGTGAAGGATGAATTGCGCGAGTATACCGACCGTGTCACGAAAGGTGAGACTACCTTCCAGGCCTTGGCGCGCCTTTATTCCGAAGACCCGGGCTCTGCCCGTCAGGGTGGTGAACTGGGCCTTATGGGTCGTGCCACCCTCGATCCGGCTTTTGCGGCGGTGGCCTTTAATCTCACAGACCCGAAGAAGATATCGAAGATTGTGGAGTCTGAGTTCGGCTACCATATCATCCAACTCGTGGAGAAGCGCGGCGACAAGGTCAATGTGCGTCATATCCTGAAGAAACCGGTGGTCTCTGATGAGTCGATTGAAAAGGCCATCTTGCGTTTAGACTCCATCGCCGACGATATCCGCAAGGAACAGTTCTCCTTTGAGGAGGCGGCCAGTCTGTTGTCCGACGATAAGGATACGCGTAACAACAAGGGCCTGATGTCGAACACTAATATGCAGACGGGACGTATCACCTCGAAATTCCAGATGCAGGAATTGCCGCAGGAAGTGGCGAAGGTGGTCGATACCTTGCAGGTAGGCCAGATTTCACGGGCTTTCCAGATGATCAACCAGCGTGGTAAGACCGTCTGTGCTATTGTCCGTCTGAAGAACCGTGTCGATGGTCATAAGGCCTCTATCACCGAGGATTTTCAGGTGATGAAGGATGTGGTGCTCGCCAAGCGTAATGAGGAACGGGTCCATCAGTGGGTGGTCGACAAGATCAAATCGGTCTACACCCGCCTGAACGATAACTATCGCGACTGTCAATTCGAATATGAGGGCTGGTTTAAGTAAGTTTTTCTGGCTTTTGGCTTTGTTGTGTATACTGGCGTGTCACGCCAGTCTTTCCTCCTATGCCCAAAAGCAGCGCAAACGCCCCAAAACCTCCCGCAAGGCGAAACCGAAGGACGACCGCGTCTACCTCGTACATGCTGACGTGCTTCACTTCGACCAATATAAGAACCCTGACGCCACCATCCTCAATGGTAAGGTGCACTTTACTCATGTTGGCGCTCGTCTCTATTGCGACAGTGCCTATTTTTATGAGGCCAGCAACTCCTTTGAGGCTTTCGGCCATGTGAAGATGTACCAGGGTGATACTCTCTCCCTGATTTCTGATTACGCCTATTACGATGGCAATGAACAGATGGCACGTGCCCGGTATAATGTGATCCTCAAGAACCGTAAGACCACGCTCTATACTGATTCCCTCGACTTCGACCGCCTCTATGATAATGCCTATTTCTTCGAGGGTGGTAAGATGGTCGACGGTCAGACCACATTGACCTCCGACTGGGGTGAATACAATACCAAGTCGAAGATGTCGGTCTTCAACTTTGACGTAAAGATGAAGAGTCCGAAGTTCTACCTTACCACCGATACGCTTTATTACGACAATGCCCGGTCGATAGCGCATATCGTGGGTCCGTCGGATATCATCTCTGGCAATAGCCATATTTATTCCGAACAGGGCTTCTATGACACGAAGAAAGACCAGGCCATCCTCATCAATCGCTCTGTTCTCAACAACCAGGGTAAGTCGATGGTGGGCGACAGTGTCTATTACGACAGCAAACTGGGCTTCAGTCAGGCGTTCCGGAATGTCATCTACGTGGACTCTGTCAACAAGAACAAAATGACCGGCAACTACGGTGAGTACTGGGAGAATACGGGCTATGCCCTCTGTACCGACTCTGCGGTGGCCATCGACTATTCACAGGGCGACTCTCTCTTTGTGCATGCTGACACCCTGAAGGTCATTACCTTTAACATCGAGACCGATTCGGTCTATCGTAAGATCCACGCCTATCATCATGTCCGGGCCTACCGAACGGATGTGCAGGCCGTCTGCGACTCACTGGTCTATAACTCCCTCGACTCTTGTATGACGATGTATGTCGATCCGATTGTCTGGAACTACAACCAACAGCTCTTAGGCGACCGGATTGATGTGTTTATGAAAGACTCGCTCATCGATCATGCCCATGTCATTGGCAATGCCTTCTCTATCCAACAGCTGAAGAGTGATACGGCGCTTTACAACCAGGTGTCGTCGAAAGAGATGTTTGCGTTCTTTATTGACGGTAAGATCCATGAGACACAGGCCAAGGATAATGTGCTTATCGGCTATTACTTCGAGGAGGGCGACTCGGTGGCGATCATCTATAATTACCAGGAAACCACCGAGATGCGAATGTTCCTGAAGGATCGTAAATTGGAACGCGTCTGGACTCCCAAGACCTCCGGTACCATGTATCCCCCCAACCAGATTCCCCCCGAAAAGAAACGCCTCGCCGGCTTTGCCTGGTACGACTACGTCCGTCCCCTCGATCGCCATGACATCTTCCTCTGGCGGCGAAAATAACTCTCAACTCTCAATTCTCAACTCTCAACTATGGACGTCATCCACCTTCTCCCCGATAGCGTTGCTAATCAAATCGCCGCAGGCGAAGTGATCCAGCGTCCAGCCTCTGTCATCAAGGAGCTGGTGGAGAATGCTGTGGATGCAGACGCCAAGACCATCAATGTGATCGTGGTGGATGCCGGCCGGACCTTGATTCAGGTGATTGATGATGGTTGTGGCATGTCCTCGACAGATGCCCGTCTGGCCTTTGAGCGTCATGCCACCTCGAAGATCCAGAAGGCCGACGATCTCTTTGCCCTTCACACCATGGGCTTCCGGGGTGAGGCCTTGGCTTCTATCGCAGCCGTGGCTCAGGTGCAGTTGCAGACGCGCATGGCAGCGGACGAGGTTGGCACGCAGCTCTCTATCACAGGCTCGAAGGTTCATGATCAACAGCCTGTAGCTTGTCCTGTGGGGTGTAATTTCCGCGTGGAGAACCTTTTTTATAATGTCCCCGCCCGCAGGAAGTTCCTTAAGTCGAACGCCACCGAACTCAATAATATCCTCGCTGCATACGAGCGCATCGCTCTGGTCTATCCCGATATCCATTTCACTTTCCATCATAATGGAGCGGAGCTCTTGAACCTGCGCTCAGGCAGCCTGCGCCAGCGTATCACCGATGTCTTTGGCAAACAATATGGACAGGATCTGTTGCCGGTGGAGGCGGATACGGTCATGTGTAGGGTGTCGGGCTTTGTATCCAAGCCTGAGTCGGCAAAGAAGAAGGGCGGCAACGACTATTTCTTCGTGAATGGCCGTTATATGAAGCATCCCTATTTCCACAAGGCTGTGATGACGGCATACGAACGCCTCATCCCAGAGGGCATGCAACCGCCGTATTTCCTCTATTTCGAGATCAATCCCTCCGATATCGATGTGAATATCCATCCCACAAAGACGGAGATCAAGTTCGAGAACGAGCAGGCCATCTGGCAACTCCTCGTTGCAGTCGTCCGCGATGCCATTGGCAAGTTCTGCGAGATTCCCTCCATCGACTTCGATACCGTTGGTAAACCCGATATTCCCGTCTTCGATCCCACCCTCAATAACGTTGCCGCCCCGAAAGTGACGTACAACCCGGATTATAACCCGTTTGATAAGGATAAGAAGTCCAAAGTTCCCTCCAACTGGGAATCACTCTATTCAGGCTTATACGATGAGCCTGGTGAACCAGCCCCTTCTGAGACGTCATCGTCAGCAGATCATTTTACTACTGACTCCTTACTCCTTACTCCCTCTACCTCCTTAGACATCTCCCCTTCTCACTACCAATATAAAGCCCGCTACATCATGACCGCGGTCAAATCCGGCCTTATGGTCATCGACCAGCATCGGGCGGATATCCGTATCCTCTTCGAACGCTATGCCGCTTTAGGCACCGCAGAGGGTGGGGGAGCTTCCGCTTCTTCCCAGCGCCTCCTCTTCCCTGAGACCCTGACGCTCTCGCCCTCAGATAGCGTTATCATGGATCAGATGCTCCTGGAACTCTCCGCCTTAGGCTTTGACCTCAGTTCTTTAGGCGGTGGTACCTTTGCCATTAATGGCATTCCTGCTGGCTTAGAGGGTCTTGACCCCATATCCCTTTTGCAACAGATTTTGGCCGATGTCTCCGACCATGACACCATGTCTGGTGCGGCTTCGCAGGCGCTTGGCCTCTCTGTCACCCAGTCTTTGCATCTCTCCTTAGCACGTGCAGCCGCCATTCCATACGGTCAGATCCTCTCCAACGAGGAAATGGAGAACCTTGTCAACTCCCTTTTCTCCTGTTCCAATGTCAACTACACGCCCGATGGCAAACCCATCCTTGTCATCCTCCCCCAGACTGATATTGACGCCTTATTTGCTTCTAAACGTTAAAAAACGTCAATTTCGGACAACTTTTCACCATTCACTATTCACTATTCACTTTTTTATTGTACCTTTGCACCCGCAAAACAAAAAGGGGCGTTTAGCTCAGCTGGTTTAGAGCATCTGCCTTACAAGCAGAGGGTCGGCGGTTCGAATCCGTCAACGCCCACAAAAAGAGAGTTTCGCAAGGAACTCTCTTTTCTTTATTTCCAAAGTATTGACTTATCTCCCCATTAACTCCCCATTATCTCCCCTTTAACTCCTTTTAACCTCTCTTTCCTTCTTTTCTCCCAAAAAAGTTGTACCTTTGCCCCCACAAAACCCATCAGACCCATTAGACCCAATAAACCCATAACATAAAACGAAAGACAAAGACTTATGATTTGGAATCAAAGCATTGAATGCATGGATCGCGAACAGCTTCGCGAATTACAGAGCCGTCGGTTAGTGAAAATGGCTGAGTATGTGTATCACCAGACACCCTTCTACCGGAGAAAATTCCAGGAGATGGGATTGGAACCCGGTGACATCAAGAGCATTGACGATATCGTCAAACTGCCCTTCACCAATAAACTTGACCTCCGGGACAACTACCCCTTTGGCTTAGCCGCTGTGCCCATGTCACAGATTGTACGTATCCATGCCTCATCGGGTACGACCGGCAAACCAGTGGTCGTGCTCTATACCCGTAAGGACCTCGCCATGTGGTCGGAGGCCATCTCTCGCGCGTTTACCGCCTATGGTGCTGGCAGGGAGGATATCTTCCAGGTGGCCTATGGTTACGGTCTCTTCACAGGAGGTTTAGGTGCGCATGATGGTGCCACGAATATCGGTGCCTCGGTGATCCCCATCTCCTCGGGAAACACCCAGAAGCAGATCACGCTGATGCACGATTTCGGGACGACCATCCTCTGTTGTACCCCCAGTTACGCCATGTTCCTCGGTGAGGCGCTGAATGAGTGTGAATGGCCTCGTGAGGAGTTTAAACTGAAGGTTGGCGTCTTTGGCGCAGAACCCTGGACGGAGAAGATGCGCGTGAAGCTCGAAGCCTCATTAGGTATTAAGGCTTACGATATCTATGGTCTCTCGGAGATTGCCGGTCCTGGCGTAGGCTACGAGTGTGAGGCACAGCATGGAACCCACCTCAATGAGGACTACTTCTATCCGGAGATTCTTGACCCCAATACGGGCGAACCCTTGCCGGAGGGAGCCTTCGGTGAACTCACCTTTACCCATCTTACCAAGGAGGGTATGCCGCTGCTCCGCTATCGCACCCATGATCTCACGGCCCTACACTATGAGAAATGTTCGTGCGGGCGTACGCTCGTGCGTATGGATCGTATTCTGGGTCGTTGCGACGATATGCTCATCATCCGTGGTGTCAACGTCTTCCCGTCGCAGATCGAGGACGTCATCCTCAAGCAGCAGGAGTTCGAGCCGCATTTCCTGTTGACCGTCGACCGTGTCAACAATACCGATACTTCCGAGCTCAAGGTAGAGGTCAAGGACGAGTACTTCACCGACGATATGTCTACCATGGTTGGCCTCCAGAAGAAACTCGAAGGCGAACTCCGCAGTGTCATCGGCCTCGGCTTCAAGGTCCGCCTCGTCGAACCCAAAGGCATCGAACGTTCCGAGGGCAAAGCCAAGCGTGTCATCGACAAGCGCCAACTCTAGACCCTCTAGATAATCTATCCTCTCTAGGAATTCTAGAAATTCTAGGAATAAAACTTAAATAAATATCAATAAAGTATGAAAGCAAAACAACTATCCGTGTTCCTCGAGAACAAATCTGGCCGTCTGACCGAAGTGACTGAAGCTCTCGGTGCAGCAGGCATTAACCTTTCCGCCATGTCGATAGCCGATAACAGCGACTTCGGCATCCTCCGTTGTATCGTGTCTGAGCCCGACAAGGCCTACCAGGTCCTGAAGGAACAGCACTTCGCAGTGAAGATTACCGATGTCATCGGTTTCGTATGTCCCAATGTCAGCGGCTCTCTCGCTGTGGTCCTCAAGCACCTCTCGTCGAAGGGCATCTTTATCGAGTACATGTACTCCTTCGCCAATGGCGACGTGGCGCATGTCATCATCCGTCCCTCCGATCTCGAAGCTTGCGAGGCCGCTCTCTCCGAAATTAAGGTCGATTTATTGGCTGCAAACGAACTCTATCAGCTATAAATTCTCGGAATCTGCAAAATTTTCGGGAGAAAATTTTGCAGATTCTGAATTTCTCCGTACCTTTGCACGCGATTTTCGACACACTAAGAACATTTGAGAGAAAGAATAGAAAGATAATTATCGATCGTTAGGACTAAATTTTAAAATGGATTTATCATTGCTGACAGCCATCTCGCCTATTGATGGCCGCTATCGGAGCAAAACGGAGCCACTGGCTGAATACTTCTCTGAGTATGCGCTGATTAGATACCGCATCCGTGTGGAGATAGAATACTTCATCACACTCTGTGAACTCCCTCTGCCCCAGCTGGCAGATTTCGACCATAGCCTGTTTTCACCGCTTCGTGACATCTACAGACAATTCACGCCCGCCGACGCCCAGCGGGTGAAGGACATCGAGTCCATCACCAACCACGACGTCAAGGCGGTGGAATACTACATCAAGGAGCGTATCGATGCTTTTGCATCTTCTTCCGAGTCGAGCACTCCTCACTCCACACTCCTCACTCCACACTCCTCGTTCAAAGAGTTCATCCACTTCGGCCTCACCTCCCAGGACATCAACAATACCTCCGTCCCTCTCTCTATCAAAGAGGCCCTGACCGAGGTCTACATCCCTTCTTTGGAAGAGCTCATCGAACAGCTCCACGATTATGCCGAGGCCTGGAAGAACGTCCCCATGCTCGCTAAGACCCACGGTCAGCCGGCATCACCCACACGCTTGGGCAAGGAGATCATGGTCTATGTCTATCGTCTGGAGGAGCAGCTCCGCTCTTTGAAGGATACTCCCATTACCGCGAAGTTCGGTGGGGCTACGGGCAACTTCAACGCCCACCACGTGGCCTATCCCCAGTACGACTGGCGTGATTTTGGCAATCGCTTCGTCTCAGAGAAGTTAGGCTTAGAGCGCGAGCAGTACACCACCCAGATCTCCAACTACGACTGGTTAGGTGCTCTCTTCGATGCCATGCGTCGTATCAATACAATCATCATCGACCTCGACCGCGACTTCTGGATGTATATCTCCATGGACTACTTCAAGCAGAAGATCAAGCAGGGTGAGGTGGGCTCCAGTGCAATGCCGCATAAGGTGAACCCCATCGACTACGAGAACTCCGAGGGTAACCTCGGCATGGCCAATGCGGTCCTGCAGTTCCTGGCAGCTAAGTTGCCGGTGAGCCGTTTGCAGCGCGATCTGACCGACTCGACGGTCCTGCGCAACGTGGGTGTGCCCATGGGTCATGCCCTCATCGCTTTCCAGTCGACACTCAAGGGTCTGCGCAATCTCATCCTCAACGAACAGAAACTCCAGCAGGATCTCGACAATACCTGGGCCGTGGTGGCCGAGGGTATCCAGACCATCCTGCGTCGCGAGGCCTATCCCAATCCCTACGAGACCCTGAAGGCCCTGACCCGTACCAACGAGGGCATCACGGCCGAGACCATCGCCCGCTTCATCGATACCCTCGATGTCAGTGAGTCCGTGAAGGACGAACTCCGGGCCATTACACCAACCAGCTATACAGGCATCTAACTATCAATTCATATATATATAATAAATACGGTATAACACAAAAATCGAATAAAAATGGATATTGAAAACAAAAATCAGGAGAATACCCCTCAGCGTCCCGGTCGTTCACCGCGCCCCCGTATACATACTGGTCAGCATCCCGTTGCAGACCGTCCTGCTTTCAACAAGCGTAGTAATGATGAAGGCGGCTTCCGTCCTGAAGGCTTCGGCGCAGGACTGCAGAGTACCCCTCGTCAGTCTCGTGAAGGCGGTTATCAGCCCCGTGGCGGTTATCAGCCTCGTGGTGGCTATCAGCCTCGTGGTGGTTATCAGCCCCGTGGTGGCTATAATCCTAATGGTGGTTACCAGCAGCGTCCTCAGGGTGAGGGCGGTTATCAGCCCAGAGGCGGTTATCAACAGCGTCCTCAGGGCGGTGGTTACCAGCAGCGTCCGCAGGGTGGTGGCTACCAGCAGCGCGGCGGTTATCAGCCTCGTCCGCAGGGTGGTTACAACCCCAATGGTGGTGGCTATAACAAATTCGCCAAGGGTGGCAAACCATACGGTGCGCCCTATAAGAAACAGCGTCAGCACTCGGCCGACTATGATCCGAATGCTAAGTACAGCATGAAGAAGCGCATCGAGTACAAGGAGGTTAACTTTGATCCCAATGAGCCCCTGCGTCTCAACAAGTACCTGGCCAATGCGGGTGTCTGCAGCCGTCGTGAGGCTGATGAGTTCATCCAGGCCGGTGTGGTCACCGTGAATGGTGAGATCGTCACCGAACTCGGCACCAAGGTGCTGCGTACCGATGAGGTGCGTTTCCACGACCAGCCCGTGACCATCGAGAAGAAGGTCTATGTGCTGCTCAACAAACCCAAGGACTATGTCACCACGTCTGACGATCCTCAGCAGCGCAAGACGGTGATGGACCTCGTGAAGAACGCTTGTCCTGAGCGCATCTATCCTGTGGGCCGTCTCGACCGTAACACTACGGGTGTGCTCCTGCTCACCAACGATGGTGACCTGGCTTCCAAGCTCACTCATCCCAAATACCTCAAGAAGAAGATCTATCATGTCTTCCTCGATAAGGCTTGCTCGGCTCACGACATGGAGCAGATTGCCACAGGCATCCAGTTGGAGGATGGTGAGATCAAGGCCGATGATGTGCAGTACGCTCATCCCACCGACAAGAAGCAGGTGGGCATCGAGATCCACTCTGGTAAGAACCGTATCGTCCGTCGTATCTTCGAATCTCTCGGCTACAAGGTCCTTAAGCTCGACCGTGTCCAGTTCGCCGGCCTCACCAAGAAGAACCTCAAGCGCGGTGACTGGCGCTACCTCACTGAGGAGGAAGTCGACCGTCTCCGCATGGGCGCCTACGAGTAAATGAAAAATTAATGATTACTAATTAATGATTATGATTACTGTGCAAGACTAAACTGATGTGATCCTTTCCGTGATAGTATCATGTGAGTAGGTAATCATAATTCTTAATTCTTAATTATTAATTCTTAATTGTAATTATATGATGAAAAGAATAAAGATAATTGATGTGCTGCAAAGCACAGAATATGGCAAGGAGGTCTGCGTCAAGGGCTGGGTTCGCACCCATCGCTCTTCCAAGGCCGTCGACTTCATTGCCCTCAACGATGGCTCTACCATCAAAAATGTCCAGATTGTCGTCGACCCCACGAAATTCGACGAGCAGTTATTGAAGGATATCACCACTGGTGCTTGCATCAGTGCTGAAGGAACGCTTGTCGAGAGTCAGGGTGCAGGACAGTCGTCAGAGATCCAGGCCACCAAGTTGGAGGTCTATGGTCTTTGCGGTAACGACTACCCTATGCAGAAGAAGGGCCAGTCCTTCGAGGCCATGCGCAAAAACGCCCACATGCGCCTCCGCACCAATACCTTTGGTGCTGTCATGCGCATCCGTCATAACATGGCAATGGCCATTCATACCTATTTCCATGAGCATGGCTTCTACTACTTCCATACCCCGCTGATCACAGCCTCTGACTGCGAAGGTGCCGGCAATATGTTCCAGGTGACCACGAAGAACCTCTACGACCTGAAGAAGGACGAGCAGGGAAAGATCATCTACGACGATGACTTCTTCGGTGAGCAGACCTCATTGACGGTGAGCGGTCAGCTCGAGGGCGAGCTTGGTGCCACAGCCCTCGGTGCTATCTATACCTTCGGCCCGACCTTCCGCGCAGAGAACAGCAACACTCCGCGCCACTTGGCAGAATTCTGGATGGTGGAGCCCGAGGTGGCCTTCCTCGACCAAGAGGAACTGATGGATCTTGAAGAAGACTTCATCAAATACTGCGTGCGCTGGGCCCTCGATAATTGTAAGGACGACCTGGCCTTCCTCAACCAGATGATCGACAAGACCCTCATCGCCCGTCTCGAAGGCGTCCTCAAGGAGACCTTCGTGCGCTTACCCTATACCGAGGGTATCAACATCCTCCAGGAAGCCATCAAGAACGGTAAGAAATTCGAGTTCCCCTGCAACTGGGGCGACGACCTCGCCTCTGAGCACGAGCGCTACCTCGTCGAGGAGCACTTCAAGAAGCCCGTCATCATGACCGACTATCCCCGTGCCTTCAAGTCCTTCTACATGAAGCAGAATGACACAGTGGGGTCTGACCCCAATGTGTCATCTGTCGGCTACAAGGGTGCCATCGCCCCCGGCCCGACGATGCAGGGCACCGACGTCCTCTTCCCCCAGATCGGCGAAATCATCGGTGGCTCAGTCCGTGAGGAATCTTACGACAAGCTCATGGCGGAGATCAACCGTCGTGGCATGGACCAGACCCATCTCTGGTGGTACATCGATACCCGTCGTTGGGGTTCATGTCCCCACGCCGGTTTCGGCCTGGGCTTCGAACGCCTCATCCTCTTCGTGACTGGTATGCAGAACATTCGCGACGTCATTCCGTTCCCCAGAACACCCAAGTCGGCAGAATTCTGATAAAATTTCGCAAAAATACTTGTTATTTCAAAAAATAGTAGTAACTTTGCATGCGAAAATAGATTAAACAACCAATATATATAATATATAAATAAGGTATAGGAGGACCTGGTAACGCTACGAAGCAGAAACAATGACAACGCAAAGTGTGCAAACCCCGATAAATAAAGAAAATTTCGAATGAAAATCGCGAGTTTTTATTAGAAAATGCATTAAAAACGCAGTTTTTTAGGTTTTTTTTAAAAAAATATTCGATTTTGTTTGCATGTTTTCAGAATTATATCTATATTTGCACCAAAAATGTAAATCCGTATAGGAGATACAGTGCCCTGACGTCTGCTTTTGGGAGCTTTCTCGGGGTGATATTTGAGAGAAAATTATAGAAGTACAACAACTTATTTTTTTTTATTAATTTAAATTATTAATCGTATGAAAAGAAAGATTTTCAGTAAACTGCTTATGGGAGCATTCTTGATTGCTTCTGTAAGTGCGTTCGTATCTTGTAAGGACTACGATGACGACATCAATGCCAACAAGGCATCGATTCAGGCCGTACAAGATCAATTGACTACTCTGACGAGTAATCTGACTTCTTTGAAGACAGAGCTGCAGGGGCAGAAGACTGCTTTGGAGCAGGAGCTGGCTACAGCAAAGTCTCAGCTTGAGACTCAGATTGCCACCGCTAAGGCTGAGCTGAATTCTGCCATCGAGAAGAAGGCAGACCAGTCAAGTGTTGACGCTCTGGCTACCAGAGTTGCAAACTTGGAGTCTAATCTGGCTGCTTTGAAGGCTGCTTATGAGGCTAAGATGAGTGCTATTGACTCTGCACTGGCTTCTCTGCAGGCAATCATCGACAAGAAGGCTGACATTACTTATGTTGACAACGCTATTGCTATTCTGAATAGCGCTATCGAGGGTAAGGTTGCCAAGGATGATTTCGGTGCTTTCAAGAGTGAGGTTAACAACCTGAAGAATGATCTGAACAACCTTTCAGCACTGGTAGACACCAAGGCTGACAAGAAGGACATTGATCACGCTGTTGAGAACATCAACGCTAAGTTGGTTGAGCTCGTTGAGCAGATGAAGACCACTGTTCCTCAGTCTGATATTGCTAATATCCAGAAGACCATCGAGGCTCTTCAGGCTTCAGTGAACTCACTGACTCAGGCTGTTGCCGCTAAGGCTGAGCAGAGTGCAGTTGACCAGCTGAACGCTTTCTACAAGGAGCTGAAGGAGCAGGTTAATACACTCGTTACTCCCGAGCAGCTTGCAAGCGCTATCGCTACTCTGAAGCAAGAGATTGAGAAGAAGGGTGCTGAAGAGAGTGCTCGTCTGGATGAGGCAATTGCAAAGGTTCAGAAGGCCGTTGATGATAACAAGGCCGCTGGTGATAAGGCTTTGAAGGATGCTGTTGAGGAAATCAATGCTGCTCTTGGCACAAAGGCAAACGTTAAGGATCTCGAGCAGGCTGTTAGTGATTTCAATGCCGCTAAAGACGCTATCGAAAAGGATATCGCTGCTAAGTATGCTGCCGTTACTGGTGATATCACGAAAGCTAATGAGGAGATTGAAAAAATTAATAAGGCACTCACAGCTGAGATTAATAAGAATGCCACAGCGGATGCTGATTACAATGAGTTTAAAGAAAAGTTCGCATCATTGAAGCTTGATGAGAGAGTTATTGCTTGTGAGGCTTTGATTGAGCAGGTTGCTGCTATCAATGCATACCTTGGCAAACTTGAAAAGGGCGCTACTCTGGCTAAGACTCTGGAGGATCTGAAGGCTGTCATGAGCAAGGATGCTGCTGATAAGGTTGCTGCTGAGGCTAAGCTTCGTGCAGATGCTATTACAGAAGTAAATAAGTCAATTGCTGATCTTCAGAAAGAACTGAACAATAAGATTGCTGAGGCCAAGACGGCTGAGGCCGCTCTTGAGAAGAAGCTCTATGGTGAGGGCGAGGCTGCTGGTGACATCGACGATCTGAAGGCTGATACCAAGAAACTGACTGAGGATTTCTCTAAGATTGATGAGAAGATCCAGACTGGTATCGATGAAAATCTTTCTAACTTGAAGGTATTCGTTCAGCACATGCTGACCAGCGTAACACTGATTCCACAGCTCTATCTCAATGGTGTTGAGGCTATCCAGTTCGTATCTGTACAGTATAACCCACAGGTTAAGGACTACTCAATTGTTCCTGGTAAGTATAATGATGCTACAAATGCTGGTGGTTATTGGATTACAAACGGTACCACACCTGTTTGGGCAGCATTGAATGACCACCAGCTGGTGAACAAGAACCCTGTTACCACTATTCGTGTTGACAATGGCGAGACAGAGGCTTACTATCGTCTGAGCCCGGCTGTTGTTAAGCAGGATGAGATTGATGTTGATAAGATTAAGTTTGCTTGCACAACTGCTGAGACCGCTACTCGTGCCCTTTCTGCTATCACAGACAACAATCCAGTTAAGCCTACTTTCTCAAAGCTTGAGAATGGTGTGATGACCGTTAAGCTGAATAAGACTGTGACTCGCAGCCTGCGCTATAATGGTGAGAACAATGGTAAGGACGATGTGATTGCTTCTTTGATGGTTCCTCGTAAGGCTAATGCTGAAAAGGGTGTTGAGTATCAGGAGATCTATTCTGAGTTCAACCTGATTGACGAGACCACTATTTTCCCGCGTATCGCCGCTTTGAATAAGGTTTCTGAAAATACCCGTGTATTCAATGGTACTACAGCTGCTACAATGCACAATCCGAATGTTGCTATGCAGTATCACTTTATCGACTCTGCAAAGATCTGGAGATCTCAGGTTGATAAGAATGTTTGGGTGAAGGAAGAAATCCAGTATGACCAGCCATTTGATCTGTTGAAGCTCGTTACAGGTTGCTATGATGATGGTACACACAAGGAGATTACAAAGGAAGCTCTGAAGAAGTATGGTATCGCATTCCGTTTCTACAAGCCCACTAAGGCTTATGGCGATCCTAATCTTATTAACTATAACTTCACAGACCAGCAGGTATTTGCTAAGATTGAAGGCAGCATGATTTCTGCTACTCTGCCCAGCGGTACTTCTGCACTTGGAAACCGTGCCGTTATCGGTAAGGAGCCTATCGTTCGTGTTGAGTTGGTTGATACCGTTCGTGGCAACCTCCTTGATATGGCTTACTTCAAGGTTAAGTTCGTTGATAATACGCCTAAGAAGCCTGCTATTCAGGTTACTGAGGAAACAACACAGACTCTGGATTGTACAACAAACCGTATGGTTATCAAATGGAACCAGTTCATCGAGGATGTATATGCTAAGATGGAAGGTACCTATGGAACAGGTCTGAGCTGGCAGGAGTTCCGTGCTGTATATCCTGCAGAGGACGTAACACGTGACAACATTAAGTTTATTGTTAGTAGAGGTGGAACAGGTTCTGTTGTTGATATCTGGCAAAACCGTCTGACAACTGATGCTGACCGTCTTGGCTATGTTCTGATTAAGTGGCTGTCAGGTAACGCTAACACTGAATCTCCAACTGCTGATGCTAATGAGTTGTGGTGGGATTTGAATGCAGCTGATATCGCTAAGATTTTGCCTGCTCGTGAGAAGACTATCACCACTAAGATTATCTTCGTTTCAAGTCGTCCTACTGATTATGGTAACATTGAGCTGACGCTGAAGAATACCATTAAGTTGCCTGATGTACCAGAGCCAAGTTACTACGAGAACTACTGGTATGACAAGTATGCTTCTCACTATGTACTGCCTGTTCAGTATAACACGAAGGCTTACTACGATCAGCTGATTGGTGCTACTGCAAACAATAGCCAGTATGTTCCTGGAAACATCCGTCCGGCTAATGCATACACTGACGAGCAGGGTAACGCTGGTGCATACTGTGTATACAACAACAACCTGTTCAATGCATTCACATTCAACCAGCAGGCAACTGTAGGTGGTGTTGCTAATAAGTACTACAATACGCCTATCCCAACAATTGCTAACTACAATTGTGCTGATTGGGACTTCCAGTTCCGTCTGTCTCAGCCTTCTGCTGGTGTAGCTGCACGTCCTCAGTACTGGACAGCTACCGCTACAGAGCCTCTGCTTGGCACTGGTGTTGCAGGTACTTATACACAGGCCAACCAGTATTCACCCACAGCTACTGTTTCTAACTTGGATGGTGCTGCATTCGGTGCATACAACCTGGAAACTCAGCGTAGCTCTAACTATCGTGACGCTATCTGGATGAACTGGTATAACGATGATAAGGCTACCAATGGTAACCAGGAGCCTGGTACAGTTATTTCTACTGACGGTTCATGGGCTTGGAACGTAAATGATGGCGCTTCTCGTCCTTATCTGTTCGCTGACCACTTCAATGCTTGGAACCAGTCTTTGATCAACCCGATTACCTCTAATGGTGTTGGTAAGGCTCCGACCTTCTCTAACAGCAAGAAGGTGACTATGGGCTTGTTCATCGCTTGGAATGCTTACAACGTTGAGTTGATGAAGTCTTACACCATCTGTCTGGTTGCTCCTCTGGATATCAATGCTAATTTGAATGGTTACTTCGAGGAGGGTCTTGTATCCGGTTCGTTCGTGAACTGCGCCGGTGCATTCACAATGGTTGACTTCCGTGGTTACGAGGTCGCTAAGAACGCTCCTACAGCTCCTGCTGACCTTGCAAATGAGTTCAAGAAGTATCGTCATAAGCTGTACAACTACTACGAGTGCGAAGAGCCTGTATTCGATCTGACTAAGATTAAGTACGGTATGAAGAGAACTTCTACTGGTAGTGTAGTTGTTGATAACACAGTAACAATCGACAATATCAGTTCTAAGGGTCTGACCTCTGCACAGATTGAGCAGTACACCAATGGTAACGTGGTTCTCTCTGTTGAGCAGTTCAATCCTTCTGGTGTTGCTGATACTCAGTGGCTGCGCTTCAAGAACAATGGTGGTTCTAACGTTGAGGATGAGGTTAACGTATTCATCCCGGCTACTATGAAGTATGGCTTCGGAACTGTTACTAAGTACGTACAGCTCAAGCTCTATCCTCGTGGTGGTGTTCCCAGCTCAGCACGTCAGCGCTAATTGAACGTTACATTTATTGAATACATTAGAGTTATTCAGTAGATTAACATAACTAAAGAGTGCTCTATTCATAGAGCACTCTTTTTTCAAAAAAGGAATAAAAGAAAATGAAGAAACTTTTTTATCTGTGTCTGATTGTTGCTTTCGGTTTCTCTGTTTCGTCTTGTAGTAACAAGGCTCCTAAAAATGAAGAGACCGAAGTGCAAGATCCCTATTACAGCTCTTCAATGAGTCGTACAGCTGCCGATACAACTGCTATCGAACAGCTGGCTACTCAATACCTTGATCTCTTGAAGGAGAACAAGATTGACTCGGCTGTAAATATGCTCCATGAAGTTGATTCCGTTGAATTGAAGCCTCTTAACGAAGAGCGCAAGAATACTCTGATCAGTAACTTAAAGAGGTTTCCTGTCCTCAATTATACCATTGAGGAGTTAAAGTTGTTTACGGACGACAACTCGGAACTGCGTTATGAATACGAGTTTATGCCAAAGCCGGAGGGTGCTGAAAACCTGCCTAACACGATGAAGGGTTTGATAGGCTTTTTCCGCCTTGATGGTACATGGTATATGACGATTCCTGAGGATAAGGTCGATCCAACGATCAACGACATGCAGAATGCGAAGTACTAACAGATAATACAATAAAGTAATAAGCTAATGAAGACAATTAAGACTTTACTGGCAGGCGCTCTGCTGATGCTGTGCGCTTCTGCATCTGCTCAGGCCACATACGAGAGTGCAGACGGAACGAAGTATGAGTTCCAGAAGCATTTCTTTATCAATGGTGGTTTCGGTGCTCAGTACACCCTGGGTGAGGCCGCATTCGACAAACTGCTCTCACCCAATGCCCAGGTAGCTTTAGGATATCAGTTCAGTCCGGTCTTTGCACTTCGTCTGCAGGGTAACGGATGGCAGTCAAAGGGTGGCTGGAATGGCTATGGCAATCCTCCTCTCACAAAGGACTACAGCTTCTATTATGTAGCACCGGGTCTCGACCTGATGTTTAACCTCAGCAACCTGTTCTGCGGCTGGAATCCCAACCGTGTGTTCAATCTGACTGCTTTCCTCGGCGGTGGCATGAATATCGCCTGGGGTAATGGTCAGGCTCAGGGTATTGCTCAGGAACTTGGCTACAACGCTGCAAAATATGAGCTGGAGTATGTATGGAAAGATACTGAGATACGTCCTTTCGGCCGCGCCGGTTTAGAGGCTGCCTTTAGGCTCTCTGATGCCGTTGCATTCGTCGTTGAGGGAAATGCTAACATCCTCTCCGACAAGTACAACTCAAAGAAGGCTGGTAACCCAGACTGGTACTTCAACGCCCTTGTTGGCTTGAGAATCAATCTTGGCAAGACCTACAATGCCATCCTGCCGCCGCCTCCCGCTCCAGAGCCCGAGCCCGTGCCCGTTGTTGAGCCCGAACCCGCTCCCGCACCTGCTCCTGCTCCCGTGGTTGAGAAGATTGAGCCCATCCGTCGTGATGTCTTCTTCGTGATCAACAAGACCGACATTTCACTTGTTGAGGCTCAGAAGGTGAAGGATATCGCAGAGTACATGAAGAAATATCCTAACTCTAAGGTGGTTGTCACTGGTTATGCTGATGCTGGTACCGGTAATGACAAGATCAACGACCGTCTGGCCGCAGGCCGTGCTGACGCTGTTGTGAAGTCTCTGACCAACGACTACGGTATCTCTGCAAGCCGTATCAGCTACGATTCTAAGGGTTCTCGCGTACAGCCGTTCGCTGAGAATGACCTGAACCGTGTTACAATCTGTGTCGCAGAGTAATCTCTGATTACATTATCGATATAATAGCCCTTCCTTATTGCTGAATAAGGGAGGGTTATTGATGTTATTTCAGTTTTTTTTTGTACCTTTGCCGACAATATGATAACAATCGAGAATATTCATAAGAGTTTTGGAGCGTTGGAGGTGCTGAAGGGCATCGACCTCCATATTGACAAGGGCGAGGTGGTAAGCATCGTCGGCCCTTCGGGTGCCGGTAAAACGACGTTGTTGCAGATCATCGGAACGTTAGACAGACCGGATGAAGGTCGCGTGATTGTAGATGGCATCGACACGAGTCAGTTGTCGGCTAAGAAACTGAGCGATTTCCGCAACCAGCATCTGGGCTTCGTGTTTCAGTTCCATCAGTTGCTGCCAGAGTTTACCGCCTTGGAGAATATCATGATTCCTGCCTATATCGCTGGCATCTCGCAGAAAGAAGCAAAGAAACGGGCGAAGGAATTGTTGGCGTTCATGGGCTTGAGTGACCGTGCCTCCCACAAACCGAATGAACTGTCTGGTGGTGAGAAGCAGCGTGTAGCCGTGGCGCGTGCGTTGATCAATAACCCAGCCGTCATCTTAGCCGATGAGCCTTCTGGTTCGTTGGACTCCAAGAATAAACAGGAGCTGCATCAGCTTTTCTTTGACTTACGCGACAAGTTCGGACAGACTTTTGTCATCGTAACGCATGATGAGGGCCTGGCAGAGTTGACCGACCGCACCATCCATCTGAAGGATGGGGTTATAGAAAGGAGTTAAAGGGGAGTTAAAGAGGAGTTAAGGGGGAGTTAAAGGGACAAATGATTTGTAAAAAAAGGGGAGTTAAAGGGACATTACTTTATACAATAGAGAAGATGCTGAAGTTGGGAGAATATCATAGATTGAGAATCAAGAAACGCACAGACTATGGGCTGTATTTGGATGGGGGCGACGAGGGGAATATCCTGTTGCCCAATCGTTATGTAACCAAAGAGATGCGCATCGGCGATGAGATAGAGGTGTTTATCTATCTGGATCAGGATGAGCGCACCATCGCTACCACAGAACATCCGATAGCCAAGGTGGGCGAATTTGCCTGGATGGAGTGTGCCTGGACCAATGAATATGGCGCCTTCCTGAACTGGGGACTGATGAAAGACTTGTTCTGTCCCTTCCGTGAACAGAAACAGCGCATGGAACGTGGCAAGAAATACTATGTCTACGTGATGGAAGATGAGAAGACCCATCGGTTGATGGCGACGGCGAAGGTAGAACGCTATCAGAAGAAGACAGGCCATGAGATAGCCCTTGATTTCTCGGAAGTACTGTTACGCTACCTCTATGAGCACGATGGCTACTGCGATCTCGGTGACAAATCACCTGCTGAAGACATCGCCGCCCGTTTTGGGGTATCGAAGAAGGTGTTTAAACAGGCTGTCGGGGATTTGTATAAGCGGAAGCTGATTACGATTGGAGAGGGAGTTTATTTAAGGGAGTTAAGGAGGAGTTAAAGGGGAGTTAAGGAGGAGTTAAAGGGGAGTTAAAGGGACAAATGTTTTGTAAATAAGAATTTGAAAATAAGAATATGACGTATAAGTTTGAAAGTGTACTGGCATGGCAAAAAGCCCACCAGTTTGTGCTATTAGTTTATACTATCACGCGAGGATTTCCAGAGGATGAGAAGTTTGGACTGACCTCCCAATTTAGAAGAGCGGCCATTTCCATTGAAGCCAATATCGCCGAAGGCTATAAGAAGCTGAGTAAAGCAGAAAAACTTCGGTTTTTCAATATATCACAAGGTAGTCTTGAAGAATGTCGTGACTATATCCTATTATCAAGAGATCTTGGCTATATCACCCTGGATCAGTTTAATAATCTTCACGAAAGCATAGAGAATACCAGCGTATTCCTCAATTCCTATTGCCAAGGCATCATCAACAATTCTGGCATCAAAGACTGATTCTCTTAACTATTGTCCCTTAAGTATTGTCCCTATAACTCCCCTTTAACTCCTCTTTTCCTATGTATCCACTGTGATATCGTCGTATACAACGATGTCTCCTCATGGTGCTGGGCCTCGGTAAAGCTCATGCGCTCATCCTTCTGGTCGCCGTACTGGTCGGGGAAGATAATCATCAGGTTCTTGCCGGAGAAATACTTTTGCAGCTCGTCGGGCAGACGTTCCAAGGCATTCTTATAAGAGATGGTACCCTTACGGGCAGTGATGACCACAAACATGTGATCCTCCTGGATGTTCGCCGCTAACTGTGGCAACTCATTCCAATGCCCCATAGGCGTATATTCCGCCCGCACATTCGGGTGACGGTTGTTGATATATTCGCCAATGAGTTCGAGCGACTCCTCGCGACCATGGAACTGGATGCGACAGTCTAATTGTCCTGCAAACCGGCTCAGACGCTCCAACCAACGGTGGAATCCCGGTTCGAACTCCGCCCTCGAAGGTACGGCCACCTGAATACGTCGCAGGGTATTGAGTGGCTGCACAAAACGGATGAGGATGATCTGACGGTTCAGACCGTTATAGAGGCTTTGGATGAAATCGCCCCAGAATTTCGGATTGCGCTCGGTATGCACGTGCATACCCATGATAATCTCAGAACTGCTGAACTCGCGGAACGCGTGTTTGATGCCGTTGGCGATGTTCGAAGCCAAACGCACCTGCGTCTGCATCTGTACCTCAGCCGCCGAGGCCTGTTGCTGCAACTGTTCTAACAGACGAAGCCCCGTCTCACGGTGTCTGACAGACTTCTCGTCATCGTAGACCACATTCAAGGCCACAAGTCCGCGGTTCAACCGTTGGTTACGCATGAGCAGGGCCAATGACAGTAGTTGTGGCGCAATCTCCTGATATTTCACGCACAGCAGGATCTTCTCGTCGTCATCGGGGGTGTTGGTTGTCGCTGTCCCCCCCGGATAGGACAGGGCATCGCGACTCTGGGTGAGGACAATCTGTTGGGAGGCATGCTCCGTCATCATCGTAGAGATGATACAGGTGACGAGGATCATCATCACAACACCGTTGATCATATCGGTATTGGCGAGATAAACGCCCGGGGCCATCTCCAATCGCATGCCCACCATCACCATCGCGATGGCACCGGCTGCGTGGGCAGAGGTCATACCGAACATCATGTTACCATCGCGCTGGGGCAGACGGAACAACAGACTGGAGAAATACGCAGCCACCGCCTTGCCGAAGGTGCCGAAGAAGGCAATCAAACAGACCACTAACAACACTTCGAACGAGGTGAAGACGGTTCGCACGTTGATGAGCATACCCACACCTATCAGGAAATAGGGGATGAAGACCGCATTACCGATAAACTCAATGCGGTTCATCAGGGGAGACACCTTGGGAATGTATCTATTGAGGATCAAACCCGACAGGAATGCGCCGAAGATGCCTTCTAAGCCAATCGCCACGGAAAGTGCGGCTGAGAGGAACATCACCGCGAGGACAAAGATATACTGCATCACCGCATCTGAATAGCGGCGGAGGAAATAGCGGGCCAAGCGGGGGATGAGCCAGATGGAGCCTCCTATGAAAACAACGAGTTTTAAGAGGAATGTGAGAAAAACGAGAACAGAGGAATCGCCAGCCGCCGTGAGGAAAGAAGAGAGGGCGGCGATCATCACTAACGCCATGAAGAGGGAGATCATCGAGGAACCTACGGAGAGTTGTACCGAGGGATGCCGTTGCAGACCATAACGGCTTACAATGGGATAGGCGATCAGGGTGTTCGACGCCATGATACAGCCTAACAGGAAAGAGGCGGGATGACTATAGCCCAAGATCGTCCTCGACATGATATATGTCAGAATCAGGGGCACGAAACAAGTGAGCAGACCGAAGATCAGAAACTGCCGGGAGTTGCGCTTAACGCTCTCCAAGTCCATCTCAAGACCTGCCAAGAACATGATATAATAGAGGCCGACGCTGCCGAAGATTTCGAAGGAAATGTCGCGCTCTAAGATGTTCAGACCGTATTTGCCGATGACGACACCTGCCAGTACCATGCCGATGATATGCGGAATGCGCAGTTTACTCATGATTATCGGCGCAAACAAGATAATCATCAGCACGACAAAGAAAATCATCGTCGGGTCTGTAATGGGTAGATATGCTCCTATCAGTCTCATTTTCGTGTGCAAAGATACGAAAAAGAAGTGAATATTTCAGCAGCGGTAGCAAATTTTTCACTATTCACTATTCACTTTTCACTTAAAAGTTGTACCTTTGCAGCCGAATTTCGTATTAATATAAAAATTAGGCTTTTATGAAAGTAGCAATTGTTGGCGCAAGTGGCGCGGTGGGACAGGAGTTCCTGCGTATTCTTGCAGAGAGAAATTTCCCGATGGATGAACTGGTGTTGTTTGGCTCAGAGCGCAGCGCAGGTAGGAAGTACACGTTTAAGGGTAAGGAAATCGAGGTGAAGCTGTTGCAGCACAACGATGACTTCAAGGACGTGGATATTGCCTTTACCTCTGCCGGTGCTGGCACATCGAAGGAATTCGCCGAGACAATTACGAAATACGGTGCTGTGATGATTGACAACTCCAGCGCTTTCCGCATGGACGACGATGTGCCCTTGGTGGTGCCTGAGTGCAATGCCGAGGATGCCCTGAACCGTCCCCGTGGTATCATCGCCAACCCCAACTGCACCACGATTATGATGGTCGTTGTGCTCCAGCCGTTGGAGAACCTCTCCCATATCAAGCGCATCCACGTGGCTTCCTATCAGAGTGCCTCCGGCGCTGGTGCCGCTGCCATGGCCGAACTGCAGCAGCAGTATAAGGAGATGGTCGAAGAGGGCGAGGTGAAGACCATCAAGAAGTTCGCCCACCAGTTGGCTTACAATGTGATTCCCCAGATCGACGTGTTCCAGCCCAATGGCTACACGAAGGAGGAGATGAAGATGTACAACGAGACTCGTAAGATCATGCATACCGATGCGAAGTGCTCGGCTATGTGTGTGCGTGTGAGCTCGCTGCGTTCTCACTCAGAGTCTGTCTGGATCGAGACCGAGCGTCCCATCAGCGTGGAAGAGGCTCAGCAAGCCATCGCCGCTGCACCGGGATGTACTTTGAAGGATGATCCCACGACGCTGACCTATCCCATGCCTCTCGAGACAGCCGGCAAGGACGATGTCTACGTGGGTCGTATCCGTAAGGACATCAGCGATGAGAACGGCCTCACCTTCTGGCTCTCTGGTGACCAGATCCGTAAGGGCGCAGCCCTGAATGCTGTGCAGATTGCGGAGTATTTGGTGAAGGTGGGGAATGTGAAGTGAGGAGTGGTTTCCGAGGAGTGTGGAGTGAGGAGTGAGAAATGATTTGCAAATGAAAAAGCAAATGAAGATGCAAATGAAAATGCAATGATAGATAAAGAATATGCAATGAGGAATAATAAGAGAGGTATTTGAATATGTATATATTAAACTATATAGTTGAACTTTTCCAGGGAATGAGGTATTCTCACTCCTCACTCCACACTCCTCACTCCTCGAAATACTCCTCCTCGATAATCCTCCTCCTCCTCCTCTTCTCCTGCGGCTCGGGCGATGACGACGGCTCCCGCCTCGCCGAACAGATCGTCGGTACCTGGTACCGCGGCTGGGAAGAAGGCGACGTCGAGATCATCGGCGACGTGGATGTGGCGCCTGAGGATTTTGTCTATCATTATTTCACGTTTACCGGCGACGGTAATTATAACGGTATGGTGAGAGACGGATCCTTCTGTGCTTACGATTTTTACGGCGATACAATCTATGCCGGCACCTATAAGTGCGACAACGATAACCTCCGTTTGGAATATGTGGAAGCCAACCGGAAACAGAAGATTCAGGCCCGCGTGACGTCCTTTGATGACATGGCCATCAAGTTAGAGTATAAGAATACGGATATGGAAGTTCCTTTTACGGTTCGAATCAAACTGAGCGCGACGCCGACCACCCCGCCAGACTTTTTCGGACCTTAATCCTCTTCTTCTACATTTTCAGCGCGGTAGACAAACGGTTTTGTCACTAACCACTGCGCAGAGAAATAGCCCAGGCACCCACCCGTGAAATTTGGTATCGGGTTGGTGCCTGTGTTGTCCATCATCTGCATCGAGTAGAAATAATCGTACGTACGCTGGTCGATAGTGTAGAGTTCGATGCGCAGGTTATCGCCATCATGCAACACATCGCTGCCGTTATCCCCCTCACGGAAGAAGGTGAACAGCTGCTGACGCTCCTCATTAGGGTCATTACGGTCGTCGAGCACCGCCCAGCGATAGCCGATGTCGTTGCGATAGATATGCATGAAGTACCAGTTGTCCTCATTGGGCAGGTCCGGGAAGTTCAGTTCACCTATCTGGAACCACTCCGTGGTGATTTTCTTGCGAATCACGCGGAATGAGTTGATCGAGGGTTGGTTCTGCATGGTGGAGGTCGAGGTGAAATGCTCTCCGTCGACGTCGATCGTGAGAGTATAGGTCACGCCCGGCACACCCTTTTTCTTCGAGTAATATCGGCCGTTCGATAAATAGCCCAATTGTTCCCGACTGCCATCATCGCCGGTAATAACCACGGTGGCATTATTAATCTCGCTCTTTGTGTTGTTGTCGTCCATATCCTGCGTTTTACTGATCCGCACCTCCATCTTGTAGTTGCTTACCGTCGCCTCAACAACGTACATCGGCGCCACAGAGCGATAGTCGATTTCAATGTCTTTCTCGCAGGATGACAGAATAATGATATTCAGACAGAATAACAGACGAACATATTTTATTATAACAGTTTTTTTCATAGCGGTCAGAAATTGATGTTGAACGATACTGATGGCACAATGCCAAATAGCGAATACTGCACTGCCCTGGTGCCATTTCCTTGCTCCCCATCCTCGAAATTGATAAGGTACGGGTTGTAACGATTATAGAGATTATAGATGCCGAAGACCCACTTATGGGTGGTGCGACGGTATTTCTTGCTCCAGACGGCACTGACGTCGAGTCGGTGATAGTCGGGGGCGCGGTAGCCATTGCGCTCGGCATAATAGTAGATCCAGTTGTCGATGATCTGGTACTTGCCACTGGGTGCCGTGAAAGCCTGACCACTGTTGAAGACCCAGGCGGCACTCAGGTTCCAGCGGGCGCTCAGCCGGTACATCGCCACGAGGTTGATGTCGTGCCGACGGTCGTTATTCGCGTCATACCAGCGCCCTTCGTTGATGCCGGGGATCTTGGCCTTCGACCACGACAGCGTATAGCCCAACCATCCCGTGAAACGACCGTTGTTCTTTCTCGCGAGGAACTCCACACCGTAGGCCTTGCCATCGCCCGGCAGGATCAGCCGTTCAATCTCGATCTCACTGCGGAAGGTCTTGCCGTCGCGGTAGTCTAATACATTGGCAATCTTACGGTAATAGCCCTCCACGGAGAAATCGTAGGTCTCGTCGGGTGTGACCACGAAGACACCCGCACTGACCTGGTCGGCAATCTCGGGTTCCACGATGTTACTGCTGATGGTATAGCGGTCGAAGGGCGTCGACGTGCTCTGGTTGCGCAGGGCATGGATATTCTGCGAGGTCCGGGCGTAGGCGGCCTTGACATTCAGGATTGGCGTGAGGGCGTAGTTCAGACTGACGCGCGGTTCCCAGACAATATGGGTCTTGACAATCTTGTTCTTCTGGTAGTTATAGTACCAGTCGATCTCGCCTTCCGGGGTGATGTCGTAATAGAGCGAACCGCCCAAGGGTGAGAAGGTGCTCAGTCGCAGACCGGCGGTCGCGGTCAGTTGCTCGAAGGGTTTGAGGGTGGCATTCAGCCAGACGGCATTCTCCCAGGCGCGGCGCTGCTCCTTCTCGTAGGTGCTGAGCACCTGCCATTCGGCCGATTTCACATTCAGCAACGCGGTCTGCAGACCTGCCTTCAGATCGTGCTTCCCGAGGGAGATGTTAAAGTCCTGTCGGGCGCTGAGCTGACGGATATGCCCCTTGTACCAGAGGTTCAGCTTCATGAAGTCGACACCGTCGTCGTTCTCGTAACTGCTGTAGAGCAAGGTCGTCTGGGCGTTGGAACCGCCGTTGAAATGGTGGAGCCACTTCAGACTGCCCGTCAGGTTTCGCCAACGGATATCGATCATGTCCTGCAGGGCCGTGCGGTCATAACCCGTGAAGAAACTCAGGAAGAGCTGGTCGCGTGGTGTCATCGTCCAGTCAATCTTTGTGTTGATATCGTAGAAATAGAGGGTGTTGTCCTTAAAATCCTTGCTGAGCTTGAGGAAGGCGTCGAGATAGGTACGACGGGCGGTCACTAAGAACGACAGTTTGTCCTTGATGATCGGACCCTCGATGGTGCCTTTGGCTGACAACAGTCCGATGGTCGCACCGCCGTGCCATTGCTGCTTGTCGCCGGTTCTTCCACTGATATCGAGCACAGCCGACGACGCGCCGCCATATTGCGCAGGCAGAAGACCTTTATAGAGTGTGGCACCGGCTAAGGCATCGTCGTTGAAAGCGGAGAACAGACCGGCCAAGTGTCCCACATTATAGACGGGACAGTTGTCGAACAACACCAAGTTTTGGGCAGAGGTTCCGCCTCGCACCTGGAAACTGCTCGAGGCGTCGCTCTCGGCCTTGATGCCCGGCAGAAGCTGGATGCTTCGCATGATGTCGGTCTCGCCAAATAACTGCGGGGCCGTCGTCAGTTCCTTCAGCTGGAGTTGCTCGGCTCCGGCCTGGACACTCTGCAGACGTTGACGGGCGGAATTCGACGTGATGATGACCTCGTCGATTCGCTCCGTACGGATGGTATCCACCTCGTCAGGCACCGTCAGAAGGGCTAAAAGTAGGATGCTTCCTGTAAACATGGCGACAAAAGTACGATTTTTTTTGGACATGTCCAAAAAAAATCGTACTTTTGCCACATATTTATTAAAATA
>JAEEGG010005414.1_pt1 | contig 30349 bp, 15 predicted proteins | sample 9134161 | NCBI WGS metagenome assembly JAEEGG01 (sample SAMN16246543, study PRJNA631951) | gut metagenome | biome: gut microbiome; feature: rumen; material: CR-attached | host: Bos | place: Iran: Karaj | collected 2018-10
TCAGCGGCGGCAGCGAGGGCGACGCCTTCCTCACCGTCGAGAACATCTCCGACAGCGAGTTCGAGGTCGTAGCATTCGCCAACCAGGTCGATCCCGCCGAGAAGGTCGCCATCGCCTACTCCATCACCAAGGACGGCGAGCCCGTCAACATCGTCTCACACGACTGCGGCGGTGAGCTCAACATCAGCACCGAGTTCAACGGCAACTTCGTCGGTCAGAACGTCTCCTACGGCGAAGGATACATCCCCGGCAGCACCTTCCGTCTCAGCTCGCACTACCACGACTACTTCTACTTCCACTTCCTCAACGGTCGCACCAACCGCTTCGCCCACACCTTCACCGAGGAGGGAGAGTATGAGATCACCCTCACCCTCATGAGCCGCAACGGCGGTACCGACATCTTCGTCCCCTACTCCACCGCGGGCGGCATCATGCTCATCGGCGGTGAGGGCAGCGCGGACGGCGATGTGCTCGCCACCGAGACCATCACCTTCACCGTGGGCGGCGGCGGCAGCAACGAGCCCGTCAACCCCGCTCCCATGGGAATCGGCGACGGCGGTCAGATGCCTGACATCACCCTCTTCCCGAACCCCGCACGCGACATCGTCACCCTGCGCACCAACGTCGCAGACGCCGACTGCACCGTCACCGACATGAGCGGCAAGGTCGTCCTCTCGGCCACCGCCGACCAGGCCAGCGACCTCCAGTTCAACGTGTCGCAGTGGGCCGCGGGCGTCTACTTCGTCAACCTCCGCAGCAACGGCTCCACGGTGACCAAGAAGCTGGTCATCACCAAGTAAGACTATCTGACTTTGCATTCATACAGAGGGCAGGATTTCCTGCCCTCTTTTTTTGTTTCCTACCCCACCATTCCGTTCCCGACGCAGGAGGAAACGGAATCTCGCCAGCGTCCCGGTACTTCCGCGGCATAGCCACCGTCAGGTACTATCATTCTGCCGGCGTGCCGCGGTTGGCCATACCGCGCATCCCCTCCCCACATTGCATGTGGGGTTATGGAAATCTGCTCCCTCCGGGAGCTAATCCATAGTGGCCGCGCCCCTGCAAGCCGCAACAATAGAACAAGGAGGCCACGATGAGCTGGCCGCCTTGTAAATTACGGCGTGAAGAAATCGGGCGGGGCGAGCGTGAAGAACGGCGAACTGTCCGAAGATGAGCGCAATGCAGTGAAGCTCATCAAGTTTTTCGCCGTTTAGCAAGAACCACCCGATTTTAGCCGGAATTTGCACAGCGGCAAAGCGCATTTCTTTTGTCTCTTTTCTTTTTGCAATCGAAAAGAAAAGAGAGGATACCACCCCACCATTCCGTTTCCGACGCAGGAGGGAACGGAATCTCAACCCTCACGCCGTGCGGCCCTACCACCGCCCCTCAACATTTTTTCAAAGAAGATGTCGCTTCTTTGGATAGTTTTGAGTAACTTTGCCGCCGATTTCAACTACGAACATCCACAATGAAAATCATCCACTCCGCCCGATTCACCATTGACGAAAATATCTACCAGCAAGAAGACAACGTCTTTGTGTTCGACAAGCCATACCAATGCACCTCGTTCGACCTCGTATCGAAGGTGAAATGGGGCATGAAGCATCATTTCGGCAAGAAGGTGAAAGTGGGGCATGCCGGCACGCTCGATCCATTGGCTACAGGTGTAATGATTGTGTGCACGGGGAAATGCACCAAACAGATTGAGCAGTTCCAGTCGCGGGAGAAGGAGTACACCGGCACGATCCGATTAGGCGAGACCACCCCAAGCTACGACATGGAGAAGGAGGTGGACGGCCGATTCCCTACAGAGCATATCACAGAGGGAATGGTACGGGAAGCGGCGGCCTCGTTCATCGGCGAACAGCAGCAAGTGCCCCCGCAGTTTTCGGCCATCCGCATTGCGGGGCGCAGGGCATTTTCCTACGCTCGTCAGGGCGAGGATGTGGAGATCACCCCACGCACCATCACCATCTCGGAATTTGAGATTACCCGCTGCGAGCTACCCGATGTGGATTTCAGAATTGTCTGTTCCAAAGGAACTTACATCCGCTCCACTGCCCGCGACTTCGGCTTGGTTTTAGAGAGCGGCGCCCACCTCACGGCGCTGCGGCGCACCCGCGTCGGCGACTTCCTCGTAGAGAACGCCATCACCCCTACCCTACTTCCCACAACAGAATAATCACCTCGAAAATCCTTCTTTATGAACAACCTACTTTCCCCCTCTCCCATCGGACTCGGCATAATGTCTGGCACCTCTTTAGACGGATTGGACATGGCCTTATGCCAGTTTTTTTATGAAAACCATCAATGGAAATACAAAATAATCAGTTGTAAAACAACAGATTACGACGAGTCATTCCGACAAAGGTTAAAAGAGGCCGACCAACTTGACGGTCTCGGCTTGGTGGAGTTGGACCGTGATTTTGCGGCGCACATCGGCCAGCATGTGAACGCGTTTTTGCAGGAGGTAGGGGTAAGGCCCGACTTCATTGCATCGCACGGACAGACGGTGTTTCACCAGCCGCAGCGGGGCCTCACGCTGCAGATTGGCAGCGGGGCGGTAATTGCGGCGGCCACAGGCATTCCGACGGTTTGCGACTTCCGCACGACGGATGTAGCGTTGGGCGGGCAGGGCGCGCCGCTGGTGCCGATTGGCGACCAACTGCTGTTTGGCGGCTATGAGGCTTGTCTGAACTTGGGCGGTTTCTGCAACATCTCGTTCGACAGTGGCGGTCGGCGGGTGGCTTTCGACATTGCGCCGTGCAATATGCTGCTGAACACGTTGGCGGCGCGCCTTGGGAAGCCGTACGACCCGAACGGCATCTATGCGCGCGACGGCTACATGGTGGATGCGCTTACGGATGCGCTCAACGCGCTGCCCTATTACGCGCAATGCGGGGCGAAGTCGCTCGGCAAGGAGTGGTTCGACCGCGAGGTAGTGCCGCTGCTTGACCGTGAGGGAGCGATGCCGCAGGACCTGCTCCGAACTTCGGTGGAGCATATTGCCGTACAAATTGGTAAAATACTGAATGATAATAATATAAAATCGGTATTAGTGACTGGTGGCGGGGCGAAAAACAGCTACCTGATGGACCGCATCCGCTGGCATGCGCCCAACACCATGGTGGTAATTCCCGACGAGGCGACCGTGGATTTCAAGGAGGCCATCATCTTCGCCTTTTTGGGACTGTTGCGGCTGCGCGGCGAGTGCAACTGTTTGGCGGATGTGACGGGTGCTGTACGCGACAATATCGGCGGTGCAGTGTATCGTTAATTTTCTTTTACCAATTCAAAAAAAATTTGTATTTTTGTGGGCTTAATATGAAATATTATATCCAATTTATTATTCACTAAAATTTAAACATTTATGAAACACTTATGGGAAACAAATGCGTCCTTGGTCATCTTGTGTGCCATTTTGATCGTCGTGATTCCCTTCTTGGTTTTCTACATTGTGAAGGCCAAGAAAGAGCATCCGAAAGGACTGGTTGCCGCCGCATTGAGTAACATGGGCGAGCGCTTCGGCTACTACATCATGAATGCCGTGCTAACCTTATTTCTTGTATCGAAATTTGGTTTGCCCAAAGAGGTTGCGGGAATTATTTTTTCCGTTTTCTACTTCGGCATCTACATTCTGAGTTTGGTGGGTGGTATCATTGCCGACCGCACTCAGAAATACAATAGCACCATCCAGTGGGGTGTAACGCTTATGGCTTTTGGATACATCGCTTTAGCCATCCCGTTATTTAGCAAAGAGGGTGGTTTGATTGTTGACCATAACGGCTCTTGGTGGGCTATCCTTATTTTCACTTGCGTGGCCTTGTTACTCATCGCCTTCGGTAACGGTCTGTTCAAGGGCAACTTGCAGGCTCTGGTAGGTCAGATGTACGACAATTTCGAAGCCGAAGCCGCCAAGAAAGGTCCCGAAGCCTTGGCAGAAGCCAAAGACAAACGCGACAGCGGTTTCCAGATTTTCTACGTATTCATCAACATCGGCGGTGTAATCGCTCCTTTCGTGGCTCCGTTGATTCGTACATGGTGGTTGAAAATCCACAACTTTGTCTATAACGCCGACATGCCCGTATTGTGCCACCAATATATGGCCGATGGTCAGGTTACGCAGAAATTCACCGAGAACATGAACAGCTCCGTGATTGACCCCACCCTGCTTTCCACCCCGACACAATTCTGCTCCGACTACATTGATGTGTATAACACGGGTATTCATTATGCATTTATCGCATCAGCGCTTGCCATGGTTATTTCACTCATCATTTTCTTTGCCAATAAGAAAGGCTTCCCGCAGCCCGCAAAGAAAGTTGCTACCGAAACCGCTGGCTATACCGATGAAGAGAAATTAGCGATGGCAAAAGAGATCAAACAGAGACTCTATGCGCTCTTTGCAGTGCTGGGTATCGCCATTTTCTTCTGGCTGTCGTTCCACCAGAACACACAATCACTGAAGTTCTTTGCCAGTGACTTTGTCAACACCTCCATGTTCCCCGCAGAGATTTGGGATTCCATGAATCCTCTATTCGTCATCATCCTTACTCCTATTATCATGATTCTTTTTGCGGCTTTGGCTCGCAGAGGCAAACCGGTTTCCACACCTCGCAAGATTGCTATCGGTATGGGAATTGCAGGCTGTGCATACCTGTTCCTGATGATCTTCTCCATCATGGAGCATTATCCTTCAGGAAACGTATTTACGAGTATGGATGCTGCTGAAATGGCCAGGGAAGGCCTGGCCAAGGCTGCTCCGTGGGTGATGATTGTTACTTATTTCTTCCTCACCGTGGCAGAGTTGTTCATCTCTCCGCTGGGACTTTCGTTTGTGTCGAAAGTTGCTCCGCGCCACATGGTAGGTTTGTGCCAGGGCTTGTGGCTGGGTGCCACCGCCATCGGCAACCTGTTCATCTTTGTTGGAACGGTCATGCTCAACGCTTGGCCCATCTGGCAGTGCTGGGGCGTGTTCCTTGCCATCTGCTTGGTATCGATGACCATCATGCTCTGCATGGTGAAATGGTTGGAAAGAATCACCAAATAAGAAGCATCGCGAGTAGCGACGACAATAATCAAAAAGGATGGCCAAATGGCCATCCTTTTTTGTTGTTGTGTGCTGACTCCGAAAAAAAGCGGGTGGGGATTCCGCCGCCGCTGCGCGAGCGGCGGAATGGTGCGCTACTTAGAATCCCATCATTTCACCCGCAGCATCTTGCCCTCACGTAGGAAGGTGGAACTCCCCATCTTATTAAGTTTCTGTAACTTAGATACCGTGGTGTGATACTTGGCGGCGATGGAACCGAGGGTTTCGCCAGCCTTGATTTTGTGATACACGGGCTTGGGAGCGGGAGCCGATGTTGTGGACGATGCTGACGTTGCCGCAGCTGCCGCCACAGAGGTTCCTTTTTTATAAATTTTCAGACTCTGCCCAATACTGAGTTTGTCGGGTGAAGGCAGGTGGTTCCAACTCTGGATTTCATTCACTGTAACGCCGTACTTTTTGGAAATGGCATACAAAGTCTCCCCTTTCTGCACGCGATGCACCACAAAAGTAGTATCGGGCTTGGGAACGGGAACTGTCACTGTATCAACAGGCTCCTCCGTAGGTTCGGGCGTGAAGACCACCGGCACACGGGAGGTGGTGTCATCGGCACACTCGAAGATGCGGCGCGTGCCGCAGAAAGTACGGCCATACCAGTTGCCATCTAGCCTATCAAGCTTCACCCCAGTCTTGTAGGTAGAAGCATGGATGAAGGTGACATTCCCGGCAGAGTCCACCTCGGTGACCAGTCCGACATGCCCCACACAGCGACTGCGGTAGAAAAAGACGAGGTCGCCGGGACGGATGTCCTTCCTCTCCACTTTCTTGCCCACCTTGATCTGGGTGACAGAGCCGTGCGGCAGGTCGATGCCAAACTGCTTGTACACCCACATGGTGAAGCCGCTACAGTCGAACGAGTTAGGACCGCTGCCCGCTCGCACGTAAGGTTTCCCCTTCTTGGTGAGTGCCAACTGCACCAACGAGTCGATTTTGCTGCAAGAAGAAATCGTAATACACTGACCATCAGCAGGACGCACCAAACTCTGCGCCCGGAATGCAGACGGGAGGAGCAACAGGAACAATGTCAAGAGAAGGAGTAATTTTCGCATCAAGAGAGGGATTTACAATTTACAATTTACAATGTACAATGTACAATGTACAATTATTGGTTAAAAGAGGTTTCTTCGTGGGGGAAGACGGTGGTGATGCCGTTTTTGAAATCTCTGTCTAACAACGACTTCAGGTATTCATAATGTTCGGGATGCTGTACAAAGTCCAGCTCGTGGGTATCGACTATCACGATGGGCATATTGGTGATATGGTTGAGGTAATTCATATAGGAACCTTGTATATCTTGCAGATAATCAGGGGAGATTTCCTGCTCAAAGTCGCGGCCACGGTGGGCGATGTTTTTCAGCAAATGATCGACGTCGTTATGAAGATAGAAGATAATGTCGGGTTTGGGAAGATAGGCAGAAATGATGTCGTAAACCTTTATATAAAGATTGTACTCATCGCCTTGGAGGTTGTTTTTGGCGAAAATATAACATTTGTCGATGAAATAGTCGGAGATGACGAGGTCGGTGAAGAGGTCACGTTTGGAGAGCAGGGTTTTGAGCTGCTGGTAGCGGTCGGTGAGGAACGACATTTCAAGCGGGAAGGCGTAATGTTCTGGTTCTTTGTAGAATTTGGCCAAGAAAGGATTGTCGATAAAGCGTTCGAGCACCAGCTGGGCGTTGAACTCAGCCGATAGTTTTTCGGCGAGGGTGGTCTTCCCCGCTCCGATACAGCCTTCGATGGTGATGTAGTTATATTTCATATCTTCAATAATTCATCTATATTAAATATCAGAAAGCATTTCTTGAAAAGACTTTTCAAACGGTGCAACGATCTGATTACCATATATTTCTACAAGAAGAACTAAGATAAACTCCCGATCCACGATATGGGGGTGCGGCAGGGTGAGCTTCTCCCCTTCCCTATGTTCGCCCTCGTACCAGAGCAGGTCGATGTCGATGGTGCGGTCGTGATAGATGGGATTCCCCTGTGCGTCGCGACCCGATTTCTCGGTGCGGCCGAGTTCTTGTTCCACCTGCTGGATCACCCGCAGCACCTCCTCAGGCGAGAGGGCGGTCTGCACCTCCACCACCTGATTCAAAAAGGGGTGGGAGCTGAAGCCCCACGACTCCGACTCGCGCACGGAGGAAGCACGCACGATGTTTCCCACGCGCTGCGACAACTCCCGTCCGGCGCGCTCGATAAAGGAGCGGCGGTCGGCGAGGTTGCTGCCCAGTGACAACACCACGCTTTTCATCGGCGGGTGATGAGAGAGAGATAATAGAGCAACGTAGCCAGCGAGGCGAGGGCGGCGACCACGTAGGTACGGGCGGCCCAACGGAGGGCGTCTTTAGCATCGTTGTGCATCGCACCACTCAGCAGTCCGGTGTTCTCGAGCCAGGCGAGGGCGCGCGCCGAGGCATTGTACTCCACCGGCAGGGTGACAAAGGTGAAGAGGGTGGTCAAACCGTAAAGTCCAACCCCGATAAGGGCCACCACCTCGCCGATGAGGGGATTATTGGCCAGCACCGAGAGCAGCACCAATCCCGCAAGGATAATCCAGGTGGAGAGGGTGCCTCCGATATTGGCCATCGGCACCAAGGCCGAACGGAGGCCGAGCCAGTGGTAGGCTTCCTGATGCTGCACGGCATGTCCGCACTCGTGGGCAGCCACTGCGGCGGCGGCCACATGACTGCCGTTATACACATCCTCGCTCAGGTTCAAGGTCTTGTTGGTGGGATTATAATGGTCGGTGAGCGTTCCCTTGATACATACCACCTTCACATCGTAGATGCCGTGCTCATGCAACATCTTTTCTGCAATTTCGCGCCCTGTGAGGCCGGAAGGCAGAAACTCTTTCGAATATTTGCGAACTTTCGATTTCAGACGAGCCTGCACGATGAGACTCAGAATCATGAAAAAGCCAAAAATCAGCCAGTAGGTCATTTTTCAAAAATTAAAAGTTAAACATCTTTCATCTACAACAAATCCAACGCCATAAAGTTTGCAAAAGTACGCATTTTTTCCAAAACTTCAAACAAAGAAAAAATTATTACAAAAGATTTAGGGGAATGGGAGAAGGATTTAGAAAAATTATGTAAATTTGCAGCCTTAATTCTGCATAGCAGGTTTTAGAAAGAAGAATCAAACAAATAACAATATAAAATTATAGCACAATGAAGAAAGCGATTACTGCAAAAGAGGCTGCCGCCCTGGTAAAAGACGGCATGACCATTATGGTAGGCGGTTTTCTGGCTGCCGGTTCACCCAACAGAGTTATCGAAGCGATTGCAGAAGGTCCCGCCAAGGATCTCACCATCATCTGCAACGACGCCGGTTATCCCGACAAGGAGACCAGCAAGGGCAAGGAGCTGGGCTGCGGTCTGCTGATTGCTGCTGGTAAGGTGAAAAAACTCATCGCCTCCCACATCGGCACCAACCCGAAAGCCATCGAAGGCCTCAACAACAAGACTTTGGAAATCCAATTCGTTCCCCAGGGTTCATTGGCTGAGAAAATCCGTGCTGGCGGCGCTGGCCTCGGCGGCGTGCTCACCCCCACCGGTCTCGGCACCATCATGGAAGAGGGCAAGGAGAAAGTAACCGTTGACGGCAAGGAATACCTGCTGGAGAAACCTCTCCACGCCGACATCGCCCTCATCGGCGCATCGTTGGCCGACGAAAGCGGCAACCTCGTATATCGCGGCACCACCAACAACTTCAACCCGATGATGGCCACCGCCGCTGACCTCGTCATCGCAGAGGCCAAGGAGATCGTGCCCGTGGGAGACATCAAACCCGAACACGTTCACACTCCCGCCTTGTTTGTTGACTATCTCGTACAAGCATAATTTACAACCATTTACGGGCGGACAACTCAATTGTCCGCCCTCTTTTTATCCCATCACCAACATGATTGACTATTCCAGTCTGATACAGCCGCACGGCAACTTCTTCCTGATCGCGGGTCCGTGCGTTGTGGAGAACCGCGACATCACCTTCACGGTGGCAGAACACGCTGCCGAGGTATGCCGCAAACTCGACATCCCTTACTTCTTCAAGGCCTCGTACCGCAAGGCCAACCGTTCCTCGCTGCACTCTTTCACCGGCATCGGCGACGAGGCCGCGCTGAAAATCCTGGCGGAGGTGAAAGCGGAGTTAGGGCTGCCCATCGTGACCGACATCCACACGGAAGAGGAGGCGGCGATGGCCGCTGAGGTGGCCGACATCATCCAGATTCCGGCCTTCCTGTGCCGGCAGACCTCGCTGCTGGTGGCGGCGGCACAGACCGGCAAGATCGTCAACATCAAGAAGGGACAGTTCTTGTCGCCCGAGGCGATGCGCTTTGCGGTGGAGAAGGTGCGCGATGCCGGCAATCCGCAGGTGATGCTCACCGAGCGCGGCACCACCTTCGGCTATCAGGACCTGGTGGTGGACTTCCGTGGGGTGAAGGCCATGCAGCAAAATCGGTGCCCGGTGGTGCTCGACTGCACCCACTCGTTGCAGCAGCCCAACCAGCCGGCCGGCGTTACGGGCGGCCACCCCGAACTCATCGAGACCATCGCACGGGCCGGTGTGGCGGTCGGCTTCGACGGACTCTTCCTCGAAACCCATCCCGACCCGAAAAAAGCCCTGTCGGACGGCGCCAACATGCTGCCGCTCAACGAACTGGAGGCATTGCTCACCGGACTGGTGAAAATCAGAAAGGCCATCGTATTGTAGAGACGCGGTGCACCACGTCTCTACGATTACCATTCAAATTCGTATTCGTATAACAACAGGCAATTAACGACAAACCTGTAGAGACGTTGCGCGCAACGTCTCTACGATTACCATTCAAATTCGTATTCGTATAACAATGCGGCGCTCACGGCCCAATGGCTGAAGCTGCCGCCCAGCGGTTCTCCCTGCGGGATGGCGATGGTGATGGTATGGTTGCCCTCTTCCAGCGGGGGGATGTCGAAATAGACCGGCTGTGTGGCGGTGCCCGGACACCAGCCGCTGCGCGAGTAGTCGCTGCTGGACATCCCATTCCAGAAGTTGCCGCTCACCGGGTTGAAGCGACGGTAACAGCCGCAGTCCTGCCGCCACGGTGTGTAGGTAAACACCGGCTTCCCGTCAATCAGGATGGTGTTGGGCTTCGGGGTAAACTCGTCGCCGCCGTCCCAGCCGCCATGTCCCGTGCTGATGTAGCGCAAACGGATCTTCTCATCCCCCACCACATGAAATGTGGTCTCCAGACTGTCGGTGGCGAAGAGTTTGCCGTAGTTCTGCCCCGCCATCTCCAACACATTGCAGGTGTTGAATAGGGATGTAACGTACCCGTCATACTTAGGTCTTTCCTCCCACATTTCGCTGCCCGGGTACGACTTGATGTCGAGCGTCACCTTGTGGCCGCCGCCATCGTAGTTGCCAATCCAAACGCCGATCCAAACCTCGCCCTGTAGCACCGACCACAGGTCGGTCACCTCCTGCTTGTAGTAGGTCTCGTCAGCCCATTCGAGCCCGTCAATCTGCACGCGGTCGTTGAAATGCCCCACACCGAAGGGGGTGAAAAAGCGCATCAGCTCCACAGGCGGGGAATAGATAAAAGAAGAAATAAAATACTGGCGCAGCGAACTTAAACCAGGCCTTACCCCCTGGTATTTTTGACCATCTTTTCCTATAAAATAGGGTATAGAGTCAATGCTGTAATTGATTGCATCGAAAAAGTTGGGACACAAATCATTGTCGGCATCCGGTATCACGAACACGCTGCCGGTGCGGTCGTAGGCATCGCCGTTGCTGCGCTGGTGCAGCTCGATAAAGGTCTGATAGTGACGGGGCAGCTGGGGCAGGCGCACCCGTTTCAGTGCAAGAGTGCCTCCAGCGAAGTGCAACACGCTGTCGAAGGGCATATTGGCGCGATAGTCTCCTTCAATGTGGTCGTTCTTCTGCCCCCAGCTCAGCTGCACATCATCGAAGATGCGGGTGGTGATGACGAGCTTCTGTTTTTTGAGGTTGGAAAGCTCGCGGCCGGTCACGCGCTGGCAATTCCGATAGCCATCGCGGAAAGGCACTATTCCCGACTGTTTCCAAAATTCGGTTTGGGCTAATTGCAAATAAGTCTGGTCGTTACGTTTGAAGCAGACGACAATCCCTTTGAAACGTCCGTAATAAGGCAGCGGGTTGATATCGGACGGGAAATCCTGCACAAAAAACTCCAACTTGTTGCTGTTGATGTGGCAGGTGTAACGGGTGAGTCCGTCCACACGAGCGGTGTCGTAGGCGATGTCGGTGCGGCTGAAGGCGGAGGCCACCTCGTAGCACTCCGACGGCTCTTCTCCCGTAAATTTCGTCAACAGATAAGTGCTGTCTAACTTCAGATTAACGATGGTGACCTCACGGGCGTAGCCGGGCACATGAGGCTCATGGCTTTCCTTCGCAGCAATCTGATACTCATCATGATACAAGGCCACCCACAATTGGGAAGTATCGATGGTTTCTCCATAATCATACACTTCATATAGGAAATGGTTGGCTTTTTTGGCGAATTCAACAGGTTTCACCTGCGCCACGGCTGCCTGCGCCAACAGCAACAGGCCGGTCAAAAAGAGGAGCGATTTTTTCACAATTTATTTTTAATAATTGACCTGCAAAGGTAGCCAAAATATTCGGATATTTTTTTGTATTTTTGCAAAAATTTTGATAACCTGTAATGACACTGCTTTTAGCATTCCTTTTCGGCGCATTAGGAATCTCGTTTTTATGTTCACTTTTGGAGTCTTCGTTAATGTCCACCTCCTACTCCTACATCATCGCGAAGGAAGAGGAGGGTGACAAAAATGCCTCACTGATAAGGAAATACAAGACCGAACCGGAGAAGCCGCTGGCGGCCATCCTTTCGTTGAACACGATTGCCAACACCATTGGTGCGGCAGGCGTAGGCTTACAGACCAACGTGGTATTTGGCGAGGCGTGGTTCGGTGTAGTGTCAGGCGTTACCACCCTATTGATTCTCATTTTTTCGGAAATTATTCCGAAAACCATCGGCTCCACGCACTGGAAACAGCTGTTGGGCTTCACGGTGCGCACCATCCGCGTGCTGATTGTGCTGATGTATCCGTTGGTGATGTTGGTGAAGGTGGTGGGACGGATGGTAAACCGCAAGCAACCCGAGTCGGTGGTGAGCCGCGAGGAGGTGTCGGCCATGGCCAATGCTGGCGAGGAAGAGGGTGTTTTGGAAGAAGATGAGAACAAGATCATCCAGAATATCATCAAGTTAGACAATGTGAAGGCGGCGGATGTGATGACCCCGCGCGTGGTGGCCGCCATCGCTCCCGAGAGCATGACGCTGAAGGAGTATTACGACGACGACCGCTTCGACCACTTCTCCCGCATCCCCGTCTATGCCGAGTCGCCGGAGTATATCACCGGCTACGTGCTGCGCGACGACGCGTTGGAGAACCTTGCCGAAGACAAGTTCTCGCTCACCCTCGGCCACATCAAGCGCGACCTCCCCTACTTCAGCGAAGAGAAGTCCATCAGCGACATCTGGGACGCGCTGCTGAAACAGAAATCTCAGATCGCCCTCATCATCGACGAATACGGCTGTTTCCAAGGTATTCTCACCATGGAAGACATCATTGAGACCATCTTCGGATTGGAAATCATTGACGAAAGCGACGAGGTGTCCGACATGCAGCAATACGCCCGCGAGCGTTGGCAGATGCGTCAGAAAAAGTACAAGAAACTGCGGCCCAACAACTAACCGCTCCCCTATTTCATTCTTTCATCCAACCACTTGCCTACCTGCTCCAAAAAGGCGGGCGAAAGAGTTTGCTCGATCAATCCGTACTCGTCCACATAGCCGGTTTCACACTCTTGGAACAGGTGGTTGAGGCCAGGCAGGATGCAGGGGGTGAAGTCGGGACAGTGTTTCAGTCCGTCGCGGATGGCATACACATTCTCCACCGCATCCACCTGTTTGTCCAACTCGCCGTTGAGCGCCAGCACCGGACAGGTGATCTTCTTCAGGTACTGGGCAGGCTTGAGGTGCATGAGGGTGAAAAACCAGTTGCTGGCGAGGGTCTGCGTCGAAATCAAAATTCCTTCATCAGTGAGATTCAACGCGATACGTTCCTCATCCGTCAATTGGGCGGCGCGGGCATGCAGGGATTCGCTCACCTTACGGGCTGCAGTGGAAGCATCCTTTGCACGCTCCACCAAGGCGTACGTTTCATCGGAAATCATGAGGGAAGCCCGCAACATCTCCGCTGAAAAATGGTTTTGGATCGCATTCTCCGCCGCCTGGTACAGCAGCACTTCGCGCAAGGTGGTGCCCATGCCGGCCATCGAGATGACGAAGTCGAGATCGTGCCGTTCGGCGGCCACCATCCATGCCACCATTCCGCCCTCGCTATGGCCTAAGAGTCCGATCGGACAGCCCTGCAGGACAGTCTCTTGGCGAAGCGTATCCACGATCACCTTCACCTGTTCGGCAAAGTCGAGGGTGTTCATCTTTTGGAAAGCCGCGGGCGGGGCGTCGTCGTAGCGGAACACGGCGTAGCCGAGGCGGGTGAGGTAGTCGGCGAGCAGTTTGAAGGGCTTGTGGGCCATGACCGTCTCGTCGCGGTCCTGCCAACCGGAGCCGGAGATGAGCACGACAACAGCCTTGGGCTTGCCCCAGTAAGGCAGGGTGAGCGTGCCGCTAATGTCGATCCGCTCGTTATAGGGGAAGGTGAGCTCTTGCTGCGTATAAGGAAAGGGCTCTTGCGGTTCTTGCGGACGGGGAAAGAGTTGGCGGTGGGTGGTAGGTCGCAGCACGAGCGGGAAGCGACGGCCGTTCTGGCGGAACTTGCCTGTGATGCTGTCACCGCGCCATACGCCGCGGAACGAAGCGCCCACTGAGGCAACGGCGAAGGTGAGGGTATCGCCCCGAAGGGAGAATTCTGTAACCGGTATGTCGGTGACGTACTGGTCGGGACTGTCGAGCACGGCCGTTATCGTATCATCGTGATTATCAAGCACCAGCACCACAGCCAGCGAGTCACTGCCGAGGTGCAGACAACCTTTCCACATTCCCGAGAGGGCGGGCGACTGGGCGGGCAGCAGTGCGGTGCAGCATCCTAACACGAAACAGAGCAGTAGTTTTTTCATCAGCGGAGGGGGTGAAAGTTATGATTCATCCATTAATGCCGCTACCTGCTCCTCTGTCAGCCCAGTAGCTAACGACACGTCAGCAATTGAAACACCCAATTCCAAGAATTTGCGGGCAGCCTTGAGAAGTTCCTCTCTTCCTTCTGCTCTTCCTTCTTCCCTACCCTCAGCACGGGCACACAACATGGCATCCTGCACGTCCTCGTACTCCAATACGCTTTTTTCGTAATTTGCTTTTTCCATGGTATCCAATTTTGATATTCTGCATTCATCCATCAGCTCTTGGAAGAACTCGGGCTGTCCGGCATAGTCGCTGTCATCCATATACGGCATCTCCTTCAGCAACTTGAGCCACGTCCGCATCTCATCCGTCATCTCCGTCTGTTGCGCCGCAAAATTACGCAAATTTATGTAAAATATCGCCACTTTGTCCGTTAAAATGCGATTTTTTTGATCCACCAGCCGTATGACCTGATAACATTCGCCTGATTGGGCATACTCCGTCAGTTCAAAATCCAGCAGATTGACCGAATAGGTCGGAAGAATGCGGTAACTGGAACCGCCTTTACGCACGCTTTCGCTGATAGCCCGCGACAGGTAGAACACCGAACGGTCGGCATACTCGGTCTGCTTGGCGCGCTGCATCTCGATGATGAACTGGCGACCTTCGCTATCCACACACAGGATGTCGAACACCACCCTCCGCTGCGAATCATCATCCCCGTAGTATTTGTGGGCAAGTAGGTTATATCCACAATCTCGCCCGTATATTTCGAGACGAAGCAGTTGAGAAAATGGATAAGGAACCTTTTGTTTCGTTCTGTACCGAAGATTCTCTTGAAGGTGAAATCCGTGGTGGGAATCTGGAAGATGTCTTTGTACTTTTTCATAGTTCTGGAAGTTTTTTTAGGTTAATAATACGCCGCAAAGATACTGCAAATTCCAATACAAAACTACTCTGCAACTTTTTGGCATAGAAAGGGTTATTATCTTGAAAGATTCATCCTCAAAATTTGAACTTTTTGATGGGAAAAGTGCAAGAAACGAGCATTTTCTGTTGTTGAAAACCTGTTAGTAAATTGTTGATAAAATTTCAACTTCTCAGTATGCCCGTCACCCGTTGAATTTCGCTGAAAAATCAGCACATTTCGCCTAAAGCAAAATATCATTGGCACAAATTTAGTAACTTTGCACATTAATTTGCGTATTGTATATTATTATATTTTATCATAGCGTATCGTACAGATTAACAAGGCATTACAACAATCTCCAAACAACAAAACTATCAACAATAACCCGTTGATAAATTGAAAATTGAAAACGGAAAATTGAAAACTGAGGATCTTTACTCTTCACTTTTAACTTTTAACTCTCAACTTTCACCCCTCCCCTAAAACAAATCAACGAAGCAACAAATCAACAAATCAACAAAATACAAATCAAAACCAAAACAACATGAAAGCAGCTTTTACTCTTTCACAATCGAAAACGAAATCGCTAACCGCACTGTTCCTCGCCATGGTGCTGATGCTACTGGCTCCGTCAATGATGAGAGGACAGACCGTGACCGTGTGCGACGGGACGGCAACAAACTCTTACGTACCCATGTACACGTACTATTGTGATTATAGTTTTACGAGTGAATACATTATCCCGCAGTCACAATTGTCAAATCTACCAAGTGGCAGTGCAATCACCGCCATTACATTGTACCAAAATTCAGGTGCTGCATGGGTAGCCAAGAGCCTGACTATAAAACTCACCAACACCACAACGACATACTACTCATCATCCGGATTACTAGGCAGTTCCGGCACAACAGTTTACACCAACTCTTCATATAGTGCCAATTCAGCATCTTCACACACCTTTACGTTCAATGGTGATGCTTTCACATATACGGGAGGAAGCCTTATCGTGCAGATATCTGCTGCGAGTGGCGGTACATATAAGTCTAGTTCTTGGTACGGAGTATCACAAAGCACCTCCCAGGGTTACTATGTTTATGGTAGCTCTTCCTCTTCCGGCAGCTTGCAATCCTTTATCCCCAAGACCACTTTCACCTACACAGCAGGAGGATCTTCATCTTCTTGCACACCATCTTTTTCTAATACAACAGACTACATCGCAAGTTTTTCTCTGGGTAATATAAACAATGCTAACTCGGGTTTTTCAACTGGCGGTTACGGCAACTTCACAAGTCAATCAACAAATTTATCACAAGGAGCTAGTATATCAGCTTCACTGACTAGTTCTTCTGGTTCTGGAACCCATGCAGCGGCCGTATGGATTGACTTTAATGACAACGGCACTTTTGAATCTTCCGAAAGAGTGGGGACACAAGGCAGCATCGGAGCAAGCGCGACTGTGAATATAAGCTTGTCTATACCTAGCAATGCTGCTACTGGAAGCCATCGTCTGAGGGTGGTGTATCAATATAGTGTTGAAGCGACAAACATTGATCCCTGTGCATCTGCCTCATGGGGTGAGGGCGAAGATTACACAGTGAATATTACAGCTTCTACCTGTACCCCATCATTAAGCGGATACTCTTCATACTATATGACAAATTTTACGACAACGGGAGGGGCATCAAACATTAACCAGTCGTATAATAGTGCTCCTTCAAGTTCTTATACAAACCTTTATAATTCTGTTTCATTAACAGCTGTTGCAAATTCAACTGTTTCTTTTACAGCTACAACAGTTGGAACTGGCACATACGGTTGTGCAATCTGGATTGATTTCAACAAGGATGGCGACTTCACAGATTCTGGTGAAAGGGTATATGTGTCTTCTGGCTACGTGGACAATCCATCAGGAAGTTTTTCAATTCCATCTGGTATAGAAGCTGGAGACTATAGAATGAGGGTAATGGTAGATTGGAGTAATACTGCTCCCAGCAATCCTTGTTCGGGTTCTAATGGCGAGGCAAAGGACTATAAGCTGACGGTGGTTGTCATAACCACCCCAACGGTAACGACAGGCAGTTACTCAAACCTCTCTACGACATCTGTAACCCTTGGGGGTACTATCACCAACATGGGTGGTGCAAGTTCCGTCACCGCAGGTATCTGCTTGGGCACCACTAATCCCCCAACTACCAGCAATACACATCAAGAGAGTTCTTATACTGGCACCGGCGGTTACACAAAGACCTTCACGGGATTGACAGCAGGCACGAAATATTATTTCCGTGCCTTTGCCTACAATAGCGCCAACAGTTTATCGAATCCTTCATACGGCAGTAGTACGTATTACATCGTCACGGACAACACGATCAGCTATACCCTTAATGGCGGTACTGTGTCGTCGGCCAACCCCACCTCCTACAACCCGGAATTCAAGAGCGGAGAACTTCCTGCCACGCTGAACAACCCCACCAAGTCTGGCTGTATCTTCACTGGCTGGACGGGCAGCAACGGCAGCACACCGCAAACCACGGTGACTATCACCTCCAGCAATTCGGGCAATCTCAACTACACTGCCAACTTTGCCTCTCTTCCTTCGCCCATTGTTATGACTTGTGGCACTAACTACACAGGGACTCTCGGGACTTCCGGTTTAATTAGCAACTATACAAATGGCAGTTGGACTGAACCAGGAGAAGAAAAAATCTATGCCTACACTCCGCCTGTTTCTGGTAGCTACACTTTCACAGGTAATAGTTCATCAGGTGATGCTGACTTCTTCCTTATGGAGTCATACAGCAATACAGGCAATAGCCTCGGATGTTGGAGTGAGGGGACCGCATCTTATACACTTACAGCAGGGCATACCTATTATCTTTTTGCAGATAATTACAGCAGTAGCAATACAGCATCTTACACGGTGGCTGTTTCCTGCCCGAAATTTGCTCTTACCACCAACAGTAGTCCTTCGGCTGGCGGCTCAATAAGTGGCAACAATGGTCCCTACGAAGAGGGAGAGACCTGCACGCTTACAGCAAACCCTGCCAGCGGCTACAGATTCACCGGCTGGACAATATCGGGTACAGGAGCAACACTCTCAAGCGCCGCCACCAACCCCACCACCTTCACCATGGGTTCGGCCAATGCCACGGTAACGGCCAACTTCATCGCATGTCCCGTGAACTACACCTGTGCCACTGCCACTTCGCTGCCTTGCGGCACCAGCAATTTGTCAGGCACAACAGTGGGCACGCCTGGTGACCCGCACGGTTTACCGAGTTCTGCCAATGTTTCTAATTATGGCGTTTGGTACACCTTTACTGGAACTGGTGGTTCAACGACTATATCTGTTTCTGCCTCAGGCTATGACACCGAGATTGATATTGTCAGTGGTTCATGCGGTAATTTCACTTGGATCGGTTATAATGACAGTGGAAGTAGCACAACCTCAAACGACACATACACTTTCACTACGCAGGTAGGGGTGACCTACTATGTTTACGTAGCACACTATTCCAGCACTGGTACCACTACAGGAACGTTCACCATTTCAAGAACGTGTGTAGCCCCCACCTCTGCGCCGATGACCACTATGACATGTGGCCAAACCTATCAGGGAACGGTGGGCAATTCATATAATACATGGACATCATATACCGGTTGCAGTTGGACTGAGTCTGGCGAGGAACATATTTATGCCTATACTCCGCCAGTAGATGGCAACTATACTTTCAGAGCCACAGAAGATGGTGACCCTGACTTCTTCCTTACTACTTCTATTGCCACAGGACAAACTCTCACAACTCTTACAAGCAATTGGAGCCAAGGCAATAAAACAGTCTCACTCACGGCTGGCACCACCTATTATCTAATTGTAGATAACTGTGATGATTACCCCTCCAATTACACTGTGACCGTGGATTGTCCGAGATTCGACCTTATCACCAACAGCGAACCCTCGGCAGGTGGCACGGTGAGCGGAAACTCCGGCAATTACGGACAAGGTGAGACCTGTGAGCTTAGCGCCATACCTTCCGATGGCTATTTCTTCACTGGCTGGACAATAGAAGGCAACGGTTCAACCCTTTCAAGCACCACCACCAACCCTACCACCTTCACCATGGGACTTGGCGATGCCACCGTTACAGCTAATTTCACGGCATGGAGCATTGATGTCGTCACTACACCCTCTTCCACCGAATGCATTGAACAAGGCACCGAAGTAAGTATCACGGCAAGTGTGGATGTTCCTAATGAATATTTGTTTTCTGCAACCTCAGCAACTTTCAATAGTATAGCATCTGATTATGATGGTTACACAACCACTGGTGGTGATGGGACAACGCTAACCGTTCCTCTAGACTTTGCCTTCAACTTGGCAGGTAAAGATTTTACTTCTGGAACCTCCCTTACCATGCGCTGCGATGGCTTTGTCACCTTCGGTTCTGCATGGAACACCAACACCCCGTCAAGTCCTGGTACTATTCATGACGTGATTTCTGCATTGGGCTACGACCAAAACTTGAACAATGGCGAAAGTTACATGTATTACAAGGTGACGGGGGCGGAAGGAAGCCGTGTGCTTACCATGGAATGGAAGAACATGAGATCATATTATTCCGCCTACAACTGGACCAACTATCAGGTGAAACTTTATGAAGGCAGCAATATAGTGGAGTTATGCTACGGCAGTTTTACCTATAACTATACCAGCACACAGACTTACACCTATATTAGCGCTGATGGTCGCCTTACCCAGATAGCCTCTTCCTATGTATATCCTGTAGTGCAGACCAATACCACGGGTTCCCCTACTACCATTTCGGTGGGGACGGCATCAGCGGCACCTACAAACGGGACGGTGTATCGTTTCACTCCTCCCATCTCCTATGCATGGGCATACACTGGCAGTGAAGGCATGGCTATAGGCGACACCTATACTGTATCACCCACGCAAAATTCAACCTATACGGTAAGTGCCACCTACAATGGCTTCACCAAGTCTGAGAACGTAAATGTAACAGTAGCGCCCGCTACACCCACCAACCTGCAGGTGACCAACATCGGCCTCATCACGGCCACGGCGTCGTGGTCGGGCAGTGCCAGCAGCTACAAGTGGAGAATCGACGGCAGCGCCTGGTACACCACCAGCAACACCTCGGTGAGCCTCACGGGTCTCACCCCGGGCGGTACCTACACCTTCCAAGTGAAGGCCGTCGGCAACGGCACCTGCGAGAGCAGCGTGGCTTCCACTACCTTCACCACACAGAGCACGCATACGCTCAGCGCCTCCGTCAACCCGGCCAACAGCGGTACGATTAGCGACGGCAACGGCAACATCAGCGGCAACGTGACCTACAACCATGGCACCAGCGTTTCGCTTACGGCCACAGCAGCTACCGGCTACACCTTCCAGAACTGGACCGTTGATGGCAGCACGGTGTCGGGCAACCCCACCAGCATCACCATGAATGCCGACCATACGGTAACGGCTAACTTCCAGCACAACAGCTACGCCATCACCGCCACGGCCAGCCCGGCCGCAGGTGGTACAGTTTCCGGTGACGGCACCCATAACTATGGTGCTGCGGCTACCCTCTCCGCTACTCCCAGCACAGGCTACCACTTCGTCAACTGGACCGAGAACGGCAATGAGGTCTCCACAGACGCCACCTACAGCTTCACCGTAACTGGTGCACGCGACCTCGTGGCTAACTTTACACCCGACACCTACACTATCACCGCCACCGCCAACCCGACAGCTGGTGGTACCATTACCGGTGCAGGTACCTACAACTATGATGCTACCGCGACCCTTACCGCTACAGCCAACACCGGCTACCACTTTGTCAACTGGACGGAGAACGGTTCGCAGGTGGGTACTGCTGGAAACACCACTTACACCATCAGCAACATCCAAGCTAACCACGACATCACGGCCAACTTCGAACGCAACACCATGACCCTAACCGCCGAGGGCGACACCTGGACTTACAACGGACAGGCACACACCGCCACCGTCACTCCTGAGGTCACCGCAGGTACCACCCTCTACTACCGTATCACCCCGAACGACCAGTGGAGCACCAACGTGCCCAGCATCATCAACGTGGGTACCCTTCATGTATATGTAAAGGCTACCAACGCCAACTATGCCGACAGTTATGCCGACTGTATACTCGAGGTTACTCCGAAGGCTGTCACCATCACCGTGACCGACGCTGAAAAGACCTACGGCGCTGCCGAACCGACCTTCACAGGCTCGGTTGAAGGTCTTATCAACAACAGCGACCTCGGCACTATCACCTACTATCGCACCAATGAGGATGAGAACGTCGGCACCTACGAAGACGTGATAACCGCCGACTACACGCCCAACAGCAACTACAGCGTGACCGTGGTCCCCGGCGACTTCACCATCAACCAGGCCAAGATTGACATTGTTGTGACGGGTAACACCTCAACCGATACATACGACGCTGAGGAACATAGCGTTAGCGGTTATATCCTTGCTTGCGAAAGCGACCTGTTCGATGCAGAAAATGTGCTCTTCGACGGCAACGACATCGCCATCGGTACCAATGCAGGAACCTACATGATGGAACTTGATGCTGAACAGTTCAGCTACGATGACGACAACATCAACGCTACCTTCACCATTGCTGAAGACGGTAAGCTGACCATCAACCAGGCCAGTATCACCATCACTGTGACGGGTAGCACCGCCACCGAAACTTACAACGGTGAGGAACAGAGCGTTAGCGGCTACGAACTCGCCTGCACGAGCGACCTGTTCAATGAAGAAAATGTAGCCTTTAGCGGCAACGCTACCGCCACTGGCACTGATGCCGGCGAATACCCGATGGGCCTCATCCCTGGCACGTTCAGCTACAATGACAACAACATCAACGCCACCTTCACCATTGCTGAAGACGGTAAGCTGACCATCAACCCAGCCAGTATCACCATCACTGTGACGGGTAGCACCGCCACCGAAACTTACAACGGTGAGGAACAGAGCGTTAGCGGCTACGAACTCGCCTGCACGAGCGACCTGTTCAATGAAGAAAATGTAGCCTTCAGCGGCGACGCTACCGCCTCTGGAACCGACGCTGGAACCTACATGATGGAACTCGCTGCTGAACAGTTCAGCTACGACGACGACAACATCAACGCCACCTTCAGCGTGACCGATGGTATGTTGACCATCACCCCGGCCAGCGTTACCGTCAACATTGTGGGTAACTACAACACCGAAGATTACGATGGCGAAGAACACACCGTGAGCGGCTACACCATCAGCAGCATTATGATGGGTGAGGAAGAAACCGAACTCTACACCGAAGACGACTTCACCTATAGCGGCGATTCAATGGTCAGCAGCACCAATGCTGGTACTACGTATATGGGTCTGTCTGCCGAAGATTTCGAGAACACCAACGAGAACTTCGACGAAGTCACCTTCAACATCGTGAGCGACGGTTACATCACCATCAACCCGATCAGCGCAGTCGTCACCATCACGGGTAGAGTTGACACCGTCACCTACGACGGCACTGAACACACCGTGACCGGCTACACCGCTACGGCCAACACCGACCTGTACGATGTAGAAGAAGACATTGAATTTAGCGGCGAGGCCACGGCTTCACAGACCATCGTTGGTACCAACTACATGGGCCTGACTGCCGAGCAGTTCGAGAACACCAACGAAAACTTCGAAGAAGTTACTTTCAACATCGTGACCGATGGTCATATCACCGTCAACCCGGTGGGCGTGGTGGTGACCATCGTGGGCCATACCGAAGAGGCTGACTACGACGGCAACGCCCATACTGTGAACGGCTACGATGTCACCAGCATCACCATCGGCAACGAGCCCACACAGCTCTACACCGCCAACGACTTCACCTTCAACGGTACAGCTTCTGCCAGCAGAACCAACGTGGTAGAGGGCGAAGACGCGGACGGCACGACCGACATGGGCTTGACCCCCGATATGTTCACCAACACCAATACCAACTTCACCGATGTCACCTTCAATGTGACTGACGGTTCTATCACCATCAACCCGATTACCGCAACCGTCAACATCACGGGTAACTACAGCTCAGATGCTTACGACGGCGAAGAACACGAAGTGAACGGCTACGAAGTCACCAGCATCATGATTGGTGAGGAAGAGACCGAACTTTATACTACCAACGATTTCACCTTCACCGGTACGGCTTCTGCCAGCAGAACCAACGTGGTGGAAGGCGAAGACGCGGACGGCACGACCAACATGGGCTTGACCGCCGATATGTTCGCCAACATCAATACCAACTTCACCGATGTCACCTTCAACGTGACCGACGGTTACCAGACCATCACCCCGATCACTGCAACCGTGACCATCGTGGGTAACCACGACATCAAAGATTTCGACGGCGAAGAGCACGCTGTGAACGACTACGAAGTCACCAGCATCATGGTTGGTGAGGAAGAGACCGAACTTTATACCGAAGACGACTTCACCTTCAGCGGTACGGCTTCGGCTGCCAGAACTGATGCCGGCACCACTAACATGAATCTGACCGAAGGCCAGTTCACCAACAACAACACCAACTTCTCCACCGTCACCTTCGAGATTACTGACGGTTATATCACCGTCAATGCTGTTGACGCAATCGTGACCATCGTGGGTAGCGTTGACACCGTCACCTACGACGGCACTGAACACACCGTAACCCACTACACCGCCGCGGCCAACACCGACCTGTACGACGTGGAAGAAGACTTCACCTTCACTCCTGGCGAAACCTCAACGATTGTGGAAGATGAGATTGCTGCCACAAGAACCGATGTCGGTACCACCTACATGGGTCTGACTGCCGAGCAGTTCGAGAACACCAACGAGAACTTCGCCAATGTCACCTTCAACGTGACCGACGGCCATATCACCGTCAACCCGGCTGCCATCACCATCATCGCCGATGAAAACGGCAAGGTGTACGGTGCGGCTGAGCCCACCACTCTGACGGCTACCGTTGAGGGCGTTCCCGAAAGCGGCGTGGATCCGGTTTACACCGTGAGCCGCGCTGAGGGCGAGGACGTGGGCGAATACCCCATCACCGTGACGCCTTCTGCCGATGCCAACCCGAACTACACCATCACCATCGTTGGTGGCGTGTTCACCATCACGCCGGCTACCGTCACCGTGACTGCCGACAACAAGAGCAAGGTGTATGGCACTGAAGATCCTGACCTGACTTGGACGGCCGAAGGCTTCCAAAACAACGATAACGAAGAGATGTTGACGGTCAGCATCAGCCGCGCTGAGGGCAACTATGTGGGCGACTACACCATCACCCCGAGCGGCGATGCCGTCCAGGGCAACTACAATGTGGAATATGTGGACGGCACCTTCAGCATCCTGCCGACCGTGGTGTTCACCACCGATCCTATGCCGACCGCCATCTGCTCTGAAGGCTCAATCAGTGTGGCCTTCGACGCCACCATCGCCGGTGAGAACGGAACGATGAGCTTCGCATGGAGCCGCAACCACACCGACGATGTGACCGGCACTGCCGAAGGCACCGGCAACATTGAGGATCTCACCCTCACCACTTCCGCTACGCAGACCGTCACCTTCTCCGTCATCCCGACCTTCACACCTACGGAAGGGGAGGCAGTGACCGGTGATGCTGTCACCTTCAACGTGGCAGTGAACGCTCTGCCGGCCGTTACCGCAAGCCACGAGAACGTGAGCTGCACCGAGTTGGGTTCGGCTACCCTCACCGTTACCAATGGCGACGCTCCCCTCTCCTGCCTCTGGAACAACAACGAGACCGTTAGCCTCACCGCCGACGGCAACAACTATTCCGTCACCTTCGACGAACTGACCGAGGGTGACTACACGTATGCCATCACCAACGCCAACAACTGTGTTACGGAAGGCACCGTTAGCGTGTCCGACCCGGGCAGAGTTACTGTATCGCAGAGCGCCAATAGTGAGACCTGTGTGAATGTCGGTATTACCGTCAGCTACGAAATTGAAGGCGGCACCGATCCTTACACCCTCACTTGGATGAATGCCGACAACGACATCCCAGTAGAGGAAACCGAGGTCAACAGTACGACTGGCACCCACAACTTCACATTGCCGGAGGGTGAGCACCGCCTGGCACTGGTCATCACCGACCACTACGGCTGCTCCAGCACCTCCGACGATATCATCACGGTGACCGTATGGCCGACACAGTACATTGTACGCGACATCGACCTTGTCGGTACGCAAACCACCTACGTGGTCAACGGCATCACCTACGATGTTAATGGTGAAGGTCCTGCTGATCAGACCTATCCCGATGTACACGGCTGCGACAGCACCATCCACTATGTGATCAACCAGTACACCTTGGGCATCAGCATCGCCGACAGATGTACCATGACGCAGTCGAGCTACACCAGAACCTACTCCAACACACCGCACATCCTCTATGGCGATACCATCTATGTGCAGAAGAACAATCCTGCCACCTTCTATGCCTACATCAACGACACGCAAGAAACGCAGTGGAACGACGAGAAGATGGATATGAGCTATGAACTCCTGTTCAACGAATCGGCCATCACCGATAGTGACCTGCCGAGCCTCGTCTCCAACTTCAGCATCTCCAGCTACTACGACCGTACCGGCCAGTACTACGGCATCAATGATCTGACGGCTGCCACGGGTGAGATTCCGAACAACACCCTCGCCTTCCGTCAGACCGCCAACAGTACCATCCTGCACTTCGACTACTTCTACTTCGCCGCCTTCAAGAACATTCCGAACAAGGTCACCCTCACCGGATTGGAGAATGGTACCTACACGCTGAAGCTGAAAGCCGAGTTGCGCCACAGCACCGGCGGCACCAACCGTACCGGTATCTACAACCCCTACATCGTGGGCCGCAAGTATGGTCACTTGTGGGGCGGTTACAACGACAGACCTGGCAACCGCGAGGTGATCGCCGCCCGCACGTTCACCATCATCGTGAACGAGACCGGCACGAACCCGAATGGCGCTCCGATGGCGGTCAACGAATATGCTGAAGGCGCTTCTGTCATGGCCTTCCCGAATCCGGTCAACGACCAGCTCAACCTCCGCATCAGTGGCATGAGCGGTGCTGCGGTCATCACCATCACCGATGCCCAAGGCAAGGTAGTGCGCACCCTCAACACCGAGCTCTACGGTGGCGAGGAGGTGCTGACCTACAGTGTGGCCGACTTCGCACAGGGCATGTACTTCATCAACGTGCGCAACAGCGACACTTTAGTGTCTGAAAAATTTGTTGTGACGCGCCGTTAACGCAATTTTTATCCCTAAAAAAAGAGGGTGATCGTTACAGGTCACCCTCTTTTTTTTTCTTCAAGCCTATAACCATCACCCTATCAATACATTAAATATTTTTAAAAAATTTACTAAAAATATTCATTATTTACAAAAAAGTATTATTATTGCATCTTACAAAAGAAGAAAATAAATTATCTGAAATTCAATAAATTAATATAACTTATAAACACATTAATTATGAAAAGATTTTTATGCTTTTTCATCGGAATGTTTCTGTTAATTGGAAGCATCAGTGCGCAAAGTGGTTCTTGTATCACTGCGACCGACCTCAATCTCAATACAGATGTCGGACAGAAGACCAATCATACCCTAACTTTTGGAAGTGCGGGCTTGAATGCGACTTCTCAGTACGCATTGGAATACCAGTTCTACTATGAGGGGGAGCCCATTCCTGAGGACTCCATTGATTCGCATATTTACAGAGATTCCTCGTATATTGCGACCAACTACACGGCCAATGCCATTTCGGGCGCCTACATCGCAACTGCACACGGATATTTCCCGTCAGAGCCGTTAGCAGTCAACATCAACCTGTCTTCACACCATATCAACTTTTTCTACGGCAGGTATCTTTCTCATTCGTCAGAAAAAATCCGCTTCACCATCGTATGGAAGCGTGCTGGCGATTACAAGCTATCCATCAAATTGGTGGAGATGACGGGAGGTACTCGCGACAACCAGCTGAACTTCTTGGGTTCCATCTCTATAGGTGGTTCGGATGCCACTGTCACCGATAACGTGGTAACCTCTACCGAAATTGTCACCACCAAAGAGTTACCTGACACCGTGATGTATGTGTGCCACGATGCGCTGCCCTTTACCCAAGGCAACATGACCTGGACCGAAAACAGTCCGTGGGGGACTCCTGACAATGTTTCTCACACGAGATTCTATACTCAGGATGTGCAGTTCACCACAACCTACTGTAACAAAATCCGTATCGATTCCATCCAGCGAATTACAGCAGGATGGCGCCCGGAGGTGACGGCTACCATTGCTGCGGAAGGTCATAATACCACCATCTGCTCTGAGACATCCGCTGGCTATGTCATCCTCAACATTTCGGGATACTCAACTCCTTTCAGCATTCAGCCCATGAAAAATGGGGAAGTATATGGCGATCCCATCGTTGCCGAACAGGAAGGCAATGTCAAAGTAGGCGGCTTGTCGAAAGGTGAATATACCTTTATTATTACTGATGTAAATGAATGTAGTGTTGCCGTTTCTGGTGTGCAAATCGCTGAGGCGCAGCAAGACAATGTCATCAGCCTTACGGCCACGCCTACGCACGTGACCTGCTATGGTGGCAACAACGGAAGTGTGTCCACCTCCCGCGAGCTCACGACGGGTGTGCAAGCTGCACCATATATATATGAATGGAGCAACCAGCAGTCGGGCGAGGATGTCACCAGCATCAGCGGCATTACCGCGGGCAATTACAGCGTGACGGTGACCGACAACATGGGGTGTACCGCAACGGCGAGTGTTACCGTGTCGGAAGCGGAGGCCATCACCTCCAGCAAAGAGGTGTGGTGCTGCACTTCTCAGCTCCCCTACCATTATGATCCGAACGGTCCCGACACCGTTTTCAATGCGGCCGGCACCAAGGACATTGTTTACCATGCCGCCAATGGTTGCGACAGTGTGGTGAGCGTCACCTTGAATGTTTGGCCTGCCTTTGGAGTGACCAACCTCAGCAAAGACACCACCTATTGCATTGGTGAAGAGGAAGATATTGCTGAACTTTCAGTAAGTGTTACCGGCAGTGAAGAATACACCTACCAGTGGCAGGTCAGTAACGACAATGGCACCACATGGAGTAACATTTCAGGTGCCACCGATGACGTTTGCACCCCCACCACAGACGTTGCCGGCACGTTCCTCTATAGAGTATATGTAAAGGATGAGAATGGCTGTGGCGAGACTACCGTAAATGTGGCCACCATCACCATTCCTAATGCATTGGAAATTACGCTGACAGTGCCCACCACCGCTGAAGGTTTATGTCCGAACCAAAGCACTTATCCAGTGAGCATGGAAGTAACGGGCGGCCACGGCGGCAACACGATCGTATGGAGTGGCGATGCCGTGAATGCCAGCGCACAGACCAACGCTGAGATGACCACTTCCAGCACCGTGGTCAACCAGATCGGCACCGCTGAAACCGACTGCGGTCAGGCATACACTGCCACAGTGACCGTCACCGACGAGAAGGGCTGTACCGCCACCGAGACCGCTACCTTCACGGTGGCAGACCACGTCAAACCGATTATTACCATAGATGAACTTCCGGAGTATGAAGTTGAGGGATGCAGTGCAGACCTCACCGAGTCGTATCCGGCCTATACGACAGTAGCTGCATTGGTGGCTGCCTTTGAAGCGGATGATCTCTCGATTTATGACAACTGCACAGCTGATGAAAATCTCTCGTTGAGTGTATCTGAAACCAGCACAGGCACTTGTCCGATTGTCGTAACGAGAAGTTATACCATCACCGACAGATGTGGGAACGACAGCACGATTCGTCAGACCATCACGGTGAACAGACCTGACTTCACCATCACGGCTGCGGCTGGCGCCGCCACCGTGGCATGTCCCGACCTGGCCGTGGCACCGACATTGCCGACCGTTACTGACGCTTGCGGCAACACGCTGACCGGCGTACTTAAGAGCGGATACCCGACCACACTGACCGGCTGCGAGGGCGACATCGTCTACGTTTACACCTTCACCGACTGTGAGGGCAACGCCCACGACTGGACATTCACCTACACCATCGAGGCTCCTGTTTTAACCTTTACCAATAATGGTTTAACTGATATTGAAAATGTAAATGCTTGCTATTCTACCAATCATGCTGGTCAGTTAAAGAGCAACGATCAAGTCAAGGCAATGTACGCTTCCAACTGCAACAAGGCCATTACAGTTTCCTCTGAAGATCAAACAATTAAGAGTGACAATTGCGATTGGAAGATCACTCGTACCTATACCATTACTGACGGTTGCAATACCGACACCAAGACGCAGAGCATCTCCGGCTCCGACCAGTCAGCACCCGAGCTCACCGGAACTTGGCCGAACAACATCACCGGACAGAACAACTGCTTCGAGAATGCGGACATCAGCGGTCTGTACACCGATGCTCAGGTGCAGGCACTCTTCACCGACTGCAGCACCATTACCGTCTCGCATGAGGACGCCAATACCCTGACCGACAACTGCGGATGGACCATCACCCGAACCTACACCATCAAGGATGCGTGCAACAACACCGTCACGCCCGCTCCGACCATGAGCGTATCCGGCTCCGACCAGTCAGACCCCGTGCTCACGGAGACATGGCCCGACAACATCACCGGCCAGGACAACTGCTTCGCCGACGCCGACATCAGCGGCCTGCTCAGCGACGATGACGTCGCCGAGATGTTCACCGACTGCAGCGGCGTCACCGTCACCAGCGAGGACGAGAACACCCTCACCTCCGACTGCGGATGGACCATCACCAGAACCTACACCGTCACCGACGGCTGCAACCACTCCGTCACCAAGACCATGTCCGTATCCGGCTCCGACCAGTCAGACCCCGTGCTCACGGAGACATGGCCCGACAACATCACCGGCCAGGACAACTGCTTCGCCGACGCCGACATCAGCGGCCTGCTCAGCGACGATGACGTCGCCGAGATGTTCACCGACTGCAGCGGCGTGACCGTCACCAGCGAGGACGAGAACACCCTCACCTCCGACTGCGGATGGACCGTCACCAGAACCTACACCGTCACCGACGGCTGCAACCACTCCGTCACCAAGACCATGTCC
>JAEEGG010005415.1_pt1 | contig 30347 bp, 28 predicted proteins | sample 9134161 | NCBI WGS metagenome assembly JAEEGG01 (sample SAMN16246543, study PRJNA631951) | gut metagenome | biome: gut microbiome; feature: rumen; material: CR-attached | host: Bos | place: Iran: Karaj | collected 2018-10
CTTGGTACTTCCTCAACAGCGAAACTCAGGAAACTGAAGAAATCTCCAAGGAAGCTCTCAATGGCTGCGAAGTTTGGCTCCTCGATGGCGCTACTGTCGAAGTCACTTGGTGGAAGGACCCGAAGACGATGGCTACACTTCCGATCGAAGTTATCCCGCCGACCTTCGTTGACTTGATGATCGTTGACGCTCCTCCGGCAGTTCAGGGCAACACCAGCGGTAACGTGATGCGTGAAGCTACTCTCGAAACTGGCGCTAAGGTGATGATTCCGCTCTTCATCGAAAACAACACCAAGATTCGCGTGGATACCCGCGACGGTTCTTACCTCGAACGCGCTAAGTAATCGTTATTAAAACGACTTTAAAAGCCTCGTCCAAGCGACGGGGCTTTTGTTGTACTGCGGCGAAGTCGCATAGACAAACTGTCTATAGTTTTTCTCGGGGCAGTCGCGCGCTTAGCCACTTTTCTGTATAATTTATAATTGTTGTTTAACCCAAAGGGATATATGGGAATGTTTAATAAGCTTTCTGGTTTTGCGTCCGTGGCATGCGTTGCTGCGGGCTTGATGTCGTTTGGTGCAATTTCGGCAAGTGCTGCTCCAGACCCGAATTTCCACATTTACATTGCGTACGGGCAGTCCAATATGGGCGGCACGGCAGATGCCCAGAGCGCAGATAAGGTCGAAAATTCACGCTTCAAAATTTTCGCAACGCAAAAATGCTCGGGCAAGGGACGCAATATGCTCGGTGACGTTTACCCGGCAGTGCCTTCGCTCTTTAACTGCGGTAACACGATTTCTGTGGCGGACTGGTTTGGCCGCACAATGGCCGACAGCATGCCCGACGTGACGATTGGGATTATCCCGGTCGCGGTGGGTGGCGCGAGCATCAAGCTCTTTGACCAGGACCAGTATGCGAGTTATCTTTCGACGGCTGAAACCTGGCTCCAGAACTACGCCAAGGAATACGCAAGTGACGGTAACGTGACGAAGACGATTATCGACATCGCGAAAAAGGCGCAAGAAAAGGGCGTTATCAAAGGCTTCATTTTCCACCAGGGCGAAACTGACGGTGGCTATTCCGACTGGCCGAAAATTGTGAAAAAGACCCGCGATGATATTCTCAAGGCTCTCGACATGAGTTCCGATACCGTGCCGTTTGTGGCGGGCGAGCTCTTGCGTGACGGCTGCTGCTATTCCGACCGCGTTTCAAAACTCCCGAACACGATGGACAACACCTACTATGCTTCGTCCGAAGGCTTGGGCGGTAACGGCGTGGACCGCTACCACTTCAATCACGATGCCTACGTGGAATTCGGCAAGCGCTATGCGGCGCAGATGCTCAAGGCGGTGAACCGCAAACCCGTGGAACCTGTTCCGCAGAAACCGTTTGGCAAGGTGGAAGGCGATAGTGTTGTGGCAGGTGAGGCCGTCAAAATCCCGGGCAAGATCGAGGCGGAAAACTATGATATCAATGGTGTAGGTTCGGGCAATTCCTCTTACTTGGATAACGATTCCGAGAACAGGGGTGGCGAGTACCGTAAGGATGGTGTCGATATTTATAAGGGCGGAGACAATTACGCTATCGGTTATACGCAAGAAGGCGAATGGCTGGAATACACCGTGAATGTGAAGCGTGATGGCAAGTTCTACATTTCTGCGAATGTGGCTTCAGGTACGGAATCGTCTAGCTTTAGCTTGCTTTTGGATGATAAAGAAATTGTCCCTTCCACGAAAGTTCCAAAAACGGGCGATGAGTGGGATGTCTATGAAAGATTGGAATTGGGGCAGGCCGAATTTACTAAGGGCGAGCATGTGCTGAAGCTCTTGATTACAAGCAATTACGTGAATATCGACTGGATTGAAGTTTACGATCCGTCGCTTGCCATTCAACCGAAATTCGTAGCGTCGTCGGGTCCGCAAACTTATGATGTGTTTGATATGCTCGGAGCGCATGTCGGTCGCGTCGAGGCCGCAACCGCTCAAGATGTTTCGCAGAAAGTTCGCGCTCTCGTAAAACAAAAAGGCACGTATCTCGTGAAGGCCCGTAACAGCTCTGCGACAATACGTGTGATGAAGTAAAAACTAGCGCGCTATTCTAATGGCAAAGTTGAAACTGTGATTTGTATTGGTTTCCCAGTCGTCATCAATTTTGCCATAGGAGTAGTTGAATGCGACGCCAAATCTCCAGCGTGGGCTGAACCACCAGTCGTAACCGATTTCAGGTCGGATAAAGACGCTGGGGAAATCGTTTAAATCATCTTTTGCGCTGTTATAGGTCAAACCATCGTTGTCGTCTTGCGTCTTGACATTTTCATAGCCTACGCTAAGCCCGAAATACAGTCCGTAAAGAGCGCTTTCTTTGTTCTGGAAAGGATAGAATTCGGCACCGACTCCCAATAGCGCTTTCATTATGACGGCGTCCATTTTTCTTTTGTCTGAATCGTGGGCGCTCGGGTTTTCGTAGTCGGCTTTCCCTAATCCAAGACCGAAAGCTCCGTAAACAGATACCATGTTTGCAATGTATCCGCCGACCCGGACCTCGCTGTAAGGCAACCAGCCATTGCATTTCAGAGCGACTTTATCATCCCTGTGGGGAACAATGTCTTCTGATGTTGCGTAGCTTAAAGCCAAATCTGCAGAGAAATAAAATCCACGGTGGGCGTGAATTTTGCTTGTGTCTGTGCGCGTATCAGCCGCAAAAGCTTGCGATGTTAAAAACAGTGCGATAGCAGTGGTGGCAAGTAGTTTCTTAATCATATCTTTTTATAAAAATAGCCCGCTTTTTTAGCGGGCGTCCTTGGTTAATTTTTTAGTGAGACAGCCTGATGGTCAAACCGAAGGTGTGTTGAGCATAAGTTTCACTATCTTGATAGCTTCTGTCATAGTAGTCTGAATCATTGAGGTCAAGCCAACCAATAGTGTAGTTGAAGGCGACACCAAAGCTCCAGCGTCTGCTGAACCAGAAGTCCTTACCCACTTCAAATCTAAAGGCGCCAGTGATAAAGCCTTCGGACTTGTCGTATTTGTATCCATCATAGGTGTCGACTTTTTCGTAAAAAGCTCCATCAACAGCAAGACCGTAAGAAAGTCCGAGGAACAATCCGTACATGGGATTGTCGATATCTTGGATGGGGTAGAATTCACAGCCCGCACCGAAATAGAACTTTATGCTCATGGCATCGTACTTTCTTTGGTTGTGATAGAATCCGTTGTCATAGCTATAGTAACTATCATAGCTATGTCTATCGTTGACGCTTTCCGTTTTGAACGTTCCTGTTCCAATACCAAAGCCCAATAAACCGTAAATAGAGGCTACATTGGCGATGGAACCACCGAGGCGGATTTCTTCATAAGGTGTCATGAAACCGGTAAACTTGTATTCATCGATTTCCACACCATCGTAATACACGTCGTGGTTATTGTAGCGGAGATAGGTGTAACCAAACGTCAGGCTTGTCGAAAAATAGAAGCCCTTGTGTGAGTGGTAGTACGGGTCTTTTTTCTCCGTTTTTGCAGGAGCGCTATTTGTAGAATATGATGTGGATTCGAAAGCGCTTGTAGAATTTGTCGGTTCGCTTGATCCGAAGTAATCGCCGCTCGTTTCGTATTGAGCGAATGCAATTGATGCTAGTAAAAGCGTTGCGCCAATGATTTTTTCTCTCATCTTAGATCCTCTTGGTGTATATTTGTATTTAAAATACAAATTAGCAATTTTTAAGCTTTGTGCGGAATACCTCTGCAACTTTGTCGGGATTATCGCTTTTCAGCCAACTTAATGTTTCGGTGCCTCGGTAGCTCCAGGCGAATATGTTCTTGATGCCTGCGGCACGGCTTTCATCGACGGCGATGGCGAGGTCATTTTCACGACCAGCTTCAATCTGGTATGCCTTGATCCACATTTGTACGGATTTCCCGTAGCGGTTTGCGACTTCGACGAGCTTGTTTGCGGTTTCGCGGTATTTTTCACGGACCCAATCTTCACTTGCTCCGCGCTCCCAGTACGGATCGCTTGCGATTTCATCGACAGCTTCGAGGCGCGCGACACGACTCCAGTCGTCGAGCCCCGCCGGGAACCACGGCGGGAGCATGCAAACGCAGTTGCGTTTGCCGCGCGCTTTGACATCTTGAGTCATCTCGTCTAAGAATTCAATGAGGCTTTCTTCGCGGAACTGCTTTACGTCATCCGTAAGCTCGGCGGGCATCTCGTAACCGAATTTTGTACGGAACTTTGCGCGGCATTTTTCGCAGCGGCAGCTCCAGTTGCTAAGCCCGCCTTTTTCAAAATAAAAGTGTGGCTCGTCCCAGAAAATCGTAGAGACGTTCGTATCGCAGACTGTCGCGATCCACTTGTGCATGTAGGCGCGGAACTCCGGGTGGTTCGGGCAGGCGGCCACTTTCGGTTTCCCGTCTATGGCAACCTGGCACATGTCGTGATTCCTCGCGGTGAGTTCCGAATAGGCTTCTCCGCCAAATACGCGTCCGACTCCCCACGGATTCACGTAAACGGAAAGTCCCATGGCGGCAGAATCGTTCACGATCTGCTTCATGGTATCATAATAATATTGTAGGTCTTCTTCGCTCCATGTATGGAGGACTGCGTTGTATCCTGCTTCTTTTATATGTACAAGATCTACGTGTGCGAGCTTCGGAGAGCGCACACCAAAGTAGCTGACGCCTTTAATCACGGTTAAAAACCTCTGTTTTAAAATCCTCTGTAGCTCTTGTGCTGGGTCCATTTTGCCCACTGCGGGCAGCCGTTCTTGTGCAGCACATTTTCGAGCGTAGCGCACCATTCGTCTTCGTTGATGGGGCGCCTGATCCAGAACGTTCCGTTGTCGCTCGAGTCTTCTGGGAGCGGCATGTCGTCTGGGATGATTTCGATGATCCACGATTCGGGAATGCCGTTGTGGAGTTCCTTGCTAAAAGCCAAGTTCTTCTCGGTAGCGTGGTCGGCATGGTCAAAGATAATGAGCGATGGCGACTGACCGATGATGAGGGCTGATTCCAAAAGGCTCTGGGCGCTTTCGATGGAATTGCAAGTATAGAGGGTGGAATCTTCCGCCATGTTACCATGTTCTAAAAGCCAGCGGAAGGTCCACTGGTTCAGCTTATCGAGGCTGCCTGGCGATGATGGCGTTATAAAAAATATATGTCCCACGCCTAAAGTATAGAAAGTTTATTGTTAAATTATTGGGAGAAAATTTGAATTGTCCTTGAAAAATATGAATTTCCCTGATCTTGGTGAATTTCGGTTTGTCCGTAAAATATTGGATGGGGTCGCTCCCTTAAAAAATGAACCACCCACGCACCGTGGTTGGCTGTCGGCGGGGGATGACTGTGCCATCTTTGATGGCTGGCTTGCGACCAAGGACCTCTCGGTCGAGAACACGCACTTCCGCCTGGACTGGTCGAGTCCGGAACAGGCGGTCGAGAAGCACATTGTGTCCAACGTTTCAGACGTGTCTTCCATGGGCGGTCGACCCAAGATTGCGCTGTTCGGACTTTGCGTGAACAAAAACTGGAGCGAAGAAACTCGAAACAGAATTGCAAAAGCGGTTGCGCAAGGCTTTGAGAGAAGAGGAATTACGTTGATTGGTGGAGATACGGTCTCTGGCGATGTCGGGATGTTTTCGACAACACTCCTTGGCACAACCGATGGCGAAACGACACTCCTTCGCAGTGCTGCAAAACCGGGGGACCATGTTTTTGTGGCGGGCACGCTCGGCAAATCCGATGCCGGACTCTGGATTTTGATGAACCATCCCGAGGAGGCTAAACGCTTCCCGAGGCTCGTCGAATACCACCTTGCCCCGAAAATTTGCGAGGATGCGGGGGTTCAACTCATCAAACAGGGGGTGCGTGGCGCCTGCATGGACATTAGCGATGGGCTTAGTTCCGAAACAAACCACCTTGCGCTCTCGTCGGGCGTTTCTATCGAAATTGACGAGGAAAAACTGCCTATTGACCCCGATGTTTTGGAAATGTGCGGGTATTTTGGGCTTTCTCCCCTCCAATTTGCACTAAATGGTGGCGAAGAATACGAACTTCTGTTCACTTCTAATCTTACAAAAAGTATATATTTAGAAAGTGTGCCCCAAAAGGGCGAAATCCACGATATCGGTTTGGTATCTTGTGGCAGTGGTGTTTATTTGAAAAGGCAAGATGGAGTTAAGGCACTCCTGAATGCTCAGGCTTGGTCGCATCTATGAAAGATTCAAATAGTTTAGGGCAGTTGCTGGTTCGCGTTAACCTGATTAACGAAGACCAGTTAAAGTACGCCGAAGACGAAGTTAAGTTTTGGACGCAAAAAGGCAAGAAACTGACTCTTGCCCAGGTTCTTGTGAAGGCGGGGATGGTCTCGCAGGAACAGCTGACCGATATTCTCGGTGTCCAGATGCAGAGCGTTACCAAGAAACGTATCGGTGAAATGCTCCTGGACCAGGGCTTTATTACTCAGGAAAAACTGAACGAAGCTCTTGAAAAGCAAAAAACGTCGGGCGGCAAGCGCCTTGGCCGTGTGCTTATCGATTTAGGATTTATCGACGAGAAAAAGCTCACGGACATTCTTTGCTGCCAGTTCGAAGTGCCTTACGTCAAGCTTGATTCCATCAAGCTCGATGAAAAGGTTTATGAGTTTATCCCCGAAGAACAGTGCAAGGCGAACAAGATTGTTCCGCTTTACGTGTCGAAAGATGCTCGCCAGGCTCTCGTGGTCGCTATGGCGGACCCGACGAACGTGCGTCTCAGGGACTCAATCAAGTTTAAGGTCAAGCGCAATGTCGATGTGGTCATGGCGTCTGAACAGGACATCAAGAAGACTATCGATATCCTCTTTGCGGGTCATGGCCCTGCCGAAGAATCCCTTGCAGAACTTATTGGAGGTTCTAACGAGGATGAACTTGAAACGGTCGAACGTGGAAGTGGCAATAGCGATGAACCGGAACTGACCGACGAAGAAGGCCGCCAGGTCGTGAAGATTGTGACGACCTTGATTCACGAAGCTATTGCCCGTCATGCTTCCGATATTCACCTTGAACCGCAAGAGACGTTCCTCAAGTTGCGCTACCGTATTGACGGTGACTTGCAGGTGATGTCTCCGATTCCGGCACGTTTGATGCCGCAGATTCTTTCGCGTATCAAGCTCTTGTCCAAGATGGACATTGCAGAAAAGCGTAAGCCGTTGGATGGACGTTTCACGGTGCGTTACAAGGGATCCGAAGTTGACCTTCGTGTGAGCTCGTTCCCGATTTCTTTACGTAAGCGCGGTGTTTGCGAAAAGATCGTTATGCGTATTTTGGACCCGAATTCGGGTCAGTTCCCGCTTAAGGAAATGGGCTTTGATGCCCGCGTGCTCAAGCAGTTTATCGATGCGATTAATGCCCCGAATGGCATTGTGCTCGTTACCGGTCCGACGGGTTCCGGTAAGTCTACGACGCTTTACGCTTCTATTCGAGAAATTTTGGATTCCACGATCAACATCTCGACGATGGAAGACCCGGTGGAATTGAATATTGATGGTGTGAACCAAGGTCAGATCAACAATGCCGCAGGCTTTACCTTTGCGGCGGGCATTCGTGCCTTGCTCCGTCAGGACCCGGATGTGATCATGATCGGTGAAATGCGTGACCAAGAAACCTCGACGATGGCTATCGAAGCTGCTTTGACGGGTCACTTGGTCTTCAGTACGCTCCATACAAACGATGCTGCCGGCGCATTCCCTCGTTTGCTCGAAATGGGATTGGAACCGTTCCTTGTGTCTACTGCAATTAAGGGTGTCTTGGCCCAACGTCTTGTGCGCCGTATTTGCAAGAACTGTAAGGAACCGGTCGAGATTTCTCAGGAACTCCGCGATGAACTCCACCTTTCTCCGGACATGCAGTTCTACCATGGCAAGGGCTGCGAAAAGTGCGATGGTTCGGGCTTCAAGGGTCGTTGCGGTATTTACGAGTTCCTCGTGCCGAACGAAGCTGTGCGTAACCTCGTGATCAAGCGCGCTTCCGGTGACGAAATCAAGCGTGAGGCCATCAAGTCTTGCGAAATGATTACGCTCCGTATGGACGGCATCAACAAGGCACTCCAGGGCCAGACCACTTTGGAACAAGCCATCGGCGCCTCCACAGCCGACGATTAATTCGACGCTTGTTGCTCATCATCTTTTTATCCCCATTCACTCCGAGTGGGGATTTTTCTATATTGCACATCTGTATATCGACTAGGAGTGCTAGATGGACGATTTTGTAGAATGCAATGTTGTTGATGATAGTGTTTTAGATAAAGAGTTGAATCCGGAACAGGCGGCTGCCGCAAAGAAAATCAACGGCCCGATGTTGATTCTTGCCGGTGCAGGTTCTGGAAAGACGCGTTGCATTACTTACAAGATTGCTCACTTGGTTTCGTACCACAAGATTGATTCCAATCGCGTGTTGGCGGTGACTTTTACGAACAAGGCTGCTCGCGAAATGAAGGACCGTATCCAGAAGCTTTTGAATTGCCGTAAGCCGTTCACGTGGATGGGAACGTTCCACTCTGTTTGTCTTAAGCTTTTGAAACTCTGCTTGGCCAAGGAGTCCGTAATCAAGGCGCTTGGCGGCAAGTGGTTTGATGCCAACTTTTCCATTTACGATGACGATGACCAGAAGCGCATCCTCAAGGAAATCTTGAAGGACGATCTTGGCGATGATTATGACGTGAATGAACTGAAGAAGGTCCACAGCGCGATTTCCCGTTTCAAGAATACGGTCTTGTACAAGAACGACAAGGCTGTCTTGCAGACTCCGGATGTCGCGGCTTTGAATGCCGAATTTGCTGACGAAGAACGCAAGGCCCGCTATTATGCGGCTTACCAGAAAAAGCTTGCGGAATCGAACGCGATGGACTTCGACGACTTGCTGTTCAATACGGTTCGCATGTTGCAGATGGTGCCGAATCTGGCGGAACAGCTGAGACAACGATTCCAGTACGTTGTCGTGGATGAATACCAAGATACGAACGACGTGCAGTATGAACTTTTGAAGTTGCTCATCGACAAGAATACGAAAAACGTAACGGTGGTGGGCGATGACGACCAGAGTATTTACGGTTGGCGTGGCGCAAATATCAAGATTATCCGTAACTTCCACCGCGATTTTGCTCCGGTGACGATTGTCAAGCTCGAACGCAATTACCGCTCGACCGCAAACATCGTTAAAGGCGCGGGTTCCGTGATTGCGCATAATGTCCGCCCGCAAGAAATGCAGAAAAACGTGTTCTCCAAGGAAGAAGCGGGCGAGCTTATTCACGTGCGCTATTTTGAAGATGACCGTGCCGAAGCATCAAACATTGCAAAGACGGTGGCGCAGGCGGGGCCTGATTTTTATGCCAAGACTGCAATTTTCTACCGTACGAACGCGCAGTCTCGCGTACTTGAAAAGGCGCTCAACGATTTGCGCATTCCGTCGGTGATTTTTGGCGGTACAAGGTTCTGGGACCGCAAGGAAATCAAGGATGTACTTGCCTACTTGCGCGTACTCGCTAACGAGAAAGACGATGCGGCCTATTTGCGCGTGATAAACACTCCGCCGCGTGCCATCGGCAAGACGACAGTTGAAGGCGTGCTCGCCAAGGTGAAAGCGGGCGAGGGTTCGTTCTGGGACAATTTATTGGCCGAGGCGAACGGCACGGGGCGCGGCGCTCCGAAGCTTAAGGTGTTTACGGACCTTGTGACGAACTGGAAGAACATGATGACTTCTGGTGAGTATCCGCTCCCGATTCTTGCTGAACATATCATCAACGATACGGGCTATAAGGACTTCTTGCGCAAGGAAGACGAAGTCACGGCCGACGAACGCATTGCAAACTTGGACGAAATGATCAACGCTATCCGCGAATTTGACGAAGAACATCCGGGTGCAACACTTGATGCGTTCTTGCAGGATATTTCGCTTTTGACGGATGGCGATAAGAAGGTCGATACGTCGAAGGGTCTTGTAACGCTCATGACGATCCACATGGCGAAGGGCCTGGAATTCAATACGGTTCATTTGGCGGGTTGCGATGACGAAATCTTCCCGCTTGTGCGTGGAACTTCGATGCTTTCGATGGCCGAAATCAACGAGCAGATGGAAGAAGAACGCCGCCTGTTCTATGTGGGCTGCACCCGAGCCGAAAAGAAACTTTATCTGTACCATGCGGAACGTAGGTTCTTCCAGGGGAACATTCGTCCGTTTGCTCCGTCGCGCTTCCTCAAGGAACTGGATCCGTCCGTTGTCGACTTTACACCGTGCTTGAATACACGCCCGTCTGTTCCTAGCTTTGTGGGGAATACGCGTTCTAGCTCATCGTACGGCTCGTCGAGTTATGGCTCTCGTCCGTCTTATGGCAATTCGGGCTCGGGCAATTCGTATGGCAATTCCTATGGCAACCGCTCGTTTGGCGGCGCTTCCCACGGCGGTAGCTTTGGCGGCTCCCGTAGCGGCTTTGGCGGGTCTTCATTTGGCTCTCGTCCGGCGCCTGTGCCAGCCTCCATCAAGAAGAACGACAAGCACATTGTCTACCGCAATCCGGTGAAGGTCGTGAAATCGCCTGCTCCGTCCGGTCCGACAATCGAATACGATAATCCGTACCACGAGGGCGCACGCGTTCGCCATTCCAGGTATGGAACGGGCGTGATTATGAAGGCTTATGGCAGTGGCGACAACGCTCGTGTCGATGTGCGTTTCGACCGCGAGAACATGAACCGCACCATCATCCTCAAATACGCTGCATTGGAAGTGATTGGGTAGTAATTTCTAATTGTTTTTTTCTATCTTGCATCCTGTAAAAAAAGAGGTTTTTTATGCTTGAACGTGAAGAAGTTTTGAAGCTCGCGAAGTTGTCTCGCTTGAGCATTGCAGAAGAAGATATTCCGGCTATCAAGGGTCACTTGGACAAGATGCTCGACCATCTCGAAGCATTGAAGGCTTTGGACCTTTCGAACGTGGAACCGATGACCGCTGTCGAAAACGGCGCTACCATCCTCCGCGAAGACGTGCCGGTGCAGGGCTTTACGCTCGAACAGGCTTTTGCAAACGCTCCGGCTGTCGAAAACGACCACTTCGCCATCCCGAAGGTGATGTAATTCGCCTTGAACAAGGTCAGTTGCATCGTTCCTGCCCGCATGGGCTCGTCCAGATTCCCGGGGAAACCTCTCCTGAAGCTCAACGGCAAGGAGATGATTGTCCGTACTATGGAACGTGCGCTCCTTGCGGATTGCTTTGACCGCATTGTCTGTGCGACGGACAGTCCCGAAATTGAAGCTGTCGTCCAGGCGGCTGGCTTTGACTGCGTGATGACTGGCGAATGTGCAACAGGTTCCGACCGCGTGGCTGAAGCTGCTAAAAAGCTTGGTCTTGACCTTGTCGTGAATCTCCAGGGCGATGAGCCTCTCGTTGAACCTTCCGTGCTCCGCGATGTCGCCAAAGACCTCTCGGAACACCCCGACTGCTGGGTGACGGTCGCATGCCCGTTGAACCCTGCAGAAGCTGAACTCAAGACCGTCGTGAAAGTGCTCGTGCGCGATGGTGTTGCGGTCGACTTTACAAGGTCTGTGCCGCCTGCAGAAGCGAACCTCTGGTTCCAGCACCAGGGCATTTACGCATACTCCCGCGAAGCTCGCGACGAGTTTGCGTCGCTCCCGCAGAACAAGATTGAGCTGGAACGCTCGCTGGAGCAGATGCGAATCTTAGGGCGCCGCCCCATCCGCATTGTCCAGAGCGCTTACCCGAGTATTTCCGTGGACGTCCCTGCGGACGCAGCCCACGTCGAGAATATATTAGTAGATCGTTTATTATATCCCTTATTAGATGAACCCTCTATAAAAGGCAATGAACGCATCTGAAAAAAGAATTCTCAAACTCGCAATCCTCCTCTTTATCATTGGCTTAACCGTCCGCTACCTCCCGTGGGGACTCCCGTCTATCGAAACGTTCGAAGTCGGTGACGCTATAGTTGTCGCAAATGCGCCTCCGGTAGCATCTCCGGCAGCGGTTCCTGACGCAGATACGAGTGCGGTCCCGTTTAACGATACTGACAAAGTAATAACCCTTACGGATTCCGTCCCGAAATCGTCCGAGCATCACCGTAAGACGAAGAAAAAAGTCACGTTCCCGCTGAACATCAATACGGCGAGTGCGGAAGATTTGTGCGCGATAAAGGGGGTGGGACCCAAGCTCGCGGAGAAGATTATAGAGCGCCGAAACGCCTCTGGACCGTTCAAAGACCCTTCAGATCTCAAAAAAGTGCATGGAATTGGAAAGAAAAAGCTTGAAAACATGATACAATTGATAATTTTTGATTAGTTTTAGGATATAAAACTTTACATAAGCATATTTATGAGTGAAACGAAGTTATATCTAGGTGTTGAGGTAGGGGATACTTCCATGAAGGTCGCCCTTGTGGATTCTTCTGCAAAGAAGGTTGTCAAGGTGGCTGTCCTTCCGACGGAAACGAACCCTATTTACGATATTTTCCTTTTTGAAAGCACTCTCCAGCAGTGGGTGGACGAAAACCAGATTAAAGATATCGAGGCGACTTCTGTCACGATGCCTGCAACGATGTCGATTATCCGTAAGGTCTACGTACCGCCAGAGGCTGTCGCCAACAAGGACCAGTACTTGAAATGGTATATGGAACTGTTTACCAATGCCGATGTGAGTGCCTACATCGTGGACTCGACTACATTGAGTGGCGATGATTCCTTTGGATATAACGAACTGATCATGGCGGTCCGCAAGGAATGGGTCGAAGCTTTGCGTAAGGGTTTCCGTTCCCGCATTCTTTCTCCGAAGTCCATGGAAGTCGATGTGCTTTCGCTCATGAACGTGATGGATGTTGGCGAAAAGATCAAGGATGCTGTTTGCTTGGTGAAGGCGGACTTCGCTGGCGTGACGCTTGCCTGGATGCGCCGCGATGAACTTCTCGCTTTGCGTTGCGTCTCGACGCTTTCGATGGTCGGTAAGACCGAAGACGTGGCTTATCCGATTCTTGCGAACGAGATTGTTGAACAGATGAAACTTGTCCAGACGGAGAATGCCGTCAATGGTGTGACTGATGTGCGCCTTTGCGGTGAGATGGCTTCGAACGAGCAGTTTGTGAATGCGCTCACGAGTAAACTTGGCGATTACCAGGTATCGTTGATGACAGGCTTGTCTCAGCTTCCGTGTGACGAAAGCGTGAACCCCGTTGACATGATTTGCTGTGTTGGTGCTGTTGGCGCTGCTCTCAATCAGATGGAGGGTGTATGATTCACATGAACCTTATTGCGGTGGCGGAAAAGAATTCCACCATCGGTAGTGTTGCCCAGCATTTGCATGTGACGAACGTTGCAGATGTGGAACGTCGTTACAAGAGAAAGTATTTAACGGTTGCCGTTGCGGCTTTGTTTGCCGTTGTCGCTTTTAGCTGCTACTTAAGCGTGATGGGTGTCCCGGCTGTTTTGGACGGCGTGTTCCCGGATTCCTACCTCAACTTGATTGGGGCGAAGAAGAGTTCGACAACCACGACGACCCCTGCCGGTCCGACCGCCGAAGAGCTTGCTAAGCAGCAAGAAGCGGTGGCTCGTGTTCGTGCCGCTATGCCTGTAAAGGACATTGTTGCCGAAATCAATCCGCAGGTCCTGTTTAATAACAAACGAACAGGCTACGGCAGTTATTTGCCGCTCGAGAAGCTTTCTTATCAGAAGACTTCCTTGCCGCAGTTCCTTTCGTTCCTCAATACCGCAGCCCCGGATGATATCGGTTTCTCGGAATGCGTGTACCAGGCTCCGAACTACTATTACTTGCGCGGTGTTGCTATGAAGGCTTCTTCGCAGCATACACTTATGGATAGACTTAAAGCTGTAAGTAAGCAGTTCCAGTCGCCGATTGCATCTGAAGCGGCTACCGAAGTGGCTGTGTTTGGACAGTTCTCTGTTCCGCAGGTGCGTCTCGATGCTGTGCGTGGTTTTGTCCCTGCTGCAGAAATTCCGGCAGAAGTCAAGGCTCTCAAGAATCTTGCCGCTTCGAACAAGGTTCAGCTGAAGGGCTTGGAAAAGCCTGTTGTTGAAGACTTCGGTGTGTTCAAACGCTATGCGTACAACGTGTCGACGACTTCGGACTTTGCTGATTTGCTGAACTTCATGAATGCATTTGCTAATTCCCCGATTCGCATGGGTGTACCGAAGGCTGACTTGAAGTACGCCAAGAAGTTCCTGATTACGAACTTGCGCGTCGAAATGTTCGTTCTCCGCTAGTATGCCGATTCGAATTACTGGCGGTTCTTTGCGGGGACGCAATATCGAGTCCCCGGATACCATGAAAACACGTCCGACAGCTTCCCGCACGAGGGAAGCTCTCTTTAACATATTGCAGGGCGTCGATGGATTCCGCATGCTGGACCTTTTTGCCGGCAGTGGCATTATGGGGCTTGAGGCGTTGAGCCGTGGGGCAGCAAGTGTGACTGCGGTGGAACTTGCTCGTCCGCAGGCGAGGATGATTGAACGATCCTACAAGTCGGTCGGCATGGATTCCAGGCTCAAGCTTCTGGAAACAAGCGTGCTTACGCTCAAGAAAGAGATTGTTTGTGCCGATGGCGGTTTTGACTTGATTTACGCGGATCCGCCGTTCAAGGACATGGATTACCCGGACTTGCGACCGTTTATCGAATGGCTGAGCCCTGGTGGTGTGGCTGTTTTTGAGGCTCCGAGCCGCAAGTTGCCTGAATGGGCTAAGGGTGATGATTTTCAGGGGCAAGTTCGCCGCTATGGCGAGTCGTCGCTGATAATTATTAGGGCGTGATTTTTGTACATTATACCACATGGTGTGGAATTCTAAAGCAAAGAAAAAATCAGTTGTGGAGGAAGGCTGCGGACACCGTGTGGCGGTGTTTGCGGGATCCTTCGATCCGTTTACAGTCGGTCACCTTGACCTTGTAAAACGTGCCGCCGGCATCTTTGATTCCCTGATTGTACTTGTCGCCCAGAACGCAAGTAAGAAAAACTTGTTTGACGCTGAAACGCGTAAGGCGATGGTAGAGGCGGCTGTCTCTGAATTCCCGAATGTATCGGTCGCCGTCCATGGTGGGCTGACGGTCGATTTTATGAAGACTGTCGGGGCGCATTACCTGGTGCGTGGAATTCGCAATTCTTCTGACTTGGATGCAGAACAGGCGGTCGCCTGGAACAACAAGGTCATTTACGGTAATGGCGATGTTGAGACGGTACTTTTGCTCAGTGCGCAGGAACATCTCGTGGTGAGCAGTACGCTTGTGCGAGAACTCCTCAAGTGTGGTGCAGAGAAGAGTGCCGCCGAACAGAAGTCGCTGATTTCTAAATATGTGCCGAAGAACATGGTCTCCATGCTTTTAAAAGAGTTTAGGAAAAATTATGAAGCCATTTAAATATTTGCCCAAGGCTTTGCAGACGCTTTTGCTTGCGAATGCAGTCGTATTCATTATCGCTTTTCTTGGGCGTGGACTAGAAGTTAATTTAGGGGCTGGTTATGGGAGCCTCACGGATTACATCAACTACTACGGCGCCTTTATGCCGAGAGTTCCGTTGGAGCTTTGGCGCTATGTAACGTACATGTTCATCCATTTTGACTTTATGCATTTCTTCTTCAACATGCTGATGCTCTGGATGTTCGGTTCAGAGGTCGCGGAATGGATGGGGACGCGTCATTTTGTCTCAATGTACTTTTTCTGTGGCATTTTTGCGGCGCTGTTCAGTTTCTTCATGTGCGTCCTCGGGCTTACGAACAATCCGATTATCGGTGCGTCGGGCGCCTTGATGGGTGTCTTTGTCGCTTACTACAAGTTTTTCCCGGATCGCGTTATCCTCATGTTCTTTGTCATTCCGATGCGAATCAAGAATGCCATGTGGGTGATGATTGCGCTTGATATTCTCTTTGCTAATTCGGGCGACATGATTGCGCACTTTGCCCACTTGGGCGGTGTGGTCGCTGGTTTTATTTACATGGCAATTTTCCAGAACGGAGCGAAGGTGCTTTACAATTCACCGCTTTCGGCTATTTTCCGTTTGTTCTCCAGAGACCCTGAAAAGTATAATCGAGACCGTAGTTCGGGAGCGCGTTCGAACTCGCGCCGTTCCGATGAACCGGAAGTTCTCGAAGGTGAAGTGTTCTACGTAGATGAACAGAAACGCATGGATGAAATTCTCAAGAAGGTGGAGCGCGAAGGCCTCCAGTCCTTGAGTGAGTCGGAACGTGATTTTTTATTGAAAGCGGGTGACAAGTTGCGTCGCCGTCGCGGAGGATTCTAATGAAGAAAGTTCTTGGTATGGGCGCTGCCCTTGTTGATATTTTGGCTAACGTGAGCGATGAGTGGATCGCTGCTCAGGGTGTACAGAAGGGTGGCATGAACATGGTCGACTGGCCGCAGATGGAAAAGTTCCTCGGCGCTCTTGACAATCCGATTCGCGTGCCGGGTGGCTCGACTTGCAATACCATGGTCGGTCTTTCTCGCTTGCATGGCAAGGCTGCTTTTATTTCGAAGATTGGCGATGACGAACTCGGCAAGCTTTTCCAGGAACACTTGAAGAATAACGGCGTGGAATCGAAGCTCGGGATGAGCGATGTCGCTACAGGTTGCGTTTTCTCTGCTGTGACTCCGGATGCCCAGCGTTCCATGTGGACTTACCTTGGCGCTTCAGACTTCCTCGGTTCGGATGACTTTACTCCGGCTCTTTATGACGATGTGGGACTCCTTTACGCTGAAGGCTACCGTGCATTTAATGGCGAATGCTTCAAGAAGTCGTTTACGCTCGCGCGTAGCCTCGGTGTCGAAACCGCTCTCGACTTTAGCTCGTTCGGCGTGGTCGAAGCTTGCCGCAAGCTGTTCGATGAACTCTTCGAAGAAAAGATGATTGATATCATCATCGCTAACGAAGATGAAGCTTTTGCTTATGCCGGTGTCAAGGAAGAAGCGGCTCTTGAAGTCTTGGCGAAGAAGGCTAAGGTCGCGGTCGTGAAGATTGGCAAGCGCGGTGCCTTGATCGCTAAGGATGGCGTGGTAACTCGCGTGTCTGCGGGTGCTGCAAAGGCTATCGATACGACGGGCGCTGGTGACCTCTGGGCATCGGGATTCCTCTATGGCTACATGAACGGCTGGGATATGGAACGCTCGGGGAAGCTCGGTAGCATTGTTTCGAACGAAGTCGTTCAGGTGATGGGCGCCCAGATTCCGGAAGAAGGCTGGCAGCGCATTTACGCCCAGATGTAATTGAGGAAATATGGTTTCTGTTGTTCGTTCTTTTGTGAAGTCGTGGGCTTTGGGCTCTTTGCTTGTGCTTGCTTTGGTAAGTGCTGTAAATGCAGCTGATTCGAAAACTGCAGGTAGTGCTGCAGAAAATGCGGAGCTTGTCGCTGAACTTGCCGTGCGTGATAGCGTGATGGCACTTCGCGATAGCGCATGCACTGTCGAAAAGCAATCGCTGCGGTCGGATCTCGAAGTGGAAAAGGCTAAGTGCGAAAACTGGGAACAGAGCTACAACACGCTGAAGAAGAACAACGAAACTTGTGCCAAGGCATTGAGCGTTGCAATGCAGGCAAGTCAGGAACAGGCAGAAAAGCAAAAAGCCAAGGATGCCAAAGCTAAGGAAGATGAAAAGAACAGCATGATGATGCAGTCTGCATCGATGCTTGGTAGCTTTGGTCTTGGCATGCTTATCATGTGGTTGATTCTTGATTAATTTTTAGTCGCGGCACTGCCGCGGGGAGTTGAAATGAAAAGAACCGCTTTCGTCATGAGCCTGCTTATGTGCGCGAGCTTTTCGTTTGCTAAAAAATCGGATGTGCCGGCAGGACCGTTCCATTTGCGTTCGACTCTGAAGCAGATTGCGTCCATTCCGATGACGACGGCTGAAATCTCGGCGTACATGCCCGAAAAAAAAGTGCTGTTCGTGGTTGGCGGCGAGAATGTTTTGGAAGTGGTCGATATGGCAGACCCCGCAAAGCCCCAAAAGATAAGTGAAGTCAAGTTGCCGGGTGGCGCCTCTAGCGTGACGGTCAATGGCGACCTCGTTGCGGTAAGTCTTTTGAACAACCCCGAATGGAAAATGGGGCATGTGCAGGTCATGCGCTACAACAAGAAACTTGAAGTTCTTGGTAAACACGAATTGTGTTACATGCCTGATATGATTACGTTTACTCCGGACGGAAAGAATTTGCTCGTGGCATGCGAAGGTTCTCCGGATGAAAATTTTGTGGAAGACCCGGAAGGCGGCATTGGTGTTTTGTCGATTGCTGGCGTGAATGTGTCGAGTGCTGCTGATTTGGCGAAAGCTTGGAAAAAGCCGCAGAAGACGGTTGTCGGATTTGGCGAACAGGATTCGCTTGCTCTGATGGCAAAGGGCGTTCGTAAGACGGGCGTGAAGAGTTTTGTTCAGTCGCTTGAACCGGAATATATTACGGTTTCCGAGGATTCTAAAACCGCGTGGGTGAGCTTGCAAGAGAACAATGCGCTTGTGAAGTTCGATGTTGAATCGAAAAAAATATTGGATGTGTTCCCGCTTGGTTATGTGGACCATTCTAAGCCGGGCTTTGGTCTGGATATCAAGAAGAACAAGCAAATTGAAATCAAGAATTATCCGTTGCGAGGCTTGCGCCAACCGGATGGAATTTCGGCGTTCACTGTGAACGGCAAGACGTTTGTGCTTACGGCGAATGAAGGTGCTCCGGTCAATGATTACAAGGCTTGGACGGATGTGACGACTCCGATGATGCTGGCTCAGAATGGCTTGCTGGATCCTAGCGTGTTTACGACCGAAATGCTCGAAGAGGTGAAGAACATTTCTGTGAGCAATTTGGAACGCTGCAATGTGGCTCCGGATAAGACGGAGAATGGCAGATGCCCTTACATGTATAGCTTTGGAACGCGCTCGATAAGCATTTTCGATGGCGAAACGGGGCACCTGATGTGGGATTCTGGCGACGCTTTTGAACAGACGATGGCTCAGATGGCGCCTGATTACTTTAACTGGAATTCCAAGAAGGGCAAGGTCAAAATGGATGCCCGCAGTGAAGACAAGGGCTGCGAACCGGAAAACGTGACGACGGGTATTGTGGGCGATAAGCGCTATGCTTTTGTTGGCCTGGAACGCACGAGTGGCGTTGCCGTGTTTGACATTACGGGAATCGAGAGCGGAAATGCTCCGAAACTGGAAGATTTCTATTTAGACCCGAAAGATCGCGGCCCTGAAGGCATCTTGTTTATCCCTGCTGAAAAGAGCCCGAATGGTGAACCGCTTTTAGTTGTTGGCTACGAGTACAGCAAAACTCTCGCTGTATATAGCGTGAAGTAGAACTTAGACGGCGGATCTGGTCCGCCATGACGTCATGGCTACATTACACTTTCTGGCCACGGGTGCTTTGGATAGCGTCCGCGGAGTTCTTTGCGGACTTCGGCGTAGGTGTTTTGCCAAAAACTTGTGAGATCCCATGTTTTTTGAATCGTGCGGAAGTTCGGTGCGAGAATGTCGTAGCGCACTTTGAGCTTGCCATCTGCGATTTTGTGCTCGCCGCGGAGCTGCATAAAGTCTTCGATGCGTGCGGATATCTCGACAAGAACGCCGTCTGCACTTTGTACAATCTTGCCGCTGCTCTGTTCATCGGCGGTGGCGACTTCCTGATAGCTGTAACGGGCACGCTTGCCATTGGGCAATACGTAATGATCGGGGAACGTTTTTTGCAACCATGCGAGCATGGACTTGCCGAAGTAATCTTCGACAATGTTGCGGTATCGGTCTTCGTTGATGTCGCGCAAAAGGAATATGCCGTCCGTAAGCTCGTTTAGAATAAGCTCCATGTCCTCGTCATTGAATTCGGGGAGGCCGTATTCTGGGTAAAGCTTTGCCGCAAGGCGCATCTTGATGAGGAGCGTCTGGATGTTTTCGGTGAGGTAACGACCGGTCCAGTTTTCTTTTTCGAGTTTGTCGCGCCAAGCGTCGGCAGTGAGCTCTTTGAGTTTTTCGAGGACTTTGGGCGATGCTTCTTGCGGGAGGATTTCTTTGCGGCTTGTTTCGCGGACGTCGCCATTGGGACTTTCGCTTTCATGAATCTCGACACCGATAAAGCGTTCTTGACCGCTACGCCATAACAGTTCGTAACGGATGTTTTCGCTTTCGCCGCCGAGCAATTCTTTGGGCACTGGAGCGTAAAGGCTTACGCGCAGTTCTGATTTGCTGCCGCCACCTGTGCGGAGCATGGAGAGCGCGAGCAATGCGTAAGGCGGCTCTGAAACTTGCAAACGGATTGTGTTGCCGTTGCTCAACTTGTAAACGTTACCGCTTGGAGTGGCGAGTGCATCTGGGAATGCGGCGAGAAGTTGTTGCGCGATGAAATGTGAGGACGGAGAGTGTGCGGACGTCCCTTTGAGCGTATCGCGGAAGTCGCGGAGCTGCTTTAGCGTGAACGAAACTTCTCGCGGAACGTTGATGGCTTTAGAAAGCGTATCGCTTGCGAGCGTGAACAAGTTGAGTGTATTTTTTGATTTCTGTACAAATTCTGTGCCGGAATGGATCCATGCCATGGCGGCGAGGAGCAAGTCGGGGAGGTCTGCTGCGCTCGTTGCTTTTGCCAAAATCAATGCTAGTGGAATGTTCGAAATTGGCGTTTGGATGGCTCGCTTGCCAAGTTCCGTGATACGACCGTCTTGCAACATGCCGAAGTTATTGAGCATCGCGGTGGCGACTTTTTCGCGCGCTTCTGGAATCGCTGTGGGCAATTTTATTTGGGATTGCTTCGCCCCTTTGGGGCTCGCAATGACGTCATCATCAATTGTCACCCTGGAGCCGTTAGGCGATAGGGCCCATGAATCTTCAAGCGCTGCCTTTTGCAATAAAAGTTCCGAGGGTTCGATTTGCAAGACTTCGGGCACGATGCCTTGTGGCATGTGCTTTTCGGCATCTTCCGTCCAGAGGCGGATGGCACAGCCATTCTGTGTACGGCCGCTACGGCCACTGCGCTGGATGGCGTTCTGCAATGAAATCGGAAGTGTGCGGAGTACGTTCACTTTTTCGCTATCGTCATATTCACTGACGCGTTCGATACCGCTATCGACAACACCTGTTACATTTGGAACTGTGATAGATGTTTCTGCAATGTTGGTCGTAAAGATGACGCGCGGGCGTTCCGTTTCTTCAAAAATGCGGTCTTGCGTTTCGCGGTCTTGACCGCCGTAGAGTTCAAGGAACTCGGCGACGTTGTCGCCTAGAGCTTCGCTCGCGGCGGTGTGGCATTTGGCAATTTCTGCTTTACCCGGCAAGAATACGAGCGTTGTCTGCCAAACGTTATTGCGGTACAAAGTGCGCAATGCACGGACGACTTCGCTTTCAATTCCCTGACCTGCGTTGATGTTTGTGCCTGCAGCGGGCTTCTGGTGTAGAATTTGTACGGGATAAAGCGGATGTCCGAGTTCCAGACATTTGACGCCGAGCGCTTGTTCCATTTCTTCGCGGTTGAGCTTCGCGCTCATGACGGCGATTCTCGGCGCTTTGATACTTTCATTACCTGATGCGCGGCTTGCAGCTTGCAATTTGAGCAAGTACGCAAAGAGCAAGTCCATGTCGGCTTTGCGTTCGTGGTATTCGTCGAAGATGACCCATTCCGCGTTCATCTTGCCGTGCAGAAGTTCCTGTAAAAAGTTACCGTACGTTTGGAACAAAATTCGCGTAGCGCTGGATTTGCAACTGTCTTGGCGGAACTGGTAACCGACCGTCTTTCCGCAAGGCTCGTTGTGGAGTTTCGCGGAGTATTGCGCGAGGGCGAGTGCTGCAATGCGTCTCGGTTGCAATACGACAATGCGACCACTGAAGTGATTGCTCAAGAACCACGGGATGTACAAAGACTTACCGCTACCGGTGGGCGCTTCGACGAGCAAGTTGTTCGTCTTGTTGACTGCGTCTACGAGCTTTTGTTCTTCTTCGGCAATGGCTAAATCTTTGTACGTGCGCATTGTAGATGTTCTCTTTAGGTCTCTTTAAAAAAGTTGACCCCGGCGCATTGACCGGGGTATATTTAAAAGAAAAATTAACTGGATCCTTCGCGGCTTCGCCACTCAGGATGACTTCTTACTGACTAAGCCTTCGGGTATCTCAGCTTTTCACCAGTAGCGACATCCATGTAAGGCGGCTTTCCTTCGCGGAACTTCTGGTTGATGACCAAGTTCTGGAGTCTCCTCTTGATGCCTGCTTCGGTCTTGCAGAAGAAGAACACGACCTTGTTTGTACCCGGAACCTGGAACACAGCGAGTTTAAACTTCTGCGAAACAGCGCGACGGAAAAACTTCACATCTTCTTTCTTCGGAATCACCTGATCGCTGCCCGGCTTGATTTCGCAAATCATGTCGGCGTCGGCGAGCAATGCCTTGGACTTCTGCTGGAGAGCGAGAAAGTTCGGTTCGGTGCTCTTGCGGATGTTTTCCATGTTGAACGGGCTTCTGGCTTTCAGGCCCTTGAGCGCACCACGGATAACAAAAAATAAAGCGATGACCACGACCAGAATAATCAGGTAGGGCCAGTTGTTTGCTAAAAAGTCTAACATAATCACCTCAATTTGGTGCCTCAAATATAGCAATTTTTATGAGCTTCGCAAAAAACGCTAGTGGATGCCTTTTGTATCTTTGATTCGTGAAATTTTTTGTGAAGACTTTTTTGTTAGCGGGGATGGTTTCCGCTTTTGTATCTGCAAACGCTGCAGAGTCGGATTCGCTGCGTGTCGATTCTGACCAGTGTAGCGATGGTGCAAAAATCGAATCGATTGAGTTTGAAGGCTTGGAACATACGAAGCCGCGTGTGGTGTGGCGCGAACTCACGCACAAGGTTGGGGGCGAATTTTCGCAGAAGACTTTTGAGTCGGAAAAGCTTCGCCTGCAAGACCTGGACCTCTTTACGGATATTTACGTTTCTTGTAAAGGTGGAAACGTCGTTTATAATTTCAAAGAAATCTTCCGTTGGATTCCATCGCCGGATAGCAAGACAACTGACCGCGATGGTCTTATGCTTGGACTTGCGCTTGCGAACCTGAATGTGCTTGGCGAAGACATTCGTGCCGAAGTGCACTACCGCACGGCTATCGATCCGTTCTTTGAAAATAACGAGTATGCCTTTTACGCGAGTTCGCCATATTTGTTTGGCATCCCGCTTGGCTGGAATATTGATTTTACGCGAACCGATAGCTGGGACGATCTCCGTGAATTCAAGGACGCAAGTTGGTTGTTGAGCTTGGACTTGAATTGGAAATTTGTTCCGCATTATTCGCTTTTAGGTAAGTTGACTTACCGCTATCTTGAAAAAGGACCTGGCGTGCTACCGGAATTTGGGCTTGGCTTTGCCGTGGACTACCGCGATAGCGAACTCGATACTCGCAAGGGAATTTATTTTGAAAGCGATGTGACGCATGTGGGCGTTGGCGGAAAGCGTGGCGAAAATTTTGTTGAATTCTTGGAAGATGCTCGCGCTTACTATTCGATCGGGCGTTTTGTTACGGGGGCAACAGCGCTTGTTCGTTTGCGTCCGGGCGATGTAAAGCGCTATGATTATTTCTATCATGGCGGTACGAACTCTTTCCGTGGTCTTAACAGTCCGGATGCGGAGCATTTGGGCGTTCATGAAATGCTCTTGAATCTTGAAGAGCGTTTTGTGCTATTGGAACGCCGTTCGGCATCGCTGTGGGGAATTAACTTCTTTTACGGAATCCAGCTGGTGGCAGGTTTTGATGCAAGCGTGCTTTGGGACAAGGGAGCTCCTGGTTGGAAAAATTACGAAGGGGCTGTCTATGGTGGTTTGCACATCGTGATCCCTGCGCTTGACCGAATCCGTTTTGAAGTTGGCTACAGCCCCGATACGGGAAAACCGAAGTTTAGTTGGGGTATCTTGGGCAAGACGACAACGCAGCGCTGGCGGAGTAGGTAATTGGGATTTGAAAACACTTTGGTAAAAAAAGACTTTACAATTTCCGAATAAATACTAAATTAGGGATTATATTTGTAATAAAAAGATAATGAGGCTCAAAGTGGGCCGACGGAGAATAAATGGCAATAAACTACTTGGATCTTCCAATTGGACGCAAGTATCCTTACGAAGTGGACTGCGTCGTGGAAATCGGCAAAGACACGAACTTGAAGTATGAATATGACGAACGCTTGCATGTGTTCCGTCTAGACCGTTGCCTCTTGAGCTCTATGAGCTATCCTTGCACGTATGGTTTTATCCCGAGCACCAAGGCAGACGATGGTGACGCTTTGGATATGCTCATTTACAGCCCGGCATCCATGATTACGGGTACGGTTTGCACGTGCCGCGTGATTGGCGCACTTGACATGACCGATGGTGGCAAGAAGGACTACAAGGTTTTGGGCGTGCCGGTGTTTAACCCGCGTCCGTTCTGCGATATTACTGACGTGGACCAGATGTTCCTCCGCATTACGAAGAACTTCTTCCAGAACTACAAGGAACTGGAAGGCAAGGACGTACAAATTGGTGAATGGAAGGATGCCGCATTTGCCCGTGAAAAGGTGATTGCCGCTCACAAGGCCTACTTTCAGAACCAAGTCCAGGTGCCGGAATCCTGCTACCAGGAACCCGAACATGACGAAAAGATAACTGCTGAGGAGCTCATTTAGTAGCGAGAGCTGCGGTTAGCGTCGCGGGTTATAAAATTTGTCTATGGTCTTGCCTTTGAGGGCGAGGCCATTTTTTTTAGAATTTGTTGGTTTTGTTACAAAATATTTAATATATTATTTTTGTTGTAACAATTAAAGTATAATGAGGTCATATGAATAAGCTTGTGCTTACTTGCGCCATGTCGTTGATGCTCCTTAGCACATCTGCAATGGCTTTGACGATTAACATCAATCCGAAGAAGGAGGAAAAATCTAATACCGTGCCTCCTCCTCCGCCACCTCCTTCTCAGGTTGTTTCTACAAACACATCGACGATTATTTGCAGGTTTGCAGAACCGAAGTGCGACCGTCATGACAGAATTCATGCTGAACGTTATAGAAACGATCAGAAGATGTACAGCCGTGGCGAATGCTATCGTGGCGATAAGGAACGCAAGTTCGATTTCTATTGCGATAATGGTGAAGTCTGGATGCAGATTGATTACCGCCGTGACCGCGCTGAAGAAATCAAGTGCATGGACCCGAAGCGTCATAAGTTCTATACGGTAAACAGCGTTCGCGAATGCGAAAAGACTCGCCATAACGTCCATCGTCCGGATGCATCGCCGCTGCATAAGCAGAATGTTGACCGTGCTCATGACCGCAATCGTCATGGCTATCGTGACTAGCTTTGCGTAAAAGTTTAGCGAACGTCTGCTCGCTTGCTGAAATTAAAAAGCCTCTCGCTTAAAGCGGGAGGCTGAATTTTTTTATGGCAATCCCGGCTCAGGGCCGGGTTGACTTTAATGACTTAGCCCTTGTAACCCTTGGGGTTGTTCTTTTGCCAGTTCCAGGCGTCACGGCACATTTCTTCGATGCCGTATTGGGCCTTCCAACCGAGCTCGTCGAATGCCTTTTGCGGGTTGCAGTAGCAAGTGGCGATGTCGCCTGCGCGACGCGGCTTGATGCTGTACGGAATCTTGACGTTGTTGACTTTTTCGAATGCCTTTACGACATCGAGCACGGAGTAGCCGTGACCTGTACCCAAGTTATAAATGGCGAGGCCGCACTTGCGTTCAATAGCCTTGAGTGCGCTCACGTGGCCGGAGGCGAGGTCGCAAACGTGGATGTAGTCGCGGACGCCGGTGCCATCTGGGGTGTCATAGTCGTTGCCGAATACGCCGAGTTCCTTGCGGAGGCCGACTGCGGTCTGCGTGATGTAAGGCATTAAGTTGTTTGGAATGCCGTTCGGGTCTTCGCCGATACGTCCGCTCGGGTGTGCGCCAATCGGGTTGAAGTAACGGAGCAAAACGATGTTCCATTCCGGATCTGCCTTTTGCACGTCGCGGAGGACTTCTTCGAGCATGGACTTTGTCTGTCCGTAGGGGTTGGTGCATTGGCCCTTAGGGCAAGCTTCGGTAATAGGGATTTGTGCCGGGTTGCCGTAAACGGTTGCCGAAGAACTGAAAATGAGGTTCTTGCAGCCGTGATTACGCATGGCGTGGAGCAACACGAAAGTGGCGTTCATGTTGTTTTCGTAGTATTCGAGCGGCTTCGCGACGGATTCGCCGACAGCCTTGAGACCTGCAAAGTGGATGCAGGCGTCAAACTTGTTTTCGCTGAAAATCTTGTCCATGGCGGCTGCGTCACGGACATCGGCCTTGACGAACGGAATGGGGGAGCCGACAAGCTCTGCTACGCGGCGGAGCGATTCATCGCTTGAGTTTACGAGGTTATCGACGACGACAACGGAATGACCTGCTTTGTAGAGTTCGATGATGGTGTGGCTACCGATATAACCTGCGCCACCCATAACAGCTATTTTCATGTCTGCTCCAATGATAAAAGTTCGGTGCATAATATACGAAATTTTTAGATTGTAGGCATGAACGATTACTACCAATTTGCGATACTTTCTGCAGTTGTTTTGGCTGTTTATGCCTTTTTGTATTTCGTAGTGCATCCGCTTGCGAAATGGATTGCCATAAAGACTCCGAACAAGTTTGATGACTTGCTTGTGAAAAAGAAGGTGATTTCGCGCGCGCTCTTTTTTGTACCGGTGATTGTTTTGGTGCAGTCGTTCCCATATGTGCTTGCAAAGGGACATTGGCTTTATGAATTTTGTGAACATATCGGAAATATTTTGTTCACGGTAGCGGCGTTCTTGCTCGCAAGTGCGGTGCTCGATGTCATTGAAAGCTTGAATGAACGCAATGTGAAAATGAAGCTGCGCCCGATGCGAGGCATTTTCCAGGCCATTAAACTTGCGATGTTCTGTGTGGCGACCATCCTTGTGGCGTCACAGATTGTGAATAAAAGTCCGGTGATTATTTTGTCGACACTTGGTGCCATGGCGACTGTCTTGTTATTGGTTTTCAGGGACTCGATTCTGGGATTGGTCTCTGGAATCCAGATAAACTTGTCGGACCTCTTGCGCAAGGGCGACTGGATTGAAATTGAACGCCACCATGCTGATGGCTCGGTCATTGACATTACGCTTACATCTGTGAAAGTGCGTAACTGGGACAATACGGTTTCAGTGATTCCGGCGTACGACTTGATTACCAATTCTTTCCGTAATTGGCGCGGTATGCAGGAATCGGGCGGTCGCCGTATCAAGCGTTCGCTTTTTATAGACCAACAGAGCATCCGCTTTTTGACTCCTGAAGAAATTGAAAAGTTCATGAAGATTGATGTGCTTCGCCCGTACTTGGAACAAAAGTTGAGTGAAATAGGTGAAGATTCGGGTGTGTCGGAAAATGTCTCGGTTACAAAACTGAATGGTCGCCATTTGACAAACATCGGAACGTTCAGGGCTTATTGCACGGCGTATCTCCGCAGCCGTAAGACGATTGCTCAAGACATGACGCTCATGACGCGTCAGCTTGCGCCAACGCCGACGGGGCTTCCGCTTGAAATCTATGCGTTTGCCAATACGGTGGAATGGATCGAATACGAAAATATCCAGTCCGATATTTTTGATTTTCTGATTGCATCGCTCCCGGAATTTGGGCTTTCGCTGTACCAGTACGCAAACCACGTGCCGTAATTTTTTTCTACATTCGTCAATATGGATATTAATGAATGGCGCATTCGCATTGACGAACTTAATGATGAACTGATGTCGCTCCTTAACAAGAGGGCTACATACGCTGCTGAAATTGGGAAAATCAAGAAACAGAAAGGTTTGCCCGTTTTTGATGAAGGTCGCGAACAGTCTGTCTTGAATTTGGTCGCCGAGAAGGCCGCAAAGGCCGGTGGCCCGCTTTCTCCGGAATCGTTCCAGAATATTTTCCGTGTCATCATGGAAGAAACTCGCAAGGTGGAAGAATAATGGTTGCCCGCATTACTATGGTGGGGTTTGGCCTCTTGGCAAGCTCAATAGCCGCTGCCATCAAACAGGCTAAGCTCCCGACGAAGATTCGTGCCGTGAGTTCGCCTGCAACGCTCAAGCGTGCTCGTGAACTTGAACTTGCCGATGAATTTTTTGAATACGACGAGACTGAAAAGTGGGCGAAGGATAGCGACCTGATTTTGCTCTGTGCGCCGATCCTCCACATTTTGAAGATGATTGATGCGCTTGGTAAAGTTTCGTGGGCAGGTGCTAATGCTGGCCGAGAAATTTTGGTGAGCGATATCGGTTCGACAAAGGTTGAAATTTGCAAGGCTGGCGTTCGCTTGCCGGCTCCGTTCCGCTTTGTCGGTAGCCATCCGATGGCGGGTTCCGAAAAACGCACTTGCGAGTACAACGATCCTGCGATTTTTGAAAATGCATATTGGTTTGTCTGCCCGCCGGATGGAACGCCTGAATCTGTTTATGCCCCGCTTCTGGAAATTATCCGCTTTGTGGGCGCAAATCCTGTCGTGTTCCCGCCGGAACATCACGACCGCACGATGGCATGGGTGAGCCACATGCCGCAGATGCTGAGCTCGACACTCGCCGGGAACTTGCCGGAACGTTTGCTCAAGCACAACTACCAGCATTTTGCAGGCCGCGCTTTCCGCGACATGACGCGCATTGCCGCTTCGGGTTGGGGAATGTGGCACGATATCGCCGTGACGAATCGCGATGAGACGACTCGCGCCCTTTGCGAAGTCCGCGATGGCCTCGACAAGACGATTGCGGCGATGAACGGACTCAACGTCGTGAAGGACGGTAAGCCTGCTTCGGGTGATTTTGAAAATGACGAGCATAGCGTGGTTGCGGATAATTCGCAGGCGCTTGCCGATATTTTCAAGGCGGGTAACGATGGCCGTGCGAGCTTATTTGCTCCGGGTCGCAATAATACCAACTCGTTCTACGAAATTACGGTCCAGCTCAAGGATAAGCCGGGCGCTCTGTTGAGCGTGATGCAGCCACTTGCCGAAGAAGGCATCAACATTCGCGACATAGAACTCATGAAGGTCCGCGAAAATGTGGCGGGTACGCTTTTGCTTGCGTTCAAGACTCAAGAAGAAGCGGCCCGTGCCGTGAAGACGCTGCAATATTTGGAATACGAAGTTAAAGAAAGACGTTAATTTGCTTAAGGAATAGACGATGGAATTCTTGATGAATCCCGACCGTGAACGGATGAATTTGACGTTGGTGATGGCACTTTTGGTGAATGGCCGCACCGTGTTGGAAAATTTTGCGTGGGCAAGTGGTAGTGAAAAGTATGCCGAGGCGCTGAAAGAATTTGGTCTCACTTACGAATTGCAAGGACATCAGCTAGTCTTGAATGGCAAGGGGTTCCAGTACTCTATTCCGACCATGCTTCCGTTCAAGTTCAACGAAGCTGATAACGTGATGCTTTGGACGCTCGCAAGTAAGGACGATGAACAGCTTTACACGTTTGCCGCTGAAGTCGATGATGCGGGAATTGCCCGCGTGAATACGGCGAAAGAAACGTTGCAAAAGTATTTCAAAATCAAGGTGCAAAAAGATGAACCGGCTAAGTTTGTCTTTAACTTTTTGCGCGATGAACTAAACGTCAAGAAGGATTCTCTGGGGAACGTTTCGTCTGTGATGCGCAACAGGCTTTTGCTCCGTGCGCTTATCCGCAATGATTACTTGAATTTTGAAGAAAAGTCTACGGTGCATGACCAGTGGACGAAAATGCTCATTTACTTTGGTGCGGCTGTGAAATATGAAGGCCGTGGCATGGAACAGTTGAGCGAATTTGAACGCCGCTTGATGATTGCTCAGGGCAAGAAGATTGAACGTACGCAGTTCACGGAACTTTCGGAGACGAAGGTGATTACCGCGCGTGAATACTATGTGCCGGGTGATACGACGGAAGCGACTGCGTTTGCGGTTCTTGCGACTGTCGGTAACATGCCGAAGGACAACGTCATCAAGCTTTTGAACGTAGACTTGAACAGCAGCCGTGCGGGTGCGCTCTCATGCCTCAAGCGCATGGGCGCAAACGTTGAAACGGTAAGCCGTCGTGAAAAGTACGGTGACGTTTTTGGCGATGTCGAAATCAAGCCGCTTGCTTCTGGGAAGCGCTTGCAGGGCCGCCGCTTTAGCGAAGACGTGATTGCGACTGCGCTTGAAGAATACCCGCTGTTGGCAGTGGCGGCTTGCTATGGCGAAGGCGAAACGATTTTGCGTGTGCCCAAGGAAGTCCGCAAGGAAATGCGCCCCGTGAATGAATTCTTGGCGGTGAACTTGCGCAAGACGGGTGCCGAAGTTGGCGTGTACGACGATGGCCTTGTGATTCGCGGCCTTGAAACGATTGTGAACGGTAGCGATTTTGA
>JAEEGG010005416.1_pt1 | contig 30345 bp, 23 predicted proteins | sample 9134161 | NCBI WGS metagenome assembly JAEEGG01 (sample SAMN16246543, study PRJNA631951) | gut metagenome | biome: gut microbiome; feature: rumen; material: CR-attached | host: Bos | place: Iran: Karaj | collected 2018-10
TCTTCCTGCCCGTATCGAGGTCGGTCAGCACACAGGACTTTTCCTTCTGGTAGAATACTCTCGTGATGCGGTATTCGTGCCCCTCATGCTCAAAATCCATGCTGCCCTGATAGGCGCCGGGCGTATCCCAGGGACTGTAGCGCATGTACGGATCGTCGCGCCCCGCGCGCCCCCTGCTGCGGTCCAGCCCGAAAAGCATCGCTCCGATAAACGCATGCAAAGTGGACTTGCCCGACTCATTCCCTCCGTAGATAAGATTGAGTCCGTCGTCAAGCCTGACAGTCATGTTATGGAACTTTCCGAAATGCCCTATGCGTAATTCCCTGATCTTCACTTTTTTCCCTTGTACAATGCCGCGATCCCGTAATCGAGCGTCCTCTGCGTCAACTCGGGATCCAGTCCCCTTGCCCTGATATTCTCTATGAACATCCCGACGATATTGTCACGGTTTTCCGCGAGAAGCCTGTCAAAATCGTAATCCGGCTCCGTCTCGTCGGCGAAATATACGATCCTGCCTTCCTTCATCAATGCGGCGGTGTCAAACCCGATATCCGGGTCCCGCCTGCCTCTGACCGTAAATGAAAAAATGCGGTCGCTGCCGCGTTCGGCGATCCGGTCGGCTATCATGCGCTGCAGCCCGTAGTTGGTCGTTTCGGGGCCGATATCAAGCACCTCATCGAAATACCTGCCGTCTGTGCAGACCTCAAACTCCGTCGCGAGCTCCGAACCGTCCCCGGTCTTTTCGATGCTCCCTGCAATAAAGCCTCTGCTGCCCGTATCATGCCTCTCGAGAGGCTCCGTGCAGCCCGGATATATCATCCTCTCACCGACCGTAAGAGGCATGTGAATGTGCCCGCAGGCAATATAGTCAAACCCGGCTGACATCAGTTTTTTCCTGTCGACCGGGAGGCTGGCCGGCTCACCGCCGTGCATCAGCAGGATATTGATCCGTCCCGGATGCTCCGGTCTTACCTCATCGAGCAGCGGCTCATGTATCTGCCTGTGACAAAAGCTCAGGCCCGTGACCTCTGTGTTGATATCCTCAAAATAAACGCTCTCGGGCTGCTCTTTTTTAAAAAAGGTCACGTTCGGCGACCATTCGAAGCCGTTGTAGTTCGATATGCCGCTGATATAATCGTGGTTTCCGGCGATGATGACAACCCGCACGTCCGGGATCGAGGCAAAGAGCGAATCGACCTCCTTCAGCTCGCGCACGAGCGGCTGCTTATGGAAGAGGTCCCCTGCGATCAGCAGCAGCTCCGGCCGGTTTTGGCGGCAATAGTCGATGATCCCGCGAAAAGCCTCAAACACCCTGTCTTTGCGCTCCTTCGCCCACGGGAAACCCTTATCCGGTTCCGCTCCGAGATGGGTGTCGGCAATGTGTACAAATCTCATATTTTACTCCGCGATCTTAGACGGTGATGTTCCGAAACGCTTTTTAAACAGCTTGCTGAAATGATACGCATCGTCGTAGCCGACCATTTCCGCGACCTCGTGAACACTCAGCTCCGGCCGCGTCATCAGCAGTTTCTTGGCCTTGTCCAGGCGCACGTCGATGAGGTATCTGATCGGCGTATCTCCGGTGACAGTCTTGAATATTTTTGAGATATAGAAGGGGCTCACGTACATATTCTCGGAAATGATGTCGAGCGAGATCTTTTCTGCGTAATGCTCCTCAAAATACTGCATGATCTGGCTCACGATCTCATTTTTATTGACCGACTCAAACGCGCATTTGCCGTTCGGGATGCTGGTCTCACGCATGTCGCGCAGGATATAGAGCACATACTGCACCAGATAGCTCTGCATCATGTAATACTTGCCGATGCAGCAGGTATTTTTCTCGGAATCCATCGCGATGCAGAGTCTCATGAGCTTCAGTCTGAGCTCGGGTCCGGTCTTATATACGGGTGAACTCCCCTCGATATCGATGCAGTTCGGCCGCATGCCCTCAAGGCAGAAATCCGAAAGACCCACGAAAAACTCTGTCGCCGGATGCATCGGGTCACTGGCTATCGACTGATGGTACATGCCGGGATTGAGGATCAGCAGGTCGCCCTCCTCGATATCGTATATCTCGCCGTCGATCTTGTATTTCCCATGTCCGGACATGATAAAAGCCAGCTCGAGCTGATGCTCGTGCACATGATAGCGATCCTCCGAGCGGGTACGCACGCCCTTCCATGTGAAAAGAAATGTGGGATTAAAAGTGCTCGTAAACAGATTTTCCGCCATAAAACCGTTTCCTTCCGTAGCCGATGCTTTATTGAAGTGGATTTTTCCACCGATAACAATTATACTATAGTTTGTAAATAATCACAAATCAGGAGATATGCGATGAACAAGAATTCTTTTGCGGTAACCCCGCCCATGGGCTGGAACAGTTACGATTATTACGACACTACCGTTAATGAGGCTCAGGTCAAGGCCAATGCCGACTACATGGCAGCTCATCTGAAAGGCTACGGCTGGGAATACATCGTTGTCGACATCGAATGGTACGCGCATGACGCCGGCTCGCAGAGAGACCGTTATCAGTACATCCCCTTCTGGCCGGTCGAGATGGATGAGTATTCGCGCCTGCTGCCCGACCCGGCGAGGTTCCCTTCGTCCGCCGGCGGTGCGGGATTTAAGCCCCTGGCCGATTATGTGCACGCAAAGGGTCTGAAGTTCGGCATTCACATCATGCGCGGCATCCCGCGCGAGGCGGCACACAAGCACACCGCGATACTAGGCTCGGATATGCGCGCGAACGATGTTGCCGATCCCGCAAATACGTGTTTCTGGAACCCCGATATGTACGGAGTACGTCCCGAGCTTTCGGGCTCACAGGCCTACTATGATTCGATCATGGCGCTCTATGCGGAGTGGGGTGTGGACTTCATAAAATGTGACGACATCTGTAGAATGGACCAGGCATCCGCCCGGCAGGAGATCGTCATGCTGCATGACGCCATAGAGAAATGCGGCCGTCCGATCGTGCTCTCCCTTTCTCCGGGACCCGCGCGCATCGAAGAGGCATGGCATTATGAAAAATACGCCAACATGTGGCGTATCACCGATGATTTCTGGGATAAGTGGGACCTGCTCCTCAATATGTTCGAGCGCTGCGAACTCTGGGAAAAGCATGTCGGCGAGGGCTGCTGGCCCGACTGCGATATGCTGCCGCTGGGCCTCGTGGGTGCCGCTTTCGGGCACGAGCATCCTTCGGGTCTGACCCGCCCCGAGCAGATCACGATGCTGACCCTCTGGAGCGTATTCCGCTCGCCGATGATGCTCGGCTGCGAGCTCACAAAGCTCGATGACGATACATTATTACTCATCACAAACGCCGATGTCATGCGCCTGCTGCCTTATTCGCAGGGCGCGCACCAGGTGATGAGAGATAAGTCTCAGTGTATCTGGAAGACACATGACACCGAGGAAGATGCCTGCTACATCGCGATGTTTAATTTTGCGGACGAGCCTACCGTGCTCAAATTTGAGCATGAATGCTGCGGACACGGACATGGCGGCGGTAATTGCCACGGCGGAAACGGCCGCGGGCCTCTCGGCAAACCCTGTAAGGAACTCTGGACCGGCAAAGAATATGCGACACTCGAAGACGCGTTGAAAGACCCCGTCGATGCGCACGGTGCGAGACTGTATAAGATTTACAGATAAATACGCTTTCTGAGGATGAAGCAAGTGTATATTCTAATAGCAAAACGCCCCATCCGGGATGAACCCGATGGGGCGTTTGATCATTCTGTCTATTTCGCTGTCAGTTTTGCAACGACTTCGTTTATTACTTTTCCGTCTGCCTTGCCCTTGAGCTCTCCCATAACCGCCTTCATGATCTGGCCCTTGTTGCCGGTGGCAAGAACATCCGCGAACTTCTCTTTGAGAACTGCCTCAACTTCGTCCGCGGAAAGCATCTTGGGCGCATATTCTTCAAACACCTTTAACCTGGCCTCGTACTCGGCTTTCAGTTCCGCGCGGGAATCGGGGCAGGTCTCGATCTGCTCCCTGACGCTCTTGATCTCCTTTAAAATGGCCTGATCGGTCATTTCATCGGGAATATCGTCGCGGCAGCCGGCATCGATCGCCAGCTTCTTGGTCGCCGATACAAGTGTGGAGAGGGCATCCTTTTTCACCTTGTCATGATCCTTCATGGCCTGCATCATATCTTTTTGTAAAGTTGTAAACTGCATATCATCTTCCTCCTTTGCACTGGATTTTACGCAATGTCTTCCAATTGAGCAGTATACAGATGGTAGTAAGCGCCGCCCTTGGCCATGAGCTGGTCGTGGGTGCCGGCTTCGAGTATGCCGCCTTCGTCGATGTACATGATCAGGTCGCAGTTGCGGATCGTCGAAAGACGGTGCGCGATGATAAATGACGTGCGGCCCTGCAGCATAGTGTTGAGACCCTGCTGGAGTGCTTTTTCCGTCTGTACGTCGATACTTGAGGTAGCCTCGTCGAGGATCAGTATCGAAGGATCCGAGAGCAGTGTTCTCGCGAACGAGATCAGCTGCTTCTGGCCCTGGCTGAGCAGCGAACCGCGCTCCTTGACTTCGGTGTCGTAGCCGTCCGGCATGCGCTTGATGAACGCATCCGCGCAGACCTTCTCGCTGGCCCGTTCGATCTCCTCATCGGTCGCGTCGAGCTTGCCGTAAAGGATGTTGTCCTTGATCGTGCCCGAGAAAATGAAGCTGTCCTGCATCATGATGCCCATCTGCGAGCGGAGCGAATGGAGTGTTACCTTCGAGATGTCCTGTCCGTCGATCAGCACTCTGCCCTTCTCGACGTTATAAAAACGCGAGATCAGGTTGACCACGGTGCTCTTTCCGGCACCGGTGGGTCCTACGAGCGCCACGCTCATGCCGGGCTCGACGGTAAACGATACATTGTGCAGGACTTCCTTGCTCTCATCGTAAGAAAAGCTTACGTTCTCAAACTCTACCTTGCCCTTGATCGGGGGCATCTCCACAGCATCGGGAGCGTCGTCGACCTCGACTTTCTCGTTCATCGTCTCAAAGATACGCTCGAGATACGCCATGTTGTTTACAACGTTGTTGAATATATTTCCGAGGTTCATGATCGGCTGCCAGAAACGCGCCGCATAACTCGAGATCGCGATGATCACGCCGACCGTCTTGCCGCCGGACGCGAATACGACCATACCGAAAATGAATATCGCAGCCCTGATGAATACGGATATCGTATCGATTCCGGGCCAGATCGCGTTGTTGTAGCTGACCGCCTTCATCCAGGTCCTGCGGCAGTCGCCGGCAAGTCCGGAGAAGATCTCCGCATTTTCGTTCTCACGCGCAAAAATCTGCGTAATGCGTGCTCCGACGATATTTTCCTGCAGATACGCGTTGAGGTTCGAGTTCTTGTTCGAGACCATGCGCCATGCCTTACGCTGCTTGTTCTTCATAACGAGCATGAACACCGCGAGCACAGGTACGCCGCAGAGTACGACGAGCGACATCTGAACATCCGTGATGAACATGAAAACAACAATAAATACCAGGTTCAGTATTTCCAGTATGACGTTGATCAGTCCGTTCGAGAGCATATCCGAAACCGAGTTGACGTAGTTAACGACGCGGATCAGGATCTTGCCGTGCGGGCGGTCATCGTAATACTTGAAGCTGAGCTTCTGCAGGTGCGCGAACAGGTCCTTACGGATGTCGTAAATGATGTACTGTGACACCTTGACCATTATGCGGGACCGCAGCAGCGCGAATATGATGCTGAGTACGTATGCAACGGCGGTGAGTATTACCAGTACGATCAGATAACGCACGTTTTTCTGCGGGATGGCTTCATCCAGCGCTTTCTGCACGAGCATCGGCGCGAAGAGCACCATTACGCCCGCGATGCCGCTGAAGAGGATCGCCAGTCCCATCTTTTTGATGTATTTTTTGATATATGAGGATGCCAGGAGCAGGTGTCTTATATTAAACGGCTCGTCCAGCTGTTCATCCTTGCGGTATGTATTTCTCTCAGCCATTTACGACACCTCCTTCCTGTGTCTTTGCGCTTTTCTCCGAAAGGATCTCGGTCGCCTCGGCAATGTCGCCGACCTGGAGCTTAACCAGTTCGCTGTAGTAGCCGCCCTTCTTTACGAGCTCCTCGTGATTGCCCTCCTCGATGATGCTGCCGTCCTTCAGTACCAGTATGTTGTCGGCAAATTTCGTGGTCGAGATACGCTGCGCGATGATGATCTTCGTACAGTCGAAATCGAGGTCGCGCAGGCTGTGCTGGATATGCTTCTCGGTCTCCATATCAACCGCCGATGTGGTATCGTCGAGTATCAGGATCGAAGGCTCTATAGCCAGCGCGCGTGCCAGCGAGATACGCTGCTTCTGTCCGCCGGAAAGTCCGACGCCGCGCTCACCTACTATGGTGTCGTAGCCTTCGGGCATCTTCAGGATGAACTCCTCGGCCGCCGAAGCCCTCGCGAATTTAACAACCTCATTCGCGGTCAGATGCGATACGCCGTAAGCGATATTGCCCTCGATGGTATCCGAATAGAGCAGAACATCCTGCGTCGCAAGTCCGATATTTTTGCGCAGATCCTCGAGCTTGTAGCGGTTGACGTTTACGCCGTCCACTGTGATCGTGCCGGAATTGGGCTCGTAGAAACGGGGGATCATCTGGATCAGCGAGGTCTTGCCGCAGCCGGTCTCGCCGATGATCGCCACGGTCTCGCCGGGATGCGCTGTAAACGAGATATCCTTGAGTACCGGCAGGTTGCCGTCCTCGTATTTGAAGCTTACATGATCGAATACGATCTCACCCTTGAAACGTCCGGGATGAGAGAGCGCGTCGGGAGCGTCCACGATCTCGGCCTCGGAGTAATAGATCTCCATGACCTTGGTCGAAGCTGCCGAGAAACGCTGGAACTCGTTCATGATATTGCCCATCTGGCGCATCGGGTTGCAGATGGCCCAGATAAGGCCTGAGAACGATACGTATTCACCCATCGTGATCTGCCCGTTGATGATGAACAGACCGCCTACGAGCAGCAGTATCAGGGGCAGGATATCGGCCACGGATTCCACGTAGGGGAAATAGTGCAGCCAGGTGTAATGTGTATCGATGCTGGTGTCCCTGAAATCGGTGTTCGCGGTGTCAAACTTCGCGATCTCGTAGTCCTCGCGCGCAAATGCCTTTACCACGCGGTTTCCGGAGATATTCTCCTGTGCGTAGGTGTTCATGCCCGCGAGCTTTTCCCTGAGGGCCCTGTGCTTGGGCGTGACCGTTTTCTTAAATCTGAAAACGATGAAGAATATCAAGGGTGAAACGATCAGGATCGCGAGCGCCAGCTTCCAGTCCATGATCACAAAATATACCGCGGCCGCCGTAAAAAGCGTTATCGATTCAATGATCGAACGCACTACCCATGCGACATTATGTCTTACGGCATCCAGATCGCCCGTAACTCGCGTCATCAGATCGCCCGTGCGGTAGGTCGAGTAGAATTTCATGTCCTGGCGCTGTATCTTGTCATAGAGGAAATTCCTGATCCTGAACAGCGCGTACTGCGAAACCGACTCGTACGCCATACAGTCCAGATAGACCACCGTCACACGGAACAGTGTCAGCGCGATCATGATGATGATCAGGCGGTAGAACTCATTGCTGTGAGCAGCGACCGTATCGCCCGTGTCGTGGATCTCGTTGAACAGATCAACGATCTTTCCCGAAAAATAAGGCACAACGAGCTGCAATGTGTTATAAACCACGGTGCCGAGCATCGCGATCACATACAGTCCACGTCTGCCTTTCATGTTCTCCCAAAGCCACGCCACGCGCGATTTTGGGAATTTCTTTTCATTACTTTCCATACATTCTCCGTCCGCGGGATAAAACCGCGGATAATCATCCTGCTAATATTCTGCCTATGCAGACACGGGGACGGTTCTTTTGTCTGCCGGGTTCGCAGACAAAAGAACCGTCCCCATGTCTGCTGTGCGGGTTGATGCTACGTGTCCCATACTAGCAAAAACGATTTTACGTAACAATGTACTATTCTGCTTCATTGATGGACGAAATTGGAAACCGCGGCTTTAAGTACAAGAATCTGCGATTTTCCGTCGGGGATTTCATTATTCATGACCATTTCGGCCGCTTTTTTGACAGGTATCTTTTCTACCTCTATCGCCTCATCCTCGTCGAGGTCCAGTTCGCCGAGCTCCCTCTCGACGCGGCATATCCACAGCCTGATGATCTCGTTGGTATAGCCGGGTGAAGGATACATGTTCCCGCAGAATACCCAGTCCTTACCGATGCAGCCGGTCTCCTCGCGCAGCTCACGCTGTACCGCCCCGAAGGGATCCTCTCCGGGCTCGAGTTTGCCTGCGGGGAGCTCTAAGCAGACCTCGTGATACGGGTATCTGTACTGTCTGACAAACAGCAGCTCGTCATTGTCCGTAAGCGCCGCGACGCAGACTCCGCCCGGATGGTCGACGACTTCGCGTTTGCAGGGCTTGCCGTCCGCTGTTTCCGCATCGTCGACATGTACCCTGAGTATCCTGCCGTTATATATGTCAGTGCGTTTGATCGTGGTTTCTTTGAGTTCCATAGCTGTTGATACGTTCCGTCCTTTCGCTGTTTTAACGATGATACAAAATTTTTTCTGCTGTCGTTTTAGGGCTTCGCAGAAGAATAACAGGTCCTCAGTGCTTATTCACGCGATACCGTGAATGAACAGGTGACCCGCCCCTTCCGGGTCTCGTCCGTGACCTTCCATACGATCCTCTTCACCGTCTGCGGCATACCTGCGTGATCCATGAAACTCTCTTCGACGATACGTATGCCGGGGAAGCCGCTTTCCGACTTTATTCTACATGCGTAGTCTATTTCGGTTGCAGACTCTGTTTCTTCCTGTCTTTCCCGATGTTTTACTGCAGTTCCGCTGCTGTCTTCGACCGCTGCGCTCCGTATCAATATCTCGTCTCCGATTATCCGCACATCCCCCTGTGTGACTAGGTTCTCCTCGATCAGGCAGCCTTCGCTCTCAAAGCGGTCCTCGACTCTCAGGCACTCTGCCGTCGGATCGTAGTGCAGTTCTCTTACCAGACTTTTCAATGTGTCATCACCGTAAGCTCCTGCAAATGAGAGCCGGACACCGCAGTTTTCCTGCCGGGTTTCACATACAAACTCTCCGCACGCAAACTCCCGTCCCGCCTGCTGCCCGTGTCCGTTTATCACGGGTACGCTGTGCCCCAATGAGCTGCAGACGATATATCCGTATCGGGTCTCGTCCTTAAAATACTGCGCGGTATACTCGCCGGCTCCCAGGTCGGTGAGCAGCGGCCGGTCTCCGAGCACGTAGATAAAACTGCCTATATCGTTATGGTTATGCGGTTCCGCATTGTGCCCGCCTTTGACCGCAAATCCTCCGCCGGACGCCCCGCGGCAGACAGCCCACTGTGCAGAGGGCAGGAAGTAGACTGGCAGGCTCTCCGTTTTTCTTCCGTCACCGGCTGCCATCTCTTCCCCGATAAAATCCAGAGCATCTTCACCTGCTGCCGTCCTTTTCCCCATAGAGTCCGGGGGATCTCCAACTATGGCTGCTTTTTTCTCTGCAGCCGGATTACCTGCAGACATCCGTACTCCGGCTTTATCATCATCGATGCATCTCAGGTATTCCCCACTCCAGCTTATATCTCTCGATGCCATCAGGAATCTGCAGCAGGGGTCGGCGTCAAACCCGGCCGCGCAGGAACTATCGGGGATCTCCACAGTATCGTACAGCCCCGCCAGCCTGCAGGTCAGACCGATGCGGTATTTTTCATGCATCGAGCCGTCCGAAAAACTCAGTGACAGTCCCGACGGGAAATAGCATTTCTGCTGGAACTCCGCTATCCTGCGGCATTTCTCCGGCAGCAGCTCTCTTAAGGCTGTCCCCGACTTTCTTGCCAGCAGATCCATAAATCCCATGTAATAATAAAATCCGTAGGTAAAATATCCGATCCCTTCGAGGCACGCTCCGTCATCCGCAAATCCGTCCAGGAAAAAGCCCAGATTCTCACGAACGCGGCATGCCAGTCTTTCCTGCAGTTCCGGCTCATCATCGAGCAGATCGAGCGCCGCCATGCCGATGCTGCCGTTGCAGACCGCGTTCCAGTTCATATCGGAACGTTCCCACCAGGTATAAGGCTGTTTCGCGGCAAACGGACCTATCACGCGCCGCATGATCTCGGCCCGCATCCTGCTCCTTAATTCCTCCGGCAGGACTGTTTTCAGCCCCGCATACAGCTCCGCCAGCGCCTGCGCGGTTTCCGACGCGAACAGATCGACGGTTATCCGCCAGTTCGGATCGGTTTTTCTGTTCACATGCGCGGGCAGCGCCCAGCATTCCTCATCGCAGACGGAAGCTATGATGCGCTCGAGCTTATCCGCATATTTTTCTGTTTTCCCATCGGTTATCGAAAGCAGCGCCGCACAGCCGAAAACCGTCAGGAATCTGCGCCGCTCAAAGTAATCGTGCTCATATTCCAGACGGTTTCCCACAGTCTCAAAAAGCGCGAATTTCTCCTCGCTCAGCTCCGGCATATCCGCCTCATAAAGCGCCGCCGCAGCATCGTAAAGCTGCCCTATATATTTATCTCTCAGATCCTCAGTCATTTGTTCCGGCCCTCTTGCCATTTCAGCCTCATCTCTTCGCAGTCCTCTCCGAAGATGGTTACCTGATCCGCCCCGCTCTGCGAGACATCGATGATATTTCCGCTAAGTTCATCCAGCAGGAACGGCTGCATCGGGGACTGGGGGTTTTGTTTGTAAACGACATAGCTCCTGCCGTCGGTGCCGAGCACTCTAGACCCGGTAGGGTATAATATCAGGCTCTTTAAGAACGCGACAAAGTAATCTCTGTTAAAACCGCCGATCATACCCATCATAATGTTCACCGCGCGGGCCGAACTCATGCCGGGCTTGTATACACGCTTACTGGTCAATGCGTCATATACGTCCGCGATGGCCAGTATCTGGGCGATCCTGCTGATGCCTGCGCCTTTTAAGCCTCGCGGATATCCCGTTCCGTCCAGCTTTTCGTGGTGCTCGTAAGCTCCTGCTTTGGCCGCTTCCGAGATACCCCTGATCAGGTGCAGATCCTCCTCGGCAAACACCGGATGGAGCTTCATGATCTTAAACTCTTCATCTGTCAGTTTGCCCGGTTTGTTTAATATCTCCGGCGGCACCCTGCGTTTGCCTATATCATGCAGTACGCCTGCCTGCGCGGCCTCGCTGATCCACTTGGGCGGCATGCCGAGAGATTTGGCCAGCTGAGCAGCCAATACGCCCACGTCCACACTGTGCTGATACGTATATTCGTCAGTCACCCTCAGGTCCTGAATGCACAAGCGTGCGTCACTGCCGGCCAAAATGATGTTATTCGCTAAATCATTTGAAATATTTACCGCCGTCTCGCTGAGTTCCCGTATGTTCGCATCGGCCGCAAAGAGCTGCTTTACCGCTTCTACGGCATCGTGCTTAAGTTTATCCGAAAAAACAATGCTTTCATCCTGCTGCGCTGCGGGTTCATTGTCGGTTTGAGGTGCGGCCATACCCGCAACCTGACTCACAACACCCTCTCGTTCTACGATAATATCTATACTGTTAAAATCACAGTCAAACCGCTCAAGCCCGTATAGAAGGGGCTGTGTGATAACTGTGCCTTTTTTGAGCAGCAGGACTTTGCCGGCGGTAAAAACGTCGTCCTGTATGATATCTCCTATTCTCAGTACCTGATTGACATTATTCATGCAGCTTGCTCCTTATCGATCGGCCGGATGATAATATTATAAAATGATAAGAGGTGCCTGTCACCATAAAAATCATGGTGACAGGCACCTCTTGTTCTCTTATTTCCGGTTGTGATATTTCAGAAGGTACCCCAGCAGGTCTTCGGGCGATTCCTCACAGTCGCGGTCGACCCAGTGCCGGAGCATGGCTGTCATCCCAAACAGGAAAAATTCTTTATGATACTCCATCTCTGTTTGGCTCTGATATCCGAAATGCTCATAGGACAATCCCTTCAGTCTGTCCTGCAGAAGATCCCATGAGACATCGATCACCCCGGCCTGACGGAAGGAGCCGAAATACAGCCTGTAGAACTCCCTGTGCTTCTTAACATATTCAAAGAGCAAAAGAAAACCCGATTCAAGATCCCCGCCGGAATCCAGCTTTTGCAGGAAGCTTTTCGTCAAACCGTTTGCCATGGTCCTCTCCACCTTTTCAACGACATCATATACATCCCGGTAATGGGCATAGAATGTCGAGCGGTTGATCCCGGTTTTCTCACAGATTTCCCGGACAGTGATCCGTTCCACAGGCTTATTCTCATTAACCATGGTTTCAAACACTGCCCGTATGATTTTTTCACAAGTTGTTTTTGCGCGCCGGTTATCCTTAGTATTCATTGCATCTCCATTAATCCAACACTTGTCCTGTTATTGATGGTTGTCTTTGTAACCGCCTGAAATTATACTATATATACATTAACCGGACAAGTGTTGTTTTAATACAAAAGGAGTAAACATGAGTAATGAGAAAATATTAGAAGAAGGTTCCGTCGGAAAACTGCTGATCACTCTCAGCCTGCCGGTCATTTTGGTAATGCTGGTGACCGTGATATACAATATGGCAGATGTTTTCTTTCTGGGGCAGGCGGGAGATTCGCTGCAGGTCGCCGCGGTTTCTCTGGCCGGACCGCTTTTTGGCGTGATCTCCTCTTTCAATACGCTTCTCGGATTCGGTGCCTGCACCGCCACAAGTATCGCGCTCGGAGAAGGCGCCGGCCGGGGTATTCGCCGCTACAGCAGCTTCTGTCTGTATACGTCTGTTTTACTTGGGGTAATGATCGCAGTCCTGATGCTGATCTTTACGAACCCCATACTTTCCCTGCTTGGAGCCAATGAAGAAACTGCCGGCTATGCCTCGTCCTATCTGCGTATCCTGGCTGTCGGTGCCCCGTTCATGATCGCCGCCGGATCCCTCGGGAATCTGTACCGGGCCGACGGAGAATGCAAAGGAGCCCTCATCAGTTCTCTTGCGGGAACCGGAATCAACATCGTCCTGGACCCTGTTTTCATCTCACTTTTCAAGTGGGGCGTAAAAGGTGCCGCCTGGGCTACCGTTGTCGGGAACATCTGCAGTTTTTTTCTCATTTTGGCAGCTGTCCGGAAGAAAAAAGGGTTTTCTCTCTCCCTTCGGGATTATTCCCTAAAAAAAGAAGTCTCGATAAGGATCCTTTCGCTTGGGATCCCCATGGCCGCCGGCACTCTGCTGATGAGCTTTTCGGGTATCTTCGCAAACCGTCTGCTGGTCCTGCACGGAAACACCGCTGTAGCAGCTAACGCTGTCGCAGGAAAAGCAGGTATGCTGGTCGGAATGCTTATCATGGGGATCTGCATGGGCATTCAGCCCGCTGTCAGCTATGCTTACGGCAAAAAAAATATTAAGCGGTTACACATGGTCGTTCGCGGAACTGCGCTCACAGCCGCGGTCATCGGCTGTCTGCTCGCCGGACTGTTCATCCTGGTACGTGAACGGTTTATCCTGGCCTTTCTTGAGGATCCGGCAATTCTGGCCATGGCGAAGCTCATGCTGATCGGAGGCGTTGTTTCCGCGCCTGTTTCCGCAGTCTATCAGATGTGCCAGACCTTTCTCCAGAGCACGGGAAAGGTAAAATACGCTATGCTGTCTGCGCTGCTTCAAAAGGGTATCATATATGTGCCCGTGCTCTTCGGAATGCATATGCTGTTCGGACTGAACGGCTTTATATGGTCGGGATTGGTCACGGATATCCTCTCCGCTGCGGCAGGGCTCTGTCTCAGCGTCAATTGGGACAGAGAAATCGAACAGTGCCGATTAAAGGGGTGCCTGTCACAATAAACAAAAAGGTGCCTGTCACAAAAAAATCAGACAGGGGGACGGTTCTTCTGTCCAATGTCCCATCAGGACAGAAGAACCGTCCCCCTGTCTTTGTTTTACGCTGTGATCGAATTACCTGTATAGAGCTGATAGTACTTGCCCTTCTGCTCGAGCAGCTCGTCATGCGTACCGCGCTCGATTATGCGGCCCTGTTCGAGGACCATGATGCAGTCCGAGTTGCGGACCGTTGAGAGCCTGTGCGCGATAACGAAGGTCGTGCGGCCTTTCATGAGCTTGTCCATGCCGTCCTGAACGATCTTCTCGGTACGGGTATCGATCGAGGACGTAGCCTCGTCGAGGATCAGAACCGGCGGATCGGCGATGGCCGCGCGGGCGATCGCGAGCAGCTGTCTCTGCCCCTGTGACAGGTTCGCGCCGTCGCCTGTCAGTTTTGTATTGTAGCCGTCGGGCAGACGCTTGATAAAGCTGTGCGCGTTCGCGAGCTTCGCTGCCTTGATTACCTCTTCATCGGTCGCGTCGAGCTTGCCGTAACGGATATTCTCCATAACGGTTCCGGTGAACAGATGCGTCTCCTGGAGAACTATGCCGAGCGACCGCCTCAGGTCCGCCTTCTTGATCTTATTTACATTGATCGCATCGTAGCGGATCTTGCCGTCCTGAATATCGTAGAAACGGTTGATCAGGTTAGTGATCGTGGTCTTGCCGGCACCGGTCGAGCCTACAAAGGCGATCTTCTGTCCGGGCTTCGCAAAGAGCTTGATGTCATGCAGTACCATCTTCTCGTCGGTGTAGCCGAAATCTACGCCGTCAAATACGACATCGCCCTTTAATTCTACATATGTAGTCGTATCGTCTGCCTTGTGGTAATGCTTCCATGCCCAGAGGCCTGTGTGTTCCCCGGTCTCCACCACGGTATATTCGCCCTTGTCGTCACTGTACCAGTTCGCGTATTCCGGGATCGAAGCTGCTTCTGCCGAGCCCTTATCCACACGTCTGGCATTGACCAGAGTCACATATCCCTCGTCCGTCTCAGGCTTTTCGTCCATGAGTTTAAAGATACGGTCTCCGCCCGCCAGAGCCATGATGATCGAGTTGATCTGCATGCTTATCTGGTTGATGGGCATATTCAGCTGGCGGTTGAAGGTCAGATAGCTGATGAGCGCTCCGAGGCCGAGACCGCCTACTCCGTTGATCGCCATCATACCGCCGACGATAGCCAGGACAACATAGCTGACATTGCCGAGCTGCGCATTGATGGGCATGATGATATTGGCAAAACGGTTTGCGTTATATGCGCTGTCAAACAGTTCTTCGTTCAGTTTGTCAAAATCACGGATATTCTCGTCTTCGTGGCAGAATACCTTTACAACCTTCTGCCCGGACATCATTTCCTCAACGAAACCGTTCAAAGCGCCGACAGCCTTCTGTTGCTTTACAAAGTACTTACCGCTCTGTCCGGATATCTTTTTGGTGGTATAGAGCATGATCGCGATCATGGCTACCGAAACCAGCATCAGCTGCCAGCTCAGGAGTATCATGCTGATCGTTACGCTGACGATGGTAATGATACTGTTCAGGAACTGCGGGATACTCTGGGATATCATCTGTCTCATCGTATCAACGTCATTCGTATAGAGCGACATGATGTCACCGTGCGAATGGGTGTCGAAATACTTGATGGGCAGCGACTCCATATGTTCGAACATATCATCCCTGAGCTTTCTCTGGAAGCCCTGAGTGATCCTGACCATGATCCTCGCCTGTATGAAGCTCGCGAGAATACCTGTAAGGATGAAGCACGCCGTTACGAATATCTCGTGCGCCAGATCCGTAAATGTCAGCTCCCCGTTCCTGATCCCGGGGATATAAATGTCTATCAGCGTTCTGGTAAACAGAGTTCCCTTGACGGTCATGCAGTAAACGGTGATGCCGATACATGCCGCTACACATATCCACAGGAACAGATTATCCAGGATCATGTACTTGATCAGCCTCTTAAAGATCTTTCCCGGATCCTTAACCGTCGGCTTCATTCCTCTGGGCATAGGCCCACGTCCCGGTCCCGGCATTATCGCTCACCTCCTTCGTCAAAGTCTCCGTTGCCGCCTGTCTGAGATTCATAAACGTCACGGTAGATCGGGTTATTCTTCAGCAGTTCTTCATGTGCGGCGAATCCGTTGATCTTTCCGTCTTCCATGACAATGATCCTGTCGGCGTTCATTACACTGGAGATACGCTGCGCGATAATAAGCTTGGTAGTACCCGGTATCTCTTCGGCAAATGCCTTGCGGATCTTTGCGTCGGTTGCCGTATCGACCGCGCTTGTACTGTCATCCAGGATAAGTATCTTGGGCTTCTTGACAAGAGCTCTCGCGATACAGAGTCTCTGCTTCTGGCCGCCGGATACGTTCGTTCCGCCCTGTTCGATGTAGGTATTGTATTTATCGGGCATCTTCTCGATGAACTCATCCGCGCATGCAAGCCGGCAGGCCTTTTTGCACTCGGCTTCTATCGCGGCTGTCTCTTCGGGCGTCTCGGGCTTGTCATTCTGACCGCATTTCTTTCTAACGCCCCAGCGCAGGTTCTCCATAACGGTTCCGGAGAAAAGGACATTTTTCTGAAGAACAACGCTTACCTCATCACGGAGCACCTCAAGGTCGTAGTTTCTCACATCCTCACCGCCGACCAGAACGGCACCGTCATTTACGTCATACAGACGGCTGATCAGGTTGACGAGCGTGGACTTCGCGCTTCCCGTACCGCCTATGATGCCGATCGTTTCTCCGGCTTTGATCTTCAGATTGATATCGCTTAATACGTTTTCCTTGCCGTCCTTGTTATAACGGAAATTCACGTTTCTGAACTCGATGCTTCCGTCTTTTACTTCCATGATCGGATTCTCGGGGTTGGTTATATCGGGCTCTTCGGTCAGCACCTCATTTATACGTCTGACGCTCGCCGCGCTCATCGTAAGCATGATGAATATCATCGAAAGCATCATCAGGCTGAACAGGATGCTCATGCAGTATTGAAGCAGCGCCGTAAGATCACCAAGCTGAAGTTCGGTTTCCATCGAGTTTACGATCATCTTTGCGCCGAACCAGCTGATAAGCATCGTACAGGTGTAAATGGTAATGCTCATCGCAGGGCCGTTAAAGGTTGTAAGCTTCTCCGCCGTGGAGAAGATCTTATAGATATTGTTGCTCGCGGTCTTGAACTTCTTTTTTTCGTAGTCCTCACGGACATAAGCCTTTACCACGCGGATCGCGTTGACATTTTCCTGAACGCTCGCGTTCAGCTCATCATACTTCGGGAATGCCTGTTCAAAGGCCTTCATCGCTTTAGAAATGATCAGCGCGAGGATACCACCGAGGATAACTACCGCAACCATGTAAATAAGCGCCAGCTCGGGCTTGATCGTAAATGACATGATCATCGCGATGACAAATGTCATGGGCGTTCTCATGCACATTCTCAGGATCATCTGGTATGCGTTCTGGACATTCGTGACATCGGTGGTAAGTCTGGTAACAAGTCCGGCAGTACTGAATTTATCGATATTCTTGAACGAGAATGTCTGGATCCTGTCAAACATGCCCTTTCTCAGATTCTTGGCAAAGCCGGCAGATGCCTTCGCTCCGAACACGCCTCCCAGGATACCTCCGGCAAGTCCGAACAGAGCCGCGACGACCATAAAGATACCGATCACGATGATATGGTTCATGTCGCCGACCACTTCGCCCAATTCGTTTTTCTTATTGATGCCGTCGTTGACAAGAGATGCCATGAGCATCGGTATGATCATCTCCATCGCCACCTCGAGGATCATGGCGATCGGTGTCAGGAACGACTCTTTCTTATACTCCCTGACATAGGACAATAATCGTTTTATCAAGGTAATTACCTCCATGTTAAAAAAACGTTCTACTTAGCTTATTTTCTTACAAAACGCACCAAAAATCCACTAATTTTTCATAAAAAAACTCTAAGGTTTGTATGACCTTAGAGTTTTGTTTCTCAGATTTCCTTTATGTGTATCAGCTTCGACTTAAAATCGCCCCAGAAGCCGTCCGGCGCGTTTATGCCTGCGAACATCAGCGCATCGCCCTTGAGTTCGAGCACATTCTCGGTGCTGTCGTCGGCGGTCTTGATATCAAATGTCGCAACGCGGTAGGTCTTCTCGGGATCGAGACCCTTGAGTCTGATGCGCCTCGACTTATAATTGGGCTGATGGAGCACCTCTACGATCGTGAGCACAGCCTCGGTCTTATCCTTCGTAACGACCTCCCAGCAGTCCCAGAGCCCGTTCTCGAGGAAGGACGCGATGCGGTAATAATCGCCCTCGCGCACGATGTCGTTGAACTTGTGATACATCGCGATCTGCGCGGGGATCATCTCGCGGTCCTCTTTCGGGATGCGCGTTACATCGAGCTCATAGCCGAAGGTTCCTGCGAGAGCCACATAGCCTCTCGTCTCAAAAGGCGTGGTGCGTCCGACCTGATGGTTAGGGCAGTCGCTGACATGAGCGCCCATCGTCGACATCGGGTAGATTAGGGCCGTGCCCTGCTGGATCTTGAGCCTCTCGACCGCGTCCGCGTCATCCGAAGTCCAGATCTGGGGACCGTAATAGAGGATGCCGGGATCGAAGCGCGCTCCGCCGCCCGAGCAGTTCTCCAGCAGCAGATCGGGGAACTCGGTCACCAGTCTCTCCTGCAGCTCATAAACGCCCAGAACATAGCGGTGGAACAGTTCTCCCTGCGATCCGGCGTCGAGCATCGAGCTGCCCAGATCCGTGATCTGTCTGTTCATATCCCATTTCAGATACTCGATATTTGCGCTCTTTAAGATACTGCGGACCTGATTGTAGGTGTAATCCACAACCTCGGGCCTCGACATGTCGAGCACGAACTGCGCGCGGCTCTGAACGCCCCTGCGTCCGGGGATATGGATCGCCCAGTCGGGATGCGCGCGGTACAGGTCGGAATCGGGTGAGATCATCTCGGGCTCCATCCAGATACCGAACTTCATGCCGAGCTTGTTGACCTCATCGACGAGGTATTTAAGTCCGCCGGGCAGCTTATTCTCGTTGACGATCCAGTCTCCGAGCGAGCTGTCGTCGAAATTGCGTTTTCCGAACCACCCGTCGTCCATGACCAGCATCTCGATACCGAGTTCGGAAGCCTCCTTCGCGATGGCGATCAGCTTCTCGGTCGTGAAATCAAAGTAGGTGGCTTCCCAGTTGTTGATCAGGATCGGCCTGCGTACATTCCTGTATTTGCTGCGGATCAGATGCTTACGGTAGAGGTCGTGGAAAGTCCTCGACATGGCGCCGATGCCCTCATGCGAGTAGACCATGACAACCTCGGGCGCGACGAACTCCTCGCCCGTATGCAGGTTCCAGCAGAAATCCTCGGGATTGATGCCCATCATGACACGCACGGTCTTGAACTGCGACTTTTCCGCCTGCGCGATAAAATTGCCCGAGTATACGAAGTTGAAGCCCCATACCTCGCCGGCGTCCTCGGTCGTGTTCTTATCGAGCAGCGCGATGAACGGATGCTCCTGATGGCTCGACTCGCCGCGTTTGCTGGAAACATAGTGCTTTCCGTAGCCGAGGCGGTTGCGGTCGATCGTTCTCTCTCTCGCCCACGAGCCGTGCAGGAAAATGGTATCGTAATCGCCGTCTTCAAAGTCTACACATGTAGAAAGAACCTTGGTCAGCTTGATATTTGCGTATTTGCCCGTATTCTTGACCCTGACGCTCCTCGTGATCGCGTCAACATCCTCGAACACGGTGTAAATAAGCGTAACTTCGAGCCCGTTGTAGGGATCGTCGGCTATGATCTCGAGCGTGGTGCACTCATCATCTTTTCCGAAGGTCGCGGGCATGCCCTTGATCGCGGGCTTTCCCGAATAGATGATATGTGAGCGGTATTCGAGCGAGGTCGCGGTATAGCCCTCGGGATTGAGCACCTTGAAGGAGTCGTCGCGGTAATCGCCGAGTCCGTGCGTTGCGTACTCAAAAGGCATGCAGTCGTTGAAGGAGCAGCGCTCGCGCTCGTTGTTCGACGGAACGGCTTTTCCGAAACCGGTGCGGGTCAGATCCGCGGTGCGGTAGTCTGACAGCCGCCTGCCGTAATACATGTGCAGCATGAAGCCCTCTTTGTCGACCAGCTCGAACATGTAGGTCGAGTTCGGCGTGTCCAGCTTGAAAATGCGTTCGTTCTCGTAATAAACAATGCCCATTCGTAAACCTCCGGATTATATTTTTATGTTCACCGCCATGTTCGCGGTAAGATCTGCTTTCACGCCCTCGCCGCTTTTTTCCTGCTCTCCATGAATTCGGGCAGCGCGGCTTTTCCCATCTCGGTAACGGGACGTATCCATTTCGCTGAATACATATGTATCTGCATTATAACATATCTGATCGGCTCATCGACATAGCAGAATGCAAAAGTCAGCAGAACGGGTGCTTTTACGACCAGACCCGAGATGCATACGCAGGGCAGCAGCATCGCGTACATGAAAACGATCTCCAGCACCGTGCCCGTAACCGCGTCTCCGGCAGAACGATAGGTATCGTTCTGTGCCCAGTTGCCCATTCTGACGATCGCGGCGATGCAGTAGATTATCAGCATCCCGGCGCCGTAATAATATGAGTCTCCGCTCAGGCTCATCGCGGTAAGTATCGGCGACCTGAGAGCCACCATCAGCAGCCCGACCGCGGCTATCGTTCCCTGACACAGATAGATCAGCCTCCATGCGCGCTCGAAAGCCTTCCGGTGCTCGCCCGCGCCGACATTGGCTCCCACGAGTATGGACGCAGCATTGGAAAATCCCGCGAAGAATCCGATCACCATGCCCTCGAGAGTCCTGAAGACCGCATAAGCCGCGATCGCTTCCTCAACCTGTCTGCCCATGACCACGCTGATCACCATATTTCCGATGCCGATCAGCAGCTCATTGCAGATGATCGGGAAACATTTTTTCAGATATTCGGTGATCCTCTCACGGGTCCATCTGAAATGCCCCTTAAAGCGGAAAATGTAGGGCGAGCCGGCCGCCTTCGCCAGAACGAAGGTGCACAGAGCGTTGACGAACGACGCGCATACCGTGGCAAGCGCCGCTCCTCTTACGCCCATCGCGGGCGCTCCGAGATGTCCGTATATGAAAACCCAGTTCAGGAAAATGTTCGTGCATACCGACGCGATCGAGGAATACATCGGGATCCTGACCCTCTCTGTCGACCGGAGGACACTGCACATGACCATGGAATAGACCATGAGCGGATAGGAGAATGCCGCTATGCGGAGATATTCTACACCGATAGTACGGATACTTTCCTTATCGGTATAGAGCTTTAATACCGTCGCAGGGAAAAAGTGCCCGAGCACTCCGAAGATGACGCCGACCGTCATCATGCAGGTGAAGGTCATGCCGTACGACCACTCTATGCCCTCGTCGTCTCGGCTGCCCCAGAACTGTGAGAAAAACAGCATGCCGCCGCCCACAAAGCCCCAGTAGCACGCGAACATCAGCGAGGAAAACTGCGCGCACAGTCCGACCGCGGCCACGTTTATCTCGCCGAGCTTTCCGATCATCATCGTATCGACCATGCTGCCCGTGGTCGTAAGCAGATTCTGCAGCGCCACAGGGATCGCGATGATCGCCACGCTGCGTATAAAATCAAGCCAGTTGAATTTTTTGTCCTTTATATTGCCCATTTTTGTTTCTCTTTTTCTGCAAATATCGGCCGCGCTCGATGCGCGGCTCCGAAATACTATTCTATACGGAAAACCGCGCCTTTTCAATGTACTATCCCTGTGAGAATACTGATTTTCTTGTTTTTGTGCCGCTTTGAGACTATACTGAACTCAGAAAAGGATATAGGTGACCGATATGTACGATATGACTCAGATACTTGCATTTTTCATGTTTTACGCGGTGGTCGGATGGGCTGTCGAGGTGATATACCATGCGGTAACGACCGGCCGCTTCATAAACCGCGGCTTCTTAAACGGCCCGGTCTGCCCCATCTACGGAGTCGGCGCGGTGATAGTCATCCTGCTGCTCACGCCGCTTTCGGACAACCTGCTCCTGCTGTACGCGGGCTCGGTCCTGCTGACCTCCGTCCTCGAATTCATCACGGGATTCATTCTCGAAAAGATCTTCCACCAGCGCTGGTGGGACTACACCGACGAGCATTTCAACATCATGGGCTATGTGTGCCTGCGCTTCTCGCTGATGTGGGGTTTCGGATGCGTGTTTGTAATGAAGATCATCCAGCCCGCGGTGATGCTTACGGTAGAAAAGCTGCCCGCCACCCTGCGGAATATCAGCTTTGCCGTATATTACGGGCTGTTCGCCGTTGACATAGTCATAACCGTTGCAGCCCTGGCAAAGATACAGGCCCGCCTGCGCCTGGCCAACGATGCCGACCGGATGCTGAACCGCATAGCCGAGATCATCGGCACGCGCCTCACCGCCGGCACGCTGAATGGCATGCGGGAGATACAGGAGAAAAAAGAGCGTCTCGAGGAAATCAAAGAAAAGGCAGAAGAACGCGCTGCACAACTTGAGAAGCGCTACGAAGAACTCCGCACCAAGGCGCAATCTTGCCACAGACTTGACGCCTGGGAGCGCCTTAACTTTGTGCAGAAGCGTCTGGAGAAAGCTTATCCTTCACTTGATCTTAAGCGCCTCAGACACATCAATATGTCTGAGAAACTCAAGGGACTCCGTGCAAAGCTCGAAGACTTCCGCACAAAAAATGAAAACTAGAAGACATGGGAAGACATGGGGACGGTTCTTCTGTCTGCGCAGTTCGCAGACAGAAGAACCGTCCCCATGTCTTCCCTATGTCTAATTTATCCGTGTTTAGCCCTGCGCATCTCTGTTATGTGCGCGTGCATTTTCAGTATCAGCTGCATCGCCGTACTGATTACGATGATGCCGAACGCGATCGCGCCGACCTCCATAACGAGCTGGTGTCCGTAGAAACGCACCTGCCCGCTGTTGTCCATTACCAGATTGGTCATCATCCTGTAGAGATCGCCTCCGGGCACCATAGGCACCAGCATCGGTACGAGCAGGATGATAACGGGCGTTTTGGCGATACGCGCCATTATCTCGGCAAACGCCATGATCGCCATCGTTGCCACGAAGCAGGCCAGGAATACATTTTCCGTCTGTGTGAAAACGATCAGATATACTCCCCACGTGATCGCGCCGCCGACTGCGGTTATGATCAGTTTGCGGCCGTGAATGTTGAAAAGCAGCGAGAATCCTATGGCCGAGAAGACCGCTGCGATGATCTGTACCAAATAAGTCATAGCGTCTCCTCCGTCATTTAAATATCAGCATGGCCGAAACGCAGCCCACGGCTATCGCAAAGGCCTTCAGCAGTGCATCGCATATTCCCATAAGCCCCGCCACCGTATCGCCGGTGATGACGTCCCTGATCGACGTCGTGAGCGCGAGCCCCGGTATCAGCAGCATGATATTGCCCATTATGATACTGTCCATCGTGGCGGCTTCAACAAAATGCGTCACGCCCTGAACACACATCGTCATGACAAAGGCGCTGACCAGGATCGCTATGATCGGACGGATCTTCAATCTGTCCGAGAAAAGCATGCAGGTGACCAAAATTATGCTCACCGCGCCCGAGATCAGGGCTTCGACCCAGTTGCCGCCGAAAAATACGGTAAATGCCGTGGCTGATACGACCGATGCGATGTAACGCATGCGTTTTCCGTAATGTCTCGTATTGTCGGCAATATCGGCGATCCGTGCCTTAAGCTCTTCGAGCGGCACCGGATGCGCGCAGATCTGCCTCGAGAGCTCATTGGCGCGCGCCACCTTCTCCAGATCTACCGCAGCCACACTTACCCTGCGCGTCTGCGTATAAACCCGGCCGTCACCCGAAATGACGGTCAGTGAGATCATGTTGTTGATCGTAAATATCTCGACTCTCTCAAACTCATACGCGTGTCCGATCCTGCGTATCGTATCCTCCACGCGGTTAACCTCGGCGCCCGCACGCAGCATCAGCTCCCCCAGATTCAGGAAACAGTCGATCATGCGGTCGCCGTCGGTATTATAATTATTGCTCATTCCTCTGTCCTGCACTCACATGGTTATAATATGGTTTCACCGGTTATCAGTTTGACTTCCACAACCCGTGCAGGTTGCAATATTCATAGGCTGCAACGAACTTATCGTCGTCTGTGAGCATGAAAACGGCAACGGGCTTATCACCGGGCTTGAGAACCTTTCTCTGAGCGCCCTTTTCGGTCTCGATCGCGATCCACTCGATGTAGTGCGCGTCAAGCATGGGATGCTCAACCGAACCGACCGCTACGGTAACCTTATTGCCTTCGATCGTAACCACAGGCACATGCTTTTCATGCGCGCCGTCAGATGTACCCGGTATCAGTTCCTTCATCTTCTCTCCGCAGCAGATCATCGGAACACCGGACTCCTTTACCATACCTACAAAATTTCCGCAATGCTCGCAAACAAAAAACTTCATACACAGCCTCCTATTCCTGAAAGTAAAAAATGTGCTGACAGCCCTGCGCTGACAGCTCATGTCGACGCACTTATCATACCTCATAACCCGCTGTTTTTCAATCCATATCGGGAGATATGAGAAGACAAGGGGCACCGCACTTGGTGCGGTGCCCCTGAAACTCTATGCTGTCAGTTTATTCACCGGTAACGCCTGTCGCTGTATTCGCGTCTGCCTCGGGATTCAGCTCCATGATCGTCGATACATTGTCGCTGCCCATGTAGGTATGAGGAAGAGTGCCGTTCCAGTTGGTTACGTAATAGTAATTAACGAGCTCGGGATACTCCGCGAGCATCTTACCTAAGTTGCCCATGATCGCAGCATCTTTCTGGCCCTGATACTCAGCTGCGTCCGCGCCGATCTTGGCAACCTCGGCGTCAGCCTGCGCTGCGATGATCTGCGCCTGTGCCTGAGCCTCCGCATGGATCTTAACCTTCTCCGCGTCAGCCTCGGCCTCGATGATCGCCTGCTCCTGCTCTGTCTGCGCACGGAGCTTGTTCTGCTCGGCTACCTGCTTTGCCTCAACCGCATTTGTGAACGAATCGGTGAAGTCAATGTCCTCGATAGAGGTACTTACCAGCTGTACATTGTACTGCGCGAGCGAATTCGAAAGGATCGCTTCAACCTCGGATGAGAGGCTGCCTCGCGATGCGATAAGATTTTCCGCATTGTACTTTGCGAACACGCCCTTGACCGCCTCAAGGATCTTGGGCTGTACTACCTTTTCAAAGTAGTCAACGCCGATAGTCTTGTAGATCGTCTGAGCGTTTGCCTTGTCGATCTGGTAGTTTACCGTATATACCAGAGATACTTCCTGGATATCGCTCGAGAAGCAATTCAGAGGAAGCGAAGCCTTCTGGGTACGGTTATCCATGTTGATGACCGTCTTCCAGGGAAGTACGAAATGTACGCCCGCCTCGTAAGTGATATCCTCAACACGTCCAAAAGTTGTAACTACTCCGGTATGTCCCGTAGGAACGATCCTTACGCAGCTGCCTATGCAAAATGCAATGGCCAGTACAAAACACAAAATGCTAACCAGCCCTGTCGTGCCGCGTCCGCCTTCCGTAGCAACGTTCTTTTTCATTGCCATCAAAGTCAGTCCCACTACTGCGAGTACAACTGCTACTACAATTCCTGTCATCTCTTTGCCCTCCTGATAAATGACAACGTCTCGTGACGTTCTTAACTTGATGTGTTCAGTATAAACAATATCAAGTATACGATAAATATCCAAAAAAGCAAATTATGACATCCTAATCCGCCGTTACGGTCACATCGCGTCCATCATGGTATGCAGGATGCGGTACAGATCCGCCGCGTCCTCAGGCTTTATATTTATGCAGGAACCCATCTTTGCGGGCACCTCCACCGCGCGGTCGCGCAGTGCCAGACCCTCATCGGTCAGCGAAACGATAAGATTCCTCTCATCATCCTTCGCGCGCGTACGCGCAACATAACCCTTTGCTTCGAGAGTCTTGAGCAGGGGCGTGAGTGTCCCCGAATCCAGAAACAGCTGTTTTCCAAGCTCCTTAACACTTAAAGCGCCCTTATCCCAGAGCGCCATAAGCGTAATGTACTGCGTATATGTTATGTCGAGATCGTCCAGAAAAGGCTTATATCTCCGGACGATTTCCTTCGAACATACGTAGAGCGGAAAACACAGCTGATTGTCAAGTTTCAGACAATCATACTTATCCATGATATCCTCCAAAAAAACGTATCTTGCTGTGTTTTATTTCTCGATCTCCGCAAGAACCTTAGCGCGGACATCCTTCATGTCCTTGGTAGGCTCGAATCTTGCAACGATCTCACCCTCACGGCTGATGAGGAACTTGGTGAAATTCCATTTGATGTTGCCGTTGTTCTTATAGTCCTTGTCCATAGCCTTTACTACAGGGCCGAGAACCAGCTTAGCGGGACCGTCAAAGCCCTCGAACTTGGTATTGGAAGTAAGCCACTTGTAGAGCGGGATAGCGTTCTCACCGTTAACCTCGATCTTCGAGAAACGGGGGAAAGTTGTATTATACTTCAGTGTGCAGAACTCATGGATCTGTCCGTCATCGCCGGGAGTCTGGTTTCCGAACTGGTTGCAGGGGAAATCAAGGATCTCGAAGTCCTTATCCTTCAGCTCATCGTAGAGATTCTGAAGAGCCTCGTACTGGGGAGTGAAACCGCAGCCTGTAGCTGTATTAACGATAAGGAGCACCTTGCCCTTATACTGTGAAAGCTCTCTAACCTCGCCGCCGGGTACCTTTGCATTAAAATCATATACGTTCATGTTAAAATCCTCCTTCTGCCGTGCAGATGTGTTGGGTCAATAAGTTTCGTGTCTGTGTCATCTGATTGATTACAATTGAATTGTACACAATCAAATTGAATTTGTCAACCCCTTTTTTAAAACTTTTTTGCAGGACAAGGGTAAGACAAGGGGACGGTTCTTCTGTCTGCCGCAATTCGCAGACAGAAGAACCGTCCCCTTGTCTTATTAGTTTACTCCACGCTGTCGATCAGCTTCTGTACCGCTGCGGACAGCTCCTTTATCCTGCGGCCGGACTCATCCGCCGAGCCGCTCACCGTATAATAGTAGAACTTAATCTTCGGCTCGGTACCCGAAGGTCTCATCGCAAACCAGGTCTCGCCGTCGGTCATCTTGAATATGATCGCGTTCTGAGCCGGGATGTCCGACCAGCCGTTGATGAAATCCCTGATCTCGCCGACACTAAACTCTCCGAAGCTCTTCGGCTTGCCCGCCCTGAAAGCGTCCATGATACGGCCGATGCGCTCCTGACCTTCCTTGCCCTGCAGCACGATCGATACCTGTGACTCGCCGAAAAAGCCGTAGCGCTTATAGAGCTCGTTCAGTACGTCGGTCAGGGTCTTGCCCTGCTTGCGGTAATATGCAGCCATCTCGGTGATCAGCATGCCTGCCGCGATACCGTCCTTGTCTCTTACGGCCTCGCCGGGCGCGCATCCGATGCTCTCCTCATATCCGAAGAAATAGCTGTATCCGTCTGCCTCCATCTGAGGGATCTTGCCGCAGATATTCTTAAATCCGGTCAGGGTATCGTAAACCCTGATGCCGTAATCCTTACATATGGTCCGTCCGAAATCGCCGGTAACGATCGAAGTGATCATGGCTGCCTTTGCGGGAAGCTTGCCGGTAGCCTTAAGTCCCTCAGCCATGTACGCGATGATCAGTCCTCCGGTCTGGTTGCCGTTGAGCGGCGTGAATCCGCCCTTGCCGTCCGAGATCTCGATAGCCATACGGTCCGAGTCGGGGTCGGTCGCGATCAGAACCTCCGCTCCGCTCGCCGCGCCCAGCTTCTCCGCGATCTCGAATGCCTGCGGGTTCTCCGGGTTCGGGAACGGAACAGACTTGAAATCGGGATCGGGATCCTTCTGCTCGGGAACTATGGTGAAATTCTTAAATCCGCGATCCGCAGCCGCCTGCATCATCGGGATGCTGCCGGCTCCGTTAAGCGGCGTATAGACAACCGAAACGCCCAGATCGAGCTCACTGTCGTCGCGGATCGCCAGACCCTTTACATAGTCCAGATAATCCCTGTCCATCTCCTCACCGAGCATAACGATCGTACCGTTCGCTACAGCGTCCTTTAACGGAACGCGCTTAAACTCATCAAACATGTCGAGTGCCTGGATCTCTGCCAGCATGCCGTCCGAAACCTTGCCCGAGATCTGCGCGCCGTCCGCCCAGTAAACCTTGTAGCCGTTGTATTCCTTGGGATTATGGCTGGCGGTCATGTTGATGCCCGCCACCGCGTTCAGTTTCCTGACCGCATATGAAAGCTCGGGTGTGGGCCGGAGCGAAGGGAAGATATAAGCCTTGATCCCGCTGCCTGCCAGAATCTCCGCCGCGAGCTCCGAAAACTCCTTCGAGAAATGTCTGCAGTCATACGCGATCGCCACGCCTCTGGAGGCGTCCTCGCCCGATTTATTGATATAATTTGCGATACCCTGTGTCGCGCGTCCCACGGTCAGCTCGTTCATGCGGTTTGTTCCCGCGCCGCAGATGCCGCGCAGACCCGCGGTTCCGAACTCTATCTCACGGTAGAATCGCTCCGTGATCTCAGCCTCATTGTCTTTAATGGCCTCAAGCTCCTTATACAGCGGATTCGCCTTGTCCAGATTCTTCAGCCAACTCTCATATACTTCCTGTGCACCCATAAAAACACCTCCGTATTTTCTCTCTGCAACCGGCCGTCCCTCATATTAAAACTCCATCGGACCCGACCAATCTGTCTGCTTCCAAGTATACCACAACTCCCGAGCTCGAGATAGAGTGCATTGAGAGAAATTCGTTTTCCTTTTTCGTCTCACACTGAAATACAGGTGTGGGCTGCCGTTTTTTGCAATTATCAAAATACAAGGCGGTGACAGCAAAGTTTTATTCCTTGCCGAAAACAGGCGGTGGCGCGCAGAGTATTTTTTTCAAAACAATCAAACGGTTTCGTTTTGAAAAAAATGTCTCGTTGCAGCCACCGCCGTAACTTGGTCTGTATTTAAAGGATTTCTCAGCCCTTCTCCAGAGCGAGAGTTCTGGTGGTGAGGTCGCAGACCTCCGAAGGTCCGAAGTACTGGATGGCACCGGGATAGGTGAAGCAGGTCTCAACGGCCCACTGCTCTCTGTGTGCCTCGAAGTACTTGAAGGGCTTTCCGTCGAGCTCTACGAGGGCCTTGCGGATAACGGGCTTGTCCTCGCCGTTGCGTCTCTCGATGTTCATCATCTTGGTGATGGGCATACCGCCTGCAACCCACTGCTCAGCGGGCTTCGAGATGTTGGAAACCTTCGAGAGGTATCCGGTGTAGCCGTACTGGATCAGCATGAATGCGTTGTAACCGAGCGAGTAGCAGTAGTCTGCGTCGAAGTTCGAAGGGAATGCGCATCTGCCTTCGTATCCGAAGAAATGATGCTGTGTTCCGAACTTGCCCTTGAAGGTGCCGGCTGCCTTTCTCTTCTCAAGCTCTGTGCCTACCATCTCGGCAAAAAGCTTCTCAGACTCGATGAGGGAAACCTGTACGTTGCCGTGAGGATCTCTCTCGAGGAAGAGCTGCTGCTGGATGCCCTGGGGAAGGATATCAAATACAGCCATAGCGTCTGCGCTGAGGCCCTTCTTGATGAACGCGTACTTCTCGTCCCATGAAGGAAGAGCGTTGAACTCCTCGGTCTTCTTGCCCGCAAGGAGCTCGTTGATCTCAGCGATAAGAGCCGAGAACTCGGGAACGAACTCTACGATACCCTCGGGAATGATGGCTACGCCGAAATGATCGCCGTTAGCCGCTCTCTTCTCAACGGAATCAGCAATGTAATTTGTGATCTGAGCAAGAGACATCTTCTTGGCCGCAACTTCCTCGCCGATAAGGCAGATGTTGGGCTGGGTCTCAAGAGCGCACTCAAGCGCAACGTGAGAAGCCGAACGGCCCATAACCTTGATGAAGTGCCAGTACTTCTTTGCGGAATTTGCGTCTCTCTCGATATTTCCGATCAGTCCGCTGTAGGTCTTGGTAGCGGTATCGAAACCGAACGAAGCCTCGATATCCTCGTTCTTTAAGTCGCCGTCGATGGTCTTGGGGCATCCGATAACCTGTACGCCGGTGTTGTGCGCAGCCATGTACTCGGCAAGAACAGCGGCATTGGTGTTCGAATCGTCACCGCCGATGATAACGATGGCGGTCAGACCGTGCTTCTTCGCAACCTCGGTAACGATCTTGAACTGCTCCTCGGTCTCGAGCTTTGTTCTGCCCGAACCGATGATATCGAAACCGCCGGTATTTCTGTATTCATTGATGAATGAGTCGGTAAACTCGATGTAAGCGTCGTCGATAAGTCCGCTGGGGCCGCCCTTGTATCCGAGAAG
>JAEEGG010005417.1_pt1 | contig 30344 bp, 27 predicted proteins | sample 9134161 | NCBI WGS metagenome assembly JAEEGG01 (sample SAMN16246543, study PRJNA631951) | gut metagenome | biome: gut microbiome; feature: rumen; material: CR-attached | host: Bos | place: Iran: Karaj | collected 2018-10
CTTCCTTAAGCTGCGTAATCCGCATATTGATAAATGTGCCGAGCTCTGCTTCGGTCATCTTTTTGTACGTGATTGCCATAACATTGTCCGCCTTATTTAATCTGTGTTTTTCTGCATCCGGGTGTGACAGCAACGCCTTAACCGCTCAACATTTTGCTAGAACAGCTCGTCCAGCAAAATGTAATACTTGATCTTCTCCCAATCCGGCTCGATTCCGAGCTTTTTGAACAGGTCGTCCGGTTTGACTCCCTCGTAGTATTTGCCGTACGTGCCGTCGGCATTGTGCTTGAGGCTTCGGTATCCAAGCGCGATGTCGTACCACCGGTCCGCAATACCCGCATCACCGAGGTCAATAAATCCGCTCACTTTGCCGTCCTCGAAGAAGACGTTCGGCAGACAGAAGTCGCCGTGCGCAAACACCGGATCAGGCTCCGGCTGATGGTCATACAGCCACTGAAGAAGTTCCTCGGGATCCTTGAATCCGCCCTCGCCGAAGGTTTCCGGCTCCGTGTCCTCAAGGTCCACCAGATTATGCTCGATACGGTACTTTGCCTCCTCAAGTTCCGCCTTAAGATCAAAGGTCTTCGGGCAGTCCGAGATGTCAACGCTCCAGAGCATCTTAAGCGCTTCCGCAAGAAGCGTCACAAGCTCCTCCGGGCGGGTCATGTAATATTCATCACATGCCATACGACCTCTTACTTTGCTCATCAGCAGATACCGATAGCCGTCCTTCACCTCGGTCGCAAGGACCTTCGGTGCCGGAAGCTTGCCGTCAAGCCACTTCATGACATTTACCATCTGCGCGATCCCGGGACGTTCCTCCTCAATCTTTAAGACGAAGTCGTCGTAGATTCGCACAAGCGAGCCCGATTTGCCGAAATCATTGGTTTCGTAGGGCTTGTCCTCCGTCAGTCTCCGGATGGATTCCGGAAGGTTTTTCATAACATCATCCATATTCGCTCCCGTGACCATGAGGCTTACGCCTGCTGTCACCGATTCTTGTCATAACACTCCCAAATCGCGAAGAAATCCGCGCTTTGGTCTTTATATGCGGGGTAAAACTCCGCCGCCAGCCGGTCATACGCAAGGGCCGCTGCACAAAGCCGGTCCGCGATTCTTCGAAACGTCGCGTCTCCGCTCCTTGCGGGCATCCGCCCCAGTTCCTTCACGTACTCCGCTTCTTCTGCGTAGCCGTAGCGGTGATGGTTGGTCCCGTACTTCAGGTCCCGAAGAACCATCTGCATCACCAGCGTCTCGTTACAGTTCATGTTGGCGAGATGCGCGCTGATCAGATAATCCTTCCGATAAAGCTTCGCAAGCGCCTGCACCTGCACGAACCAGAACCGATGTATGTTTGCAAGCGGCCAGTTCGGATTCTCCTCAATATGAGGAGCCTCACCGAGGTCAAGCGTGGCATTTGTCGCATAAACGAAAGAAAAACCGAAGTCATAGCGCATGCCGTTGCGGAAAATGATACGGTACATTGATCCTTCCGGCACAAACATCCACCCGAGCGCGGTCTCCTCGTTCACGCCGAAGCGGTCAATCCGTTTCATGTACGCTTCGGGGGTGACGGAGCCGTCTGCGGGAAGGCATATGGTAAGCGACATGTCCGTGTCGCTGTAGCAGTCGTGATAACCGATTGCCACGGCTTCCTTTACGGTCTCGTGTAAATCCCCGCGCCGGACGGTCACTGTCCTTACCTTAATGTTTTCAATTTCGGGAAGCCGGAATATCGCCTCGCAAAATCCCGCAAAAGAAGCTTCGACCTGTTGCTTCGTCAGAGAAATCATTCGTCTTCCCTCCTTTTTGCTATGGCTCTCTGCGGCCCGGGCTACAAGCCCCCAAGGACCGCATCCAAGTCATAATTCTTTGACTTAAGTATCACCGCCTGTTCCGGAAAAACCTCCCTAAGGATTCGTTTCTCCACAGCCATGCGATGCATGAGATGCTTCACAAGCCCGTCAAAGCCGCGAAGCCCGTGGCGTACCCCGTGGGGACTCTCCTCTAAGAATCCGACCATCAGCGGAAACCACATTTCGTCGCCGTTTGCGTCAACCCGTTCCTTCCGAATGACCTGAAGCGATCCGGCGATATCATCTGCCTCCAGATACAGAATCCGGAAGTCCCGCCCCGCGAGAACGGCCTTAAGCCGCAGGAAAAATGCCACAATCTCTTCGTCTGTCATTTCGTAAAACAGGATCTGATTTTCAACTATGTTTTGGAAAATAGAACACTCGAAAACGGCTTTGTCACCGCTCCACCTTGCGTAGCGTCCGAGGATAATTCCCTCAAACTCCGCACGGCTTAAGCGGTTGTTGTAGATCTCGTACTGCTCCAGGTCCTTATGGAACCCCGGAACATCCGTAATGATCCTTGTATAAGTGACGATCCGCCGATCACCCTCCGTATGCGTGTTCGCAATGATCTCATCTCGGAGTCTGTCGTATTTTGCGAGCACCGACTCGTATTGTGCCTCTGTCATATATGTGCACCATGCGAGTTCCACCGGGTTGTAATCGCCCTCGCGATATACCCGGTAATCCGGAAGACAACCTGCCAGACGCCCGACGAGCGTGCTTTTGCCTGCTCCCTGAACGCCTTCCACGAAATAATTCATGAATGAATCACCTCTTTACTGTAAATCCTTCACATAGAGACGGTCCGTGCCGCCTCCGTAGTTTACGATATCTTTGAGATACCGGTATCCGTAACGCTCATAGAGCCCGGTAAATTCCGTCGGAATATAGGTCTTCGTGAATCCCTGCTCCTTCGCGTAGGCGTTGGCCTTTTCAATCAGCTTCTCACTGATCCGCTGCCCGCGATAAGGCTTTTCGACGAACACGCACGACACCCACGGAAAGATGTCCGGAAGCGGATAATAATCCGTTTTCAGAACCGAAGTCATTCCGATGATCTTGCCGTCCTTCACCGCTGCGAACATCGTCTCCCAGTCGGTAAACTCCCACTCGCGGATTAATCCCGCAATGTGGTCGCGTACCTCCGTCCAGGAGCAGTTCTCGACGAAGTGAAGGAACTCTTTTCGAAACGGCGAAACCTCTTCCACCTTCATGATGGTTACATCAGAAGTGTTCCGGCTATCGGCTTTCATGCCGGCCGTTTTACCGGGGACCTTTGCCTCTTTCTCATCCTTCACTAAATCCGTAAACCCGAAATGCTTCGCGGTGCGCGCCACGGTCTCCTCGACGCTCAATCCGTCCGCGCGGTCAATAAAGAAATAACCGCTTGCCTTGACGTCTTCATAGTACTTCGCATTTAACGTCATTAAAGTCTCGTTGCAGGTTGCCTTGGCCGCCTCGAAATCGGTTGCGCTGTGAATGAAATCGCTGAAGCCCTGATGATCGGGGCGGTTGCAATACTCGTCCACAAGGTTCACCGGTTTTCTGAGCATAAATGCCACATGCCCGGGGTCGGTAACCTGTGCCGCCTGCTCGAGTGTCAGATGGCAGTCGCACAGAACAATCTGATCCTTTGACATCCGCATCAGATCAAGAAGCACAAAGTCAAGCTGCTCTCTCGTGTTCTGAAGAAGCCACGCTTTGTACTCTTCTACACTTCGTCCGAAGAACTCGTCCGCGTTGCGGAAATCTTTGTTCATCGCTGGCTGAAACGCCGGATCCGACATTGCCTGATGCTCCGGGAAACGCTCGTCAATGTCGTACACCGGAATATCGTATTTCTTTGCGAGCGCCCGCGATACGGTCGTCTTGCCACCGCACGGCGTACCCGCGATAAAGTAAACGTTTTTCAAATACTGTTTGATAATATTGTCTTGGAATATCATTTGTTTTTTCTCCTTTTGATTCAATAGTTTTGCGCGTTTACAACGTGAAACCATCGATCAACGGTCTCACGCACTCAGATATTCCGAAGTCTTAAAAATGCCACCATTTTTATCACCCTTTCAATCAGTTCTTACGTTCTTTCGAGCCGGTCTGGCCCTCGTCCATCGTATTCAGATGCCGCGCGTCGATCGCGTATTCCAGAATCGGCATCGACAGCATGCCGGGCCTCCGGTCAAACCGGAGACATGAAATGCAGGTGTGCGGAACATGTCCGAACATCATACACGCATGCGGGAACGTGAGGTTCAGGACATGCGACAGAAGCGCCGTCGAGGAACCGCCGTGGCTGAACAGGACAAACGTCTTCTTCTCGTCGGTCTCATTCGTGCAGCGGGAGTAAAGTCCCTCGCGCTGATAGCCAAGCGACGCGAGCCACTCGTCAACGCCCGCGATTACCTTGTCCGAATCGATGGTCGCCGTATTGTCGGCAAAGTCTTCAAAATTCCGCCAGTTCGGGTCCCGAAGATCCACGCCGTCGTGCATCAATTTTCCGGAGCAAATCCAGGGATTGCCTTTCCGGAACAGGTCCTCAAGGCTTCCGAAACGGATCTCCTTCATAAACTCAAGCGTCTCGATTTCCTTCAGCCCGGACAGTTCCGCAAAAGGTTTCGCCGTCTGCTGCGCGCGTCCCTGCGGCGAGCAGTAAATCTTCTGAATTCCTTCCGCAAGAAGCCGTTTCGCGACGACCTCCGCCTGCCTGTGTCCAAGCTCCGTCAGACAATCCAACTCATAGTTCGGTTCTCCGTGACGCACCAGCAATAATCTCATCGCTTCTTCTCCCTCTCGCTTTTATTCTTTGATTACACCCCGGCAATTCCAGCGAAGCACCGTCTTATAACCGAGTTTTTCGTACCATTTCCATTCGAACGTATAATGGATATAACCGTAATCGTATAACTCATCCCGAAGAATCTGCGTTACCTTGCTTACCATCGTGAGCCCGATTCCGCGCCCGCGGTACTCCGGAAGCGTCCCGACGCAGCCGGGACCTCCGATCTTCCACTTCTCACCGTTTACGATATGCTCTCCGAAGTCTTCAATCATGCAGAAGCTTGCAATCTTTCCGTCCACAAACCCGCAGTAGACGAGCGTTTCTTCCGAAAAGAGCGGAACCCAGCCCGGAATTACCTTCCCGATTGCTTCCTTCAGCTCTTCGAAATCTCCGGTGTAGTAACCGAACGTCACATTTGCCGGAAAGACTTTCTGATAGCGCTCCGCGTCAAACTCCTGAAGTCTCAGCATCTGCTCCGAAGCAACCCATTCCTCCGGAATCTGTTTCACATATTCCCGCTCAAAGAACCCCGGTTTAATCTCCGCGAACAGCTTCTCGTACTGCTCAGGCGTCACAAGGTCGCTTCGAAGCACCGAGTAATAAGCGGTATCGTGGAGCCCCTGGTTGTTCTTCTTCGAGCCGCGTAATATGCCGTCAAATCGCATGCCTGCTTTCTGCATCACGCGGCCGGAGTTCGGGTTCCGGAGGTCGTGCGTCGCGTAAACGCGCATCAGGTCGCTCTCGCCGTCGAACAGGTACCGAATCACGGCCCGGAGTGCCTCCGGCATGTAGCCCTGTCCCCAGAATTTCTTTCCGAGGCAGTAGCCGATTTCGTAGGAGCATGTCCGCTCGTCGCGCTCGACAACCGCGATGTTGCCGATGACGTGGTCGTTACCCTTTATGGTGATTCCCCAGTTGTAGGTCTTTCCGTCCTCATAGAACGAAACCCACTTCGTCAGGAGGCTCCGCGTAAAATCGACGCTTGTATGCGTCGGCCACGAGAGAAACTTCGTGACTTCCGGGTCTGACGTCCAGTTACCATACATGTCCTCTGCGTCGTCGACGCGGTATCTCCGGAGCACGAGCCGCTCCGTCTCAATTGTCTTTGTTCCGACTGTATTCATTGTATTCTCCTAAGATATCCAATAGCTTCCGTCGGGCGACTGAAAAATTGCTCCGATCTCCCGAGAGAGCTCGTTGCCCTGCCAGTCCTTGACCACAATCCTCGTATAGAAGCGATAGTCCTCGGTCGCACGGTCTTTCTCTTCGTCCCAGCCTTCCTCTACCCATTCCTCAAGGTAAACCTTGTTCTCCTCAATCAGGGCGAGCGACTGAATCGGCTCTTTTTTAATCGTAAAATGCACCGGATAATAGCATTCCGCGCTCTCCATATCCTGGCTGATTACGTACACGGGACTGCCGATAATCTGAAGGTTGTACAGCTTGACTCCGTCGGTGCCAAACTCCGTCACGGCCTCGGGGCGCTCCCCCGGCAGGTAACGGTACAACGTCACTTTCTTCTTCCCGTAGTCCCCCTGCAGAATCCAGTAAGATCCGTTCGCATAAGCAGGGTTTGCGTACGCGGTATTCTTCTTCTTTCGAAAAGGCTTGTAAACCTTTCCATTCGTAAAATCATAGAACATGATCACCGAGCCGGGATAGCCGCCGCGCTCCGCCCATTCGACAAGGTCGAAAAGGTCCGACGAGTCGGTGTGCGCATACGCGAGACGGTCCTGCCCGTAAATCTTCTCGATGTATCGTCCGGTTGTTTTTTCAAATCGTTTTAACATGTTTTTCTAACCTTTAGCCCATTTGGTTTATTATACCACAGAAAGCCTTCGGATGGAATGAAAAACTGCTTCGCGAAGCGATTTTTTCTTCGCTCACTTTTCGAACAGATTCTGCTCCTCCGAAAGACCTTCGGGAGTCAGCCGAAGTATCCGGTCACATACTTCCGAAAGATACTTACGGTCGTGCGATACGCTTATGATCGCGCCCGGAAAATCCTTCAGCATCCTTCTTATTACCGGTCCCGAAAGCGGCGAAAAATTCCGCGTCGGCTCGTCGAGAATCAGCACATTGGCTCCCGACATGCTGAGCTTTAACAGGAGCACCTTCGCCTTCTGTCCTCCCGAGAGTTCCCGAATCGGATGATCCATCTCATCGGCCGTGTACTTCAGTGAACCGAGGTAAGTACGGATTCTTGTGCGCTCTTCCTTGTCTCCTGTCGTATCCAGATAATCGACCGGCGTCTCGTCAAGCGGAAGAAGTTCCTCATAGTTCTGCGGCATGTACTGCGCGCGGATGTCGGTTCTCGCAAGCAGTTCTTCCGCGAGTTTTGAAATCAGCGTCGTCTTTCCGCTGCCGTTGTCACCGATGATTGCAATCTTCTCGGAGCCGCGAATCTTCAGTTCAACATCCTTCGCAAGCACGCGGCTTCCGTCCGCCGTAAGGAGCTTGGGAATCGTGCATTGAACGACCCATTTGCCGGAAGGAATCGCACTGTTTTCGTCGCCGAGCTTAAAGAAGATTGCCTCCTCCTGCTCGGGCATATCGGTCATGTTCTCGTCCTCACGCTCGAAGCGGTGCTCCATCGCCTTGACGTTCTTCATTTTCTTCTTGAGAAGGCGTCCGAGCGAGTCGTGGAAATTGAAGTTTGCGTTGCTGAGCTGTGCGTTCACGGTCTGTTCCATTTTCCGGATTTTCTCATCGCGGATGCGCTTCTCGCGGCGCTCGGACTGCGCGATCTGCTCCTGCTTTTCGAAGCTGTGCAGACGCTCCTCAACGTACTGCCGGTACGGCACATTGGCTACCGTATGGCGGCATACCGTCTTTCTTCGTATCTGCTCAAAATGGATCACGCGGTTCGCCGTGCGCTCAATTAACGTCTCGTCGTGCGAGATGAAAAGCACCGCATAGGGCCATCCGTTGATCAGCTCCTCCATCCATTCGAGCGTTTCGATATCGATGTCATTGGACGGCTCGTCGAGGAGAAGTATCGTCGGGTTTTCGCAAAGGATGCGCATCATCTGTGCCTTCACGCGCTCCCCTCCGGAGAGCGTTCTCATCTCCTGCTCGCGGTAGAAGAACTGGGCCTCGACATGGCAGTCGGCTGCCAGTCCGGCAAGTTCCTTCGGTGTCCGGTCAAGAAAATCCGCGCTCTCACAGAAATACTCGCAAACGGTCTTGCTCTTCTCCTCTTCGGGGAGTTCCTGCGGCAGGTATCCGAGCCGCTCGCCGCTCATGATCCGCTCGCCCCGGCACTCGAGATAATCGTCCACCAGGTCCGGGTCATAAATCCACTTCATGAGCGATGTTTTGCCGTTTCCCTCCTCGCCGATCATCACGGCGCGGTCGCCCTTATTTAATACCAGCGAAAATCCGTCAAGGATTGTCCGCAAATCCTTCTTATGTGTTAACGTTACGTTTTTAATCTGAAACATACAATCACCTCCTGGGTATCCCGGAGCAAGCATTCGCAGAAGTCACTTCGTTCCTTCTGCTCATGTACGTGCGCTCGGCATTCACACCGCGGACTTCGTCCGCTTCCGTCCGTCTGTTCCGCGGTTCACCGGAAACCTTGTTCCCGTGAGCCGCGCTCCATCCGTCCGACGGCTACGCCTGTGTGAATGCTCTCGCTTAACACGCAAAGAAGCCCCGACACCTTCCGGTATCGGGGCATGAAATCAGCATCATATAACTATGCCCATAAAGGCATAGAAAGGTCATATGCTAAATTGCGCTTCTCCGGGAGGCTGTACCAACATACAAGTATTCTTTTGTGAAAGTGCTAAGAATAATCATTTGTATACCTCCCTTTCTCGCTTTCAGCGTATTTGATTTCGTCAGCACTGCTGACATGGCAGATTATACAGACACATCCGGAAAATGTCAAGGCAAAAATCAAGCATAATCAGTTCTGCTTGCCATTTGTTGTCGATATATAGTGATATTATAATCTGTAATTCTCTTTCTCCATCTATTTATTGGTGATTTTTTTATTTTTTAAGTTGATTATTTTTATTTTTTTAAAGTTGTTTTTTTTCGTCCCGCCTAAGTGGTTGTATGCCTAATCGCGCCTCGCACGGCACGCTTAGGCTAACACCCACTAACTTCTTCGAAACGGCGGCCGGTTTCACCGGCCTGCCTAAAGGCTCGAATCGTAGGCGGGTCGAAGATACCGCCGCCATAGTAGGCATTGAAGGGATAAGTATGACCGTGCTGGTCGGAGAAGTAATCATAGCCCATCGCCATCAGCGCCGTAATCACGAGACCGTAGCAGTCATTTGAAGTACCATTAATGGTCAGCGGGTGATACGGCGTGCCGGACGTGACGCGGCTCGACTGTCCGGAGTAATACGTGCCGCCCACGTAGTATCCGCTCGCGGAACCGCCCGCGTCATAACCGCGTCCGACCATTGACAGCAGAACCTTTCCGTAACACGTCTGAAACTCTTTCAGCGTGAACGGATCGCCTTCCGCCGCCAGTGCAGTCTTCACGACAGGCTCCTTCCATCCGGTCACGGGCAGAAGCCCGAAAACCATCAGAAAAGCAAGCACAAACGCCAAGCTACGTTTCAAAAAATCTTTCATGTTCAACCTTCTTTCCTCTTAAAACTATTACAAACAGGCACCCGCCCGTTTCACTCACTGTAAACCCTCGGGGAGATTTGGTCCCTCAACGACGGACATAGACATAATTGCACAGTATTGATAACGGCTTCCGTCATACCACTCCACAACAGTCATAACCGCAACGTCTACCCACTCATAAGCAGAATGATCATACAGCATGTTGGCATTGTGCTGCGGCGAACCTTTCCAGTTGTTAAACAGTTCCTGCGCAATCTCAGATGCGTTGGCGGGGGAAGTGTATCGCCCATAGATACCCGTCCCAATCTGACCGCCCTCATGGTTCGCCGTTCCTTCCATGCAGCACCTCTTAGCAACGCGCACACCATTTGACTTCAATATATCCCCAAGCCCAGGGTTATTTACATCATAGTAGACATAAGGATTCTCATATTTTCTTATTCCGTTCTGCATGCGGTAGCCATTCACGAGATTCATTAGCGCGTCCGAAATGTCCTTGCGCTCACGTGGCTCGGACCAACGAGGCTCGATGTAGGTCTTGCTAAGGTCGTTAGCCCATATATAAGCCGTTCCGCCGCTATAACGGATTTCCGAAAGCATATCATTTGTGCTCGACGCTCCGTTTGCGTTCGTCTTAATAACGGTGACCTCAGAGCCCTTCTGCAAGCCGTGTCCGGTAATCGGAGTCAGGAACAAGCCAAGTTGAGGCTCATAGATTTCTACATCGCCAGTTTTAATCCATGCTTTATACGGCTGTTCCTGAACTACTTCCGTCGGCGTAGGCGAATTCGTCGGTGTCGGGGAATTCGTGGGCGTGTTCGTAGGCGCCTTGGTCGGCTCCTTCGTCGGAACTTTCGTAGGCTCCTTCGTCGGCTCCGCAGGCTTCTGCGTAGGACTTGGCGTCGCCGTGTTCGTGGGAACAGGCGTCGGACTGTCCGTAGGCACAACCGTCGGGGTTTCCGTCGGTTCCGGCGCGGGCTCTTCCGTAGGGGAAGGTGTAGGCTCCTCGGTAGGAGTAGGCTCTTCCGTAGGAACAGGTTCCTCGGTAGGCGTCGGGGCTTCCGTTGGAACAGGAGTCGGCGACAGCGTCGGAGTAGGCAACGGTGTCAGGGTGAGCGTTGGTATTACTACTGTATCTCCCGGTCTTTCCGTAAACTTCTTGAAAAAATACGCAAAACCACTGAGGAGAAGGGCAATGGCCAGTGTGCATATGCATATGGTGAAAATCTTTTTCATGGCATCCTCCTTTCTTCCAAAGGACGGGGAGAACAAATAAGCGATTGGAAGACAATCTTTTGCTTGGTTCTTCGACCAGTTTGCTATAAATGGGAAGGCGGACTGCTTCGTTAGAACGTATTCATGATAATCCGTCTTTCTAAAGATATGATAATCAGTTAAAGTATACATCACTCTGTCATTTTTCGTCCATAAAAAAACAACAAGAAAGGATTTTCTCCTCTCTTGTCGCCTTTACATATTTACATGCTCTCAGGAAATGAATTTGTTTTCAGAGCACGAGCTGGTTTGTATTAGAGTTTAGACAATTTGACAAATTAAGCTTTTACCTCGCACAAATTTGTCAAATCCGAGACGCAATTCAAGCAAATTGCGCGAAAAGTCAGTCGAACATATGTTTGCTTTTCAGTGAAAAATATGCTATAATTGAACGTAGAAAAGCACCCGTGACGGGGCGGATTACCTCCCACTATTCACCAAAGAAGGGAGGTGGGCCTATGACATCATATGACTGGATCATTTTGATTATCATGTCAGCCGGAGTCTTTGTTGACTTCATAGCTTGTGTTGTAGCCGTTCTTTCCTTTCTTTCAAAAAAGAAAGATAAGAAATAAAAAATCCTCTCCCGTCAGCAACACGGGAGAGGTGGCTCGTTAGAGCTAAAACTCTACGTGGAAGCATCCGCTACGGAGCGGGTGCTTTTCCTTTGTCTAGATTCTAACACATTTCTTTTCAAAAATCAAGCAATTTGAGCTTTAATCCTTCCGCGGAAGCGCCTTCCGGCTAGCGGACACCTTTTCGCAGCGTGCGCATGGAATTCAGTATCGCAAGCACGGTCACGCCGACGTCACCGAACACCGCTTCCCACATATTGGCGAGGCCGAGCGCTCCGAGAATGATCACAAGGAATTTGACTGCCAGGGCGAACACAATGTTCTCGCGGACTATTCGCATCGTCTTTCCGGCAATCCGGACAACCGACGCGATCTTTCCGATGTCATCATCCATCAGGACGATATCGGCCGCTTCGATGGCCGCGTCTGAGCCGAGGCTGCCCATGGCGATTCCGACGTCCGCGCGCATCAGCACCGGAGCGTCATTGATTCCGTCTCCGACAAATGCCAGACGCCCGCCGCTTTCCTGGCGGTTCAGCAGCTCTTCGATCTTCTCCACCTTGCCCGCGGGCAGAAGCTCCGCATGGGTTTCGTCGATTCCGAGCGCCTCAGATACCACCTGTGCGGCCTCCGCTCGGTCACCGGTCAGCATAACCGTCTTTCTGATTCCTACGGATTTCATATCGGTAAGGGCTTCCTTAACACGGCTCTTAATCTCGTCCGAGATCACGATGCATCCGCAGTATACGCCGTCATAGGCCACATAAACAACCGTTCCGTTCTCTTTCGAAGGGGCATATTCGACACCCATCTCCGCCATAAGCTTATCATTTCCGATTCCGAGGTCTTTCCCCTCATATAAAACACGGACACCGTGTCCGGCCGTCTCTTTGGCCGCTCCGACCTTATCCTTGGAAATTGCCTTCCCGTATGCGCTCGTGATGGACTGCGCGATCGGATGGTTGGAGAGAGATTCGCCGTGGGCCGCAAGCTCCAGAAGGCGGTCCTCCGACATTCCGGAGTCCTCTGCGGGAAGGATCTTACTGACCTTGAACTCGCCCTTCGTGAGCGTTCCGGTCTTATCAAATACAATCGTCGACACCTCGGAGATAGCCTCGAGGTAGTTGCTGCCCTTTACAAGAACGCCGATTTTCGACGCAGCTCCGATTCCGCCGAAGAACCCGAGAGGAACCGATATTACAAGGGCGCACGGGCACGAAACGATCAGAAAGATACACGCGCGGTGAATCCAGTTTGCCCAGTCTCCGCCGGTTACAAGCGGAGGAATGACGGCAAGAAGAACCGCACCGATCGTCACGACCGGAGTATAATATCTTGCGAACCGGGTGATAAAGTTCTCGAGTTTAGCCTTTTTCGTGCTCGCATTTTCCACAAGTTCAAGAATCTTCGAAACCGTGGAATCCACGTAGGCCTTCGTAACACGGACGCGGATGATTCCGTCCCCGTTCACGCAGCCGCTGATGACCGGATCGCCGACGGATGCCCTTCTCGGAACGGACTCGCCGGTGAGCGCCGCCGTATCAACGAACGTTTCGCCTTCGATCACAACGCCGTCCAGAGGAATCCGTTCGCCGGCCTTGATCAGGATGATGTCGCCGACCGAAACGTCTTCTGGGTCGGTCTCAACCGTGCCGGTTTCCGTCTCGAGATTGGCATATTCCGGGGCAATGCTCATCATCTCCGCGATGGATGCGCGCGAGCGCCCCACTGCGTAGCTCTGGAACAGCTCGCCGATCTGGTAGAAAAGCATGACCGCCGTCGCCTCCGGGTATTCCCCGATGGCAAATGCGGCAACCGTCGCCACCATCATCAGAAAGCTTTCATCGAAGGCGTTTCCGTGCAGGATGTTCGTGATTGCCTTCTTAAGTACGCTGTGCCCGGTCACCAGATACGGAATTACGTAAAGCCCGAGCTTAGCCCATGCGGGGAAGTCGTCAAGGACCCCCGCCTTATCGCATGCAAATACCGCCGCGAAGAGCACCACCGTGATGATGATCTCCCTAAGGGACTGCTTCTGTTTCTTCGTCAGATTACTCATAGCCGTAAAAAAGGGACATGAAATTGCTTTCCTGTCCCCTCTCCTTTCATCAACCTACGGAAATAACCGCGTCCGGCTCAATCTTCTTCGCCTTCGCGATCGCTTCCTCAAGAATGCTGTCGAAGCGGGCATCGTCCGCAACGAGCGTCATCTTCTGCGCGATGAAATTGACCGTTACCTCCTCAACGCCCTCGATGGCGCGGATGGCATCCTCGATTTTCGCTGCGCAATGCGCACAATCCACTTCACAATGAAATCTCTTCTTCATAATTCATAACTCCTTGATTTGATATTGGTTCTCACTTTTCTTTTCTTAATACGCTTTAAGGGTTGGGCGGTTAAGCCTCGATTCCGGCAGCCAAAGCGGGGCCGGTCACTCCTCGATATGCTCGATTCCGATCGCGAGCAGGGTTTCCACGTGGTCGTCCGCCAGCGAATAGAACACGACCTGCCCTTCCTTCCGGTACTTAACCAGATTGCAGAGGCGGAGCGACTTCAGCTGGTGCGAAACCGCGGATTTTGTGATTCCGAGGTAGGCCGCCAGGTCGCATACACACATCTCGTGAACGGAAAGCGCGTGCAGAAGCCGTACCCGGGACGGATCCCCGAACATCTTAAACAGTGTCGCGAGGTCCACATACTGTTCGGCTGAAAGCGCCTTCTTCGTAACGGTTTCCACGATTTCATCATGGATTACTTCACAGCTGCAGGTTGTCGATTCTCTCATTTTCTTTTCCTCTCATCAAATGGTTGAGCATTTGTTCAACCATTTTATATCAAAAATTCCCTGCTTTGTCAACAGGGAATTTCAACTTTTAATTTCGGCAAATGCTACGGCTATATAGCCTGTTTCGTCAGATGATATAGTACCAGCTGTCGCCCTGCTTCAGCTCTTCGCTCTTCCGAACGTTGCCGGAGGTCCGGTACTCCATCTCCAGGTTCTTCATGCTGACGCGGGTGTTCGGCTCGATGGATCTCGTGATGAACGTATTACCGCCGATGACCGCGTTCTCGCCGATTACGGTGTCGCCGCCGAGAATCGAGGCTCCCGCGTAGATCGTTACGTTGTCGCAGATCGTAGGATGACGCTTCTTACCGGAAAGCTTCTGGCCGCCCCTTGTGGAAAGCGCGCCGATGGTTACGCCCTGATAAATCTTCACATTTTCCCCGATGATCGAGGTCTCACCGACAACAATGCCGGTACCGTGGTCGATGAAGAAATACTTGCCGATTGTGGCACCGGGATGGATATCGATTCCCGTGAGGGAGTGCGCGTACTCGGTCATAAGACGCGGAAGCACGGGTACCTGCTCAAGATACAGCTCATGCGCCAGGCGGTACACGGTAATCGCGAAGATTCCCGGATAGGCGAGAATGATCTCCGCGTAGCAGCCCGCAGCCGGGTCGCCGTCGTAGGTGGCAAGAAGGTCGGTCTCGAGATACTCGCGAATGCGCGGGATTCGCTCGAAGAAAATCTTACAGATCCGGTAGCTCTCGCGCTCACGCTCCTCTTCGGAAAGAACGTTGTCCTTCTTAAGATTCAGTGCGCGGAACACCTGCTCGCGCATGCGGTAGAAGGCGTCCTCGATGGTCAGCGCGTAGCCGTTCTTCGAATTGCTTACCTTACAGGTCCGGTCATGAAAATACCCCGGATAAGCGATGCGGAACAGGACCTCAATCAGCTCGTGAATCTCCGCCTTATCCGGATTCTCCACCGGTATTTCGTCAATGTTACGGTTTCCTTCCAAATCGGAAACTATCGTCGTGACAATCTTTTCAATTTCTTCTTTTTTCATGGTAATCTTCGGAAACCCCTTTCGCTTCGGAATTCGCCCATAAGGAAATTGTACTTGAAACGGAAAAACCTGTCAACAAGTAAATCTTTCATCTCCTGTGCGGACGGAAGCCACCCGGCTCAGCCTGCGCTCGCGATATGCTCTCTTCCGATTCCCATAATCGCCATCATCTTCTGCTCGGTTGTTCCGAGGGCTTCTGCGTAGGTGCATACAAGAACGGCCTGCTCATAGCTGAGGATGCCGACATGGTAGGCAAGCAGCGCGTCTGTGAGCTTCTTCGGCGCCTTTCTTGCTACCTGCCGGATCGCGTCCGTAATCTGCCGCTCCTGCAGGAGCATCCGCTTCACTTTGATATCCTTATTCGCCTTCCGGAATGCTTCGATGTTCTCCTCCGTGGTGGCGTTACAGATGCCGATCACCACACTGCCGTCCTCCTCGGTAAGCGGAAGAATCTTCCATTCCTTCAGGTGCTTTCTGTCATACTGTTTAAGCGTATCCGCGTAATCGAGCTTTCGAAGCACCGCTGCCGGAATGAACGGCACATGCACAACGTGGGCAAGCGCCTGCATCATTTCCTCTTCGGTAATGTCGCCGTGGCGGACCAGATAGGTCCCGAGCTGCTCCCCGTGCTCGCGGTCGAGTTTCTTAAGCGCCTCGTTACAGCGTTTCGGTGTAATATTTCCCTGAACGATCAGCGTATCACCGAGCAGACGGCGGTAGCGGCGCAGCTGGTCCTTTGACAGGAAATCGTGGTCCGTCTTGGCCCATTTTACTTCCTTCTTCGCCTTCTGCTTATGCTCCTTATTCACGATCTTATTCGTTTTCTTATCTCCGAAGAACTTCATCTTAAATGCCCGGAAGGTCGCCGTGAAATTGATGATGTTTCCGTAAATCAGCCGGATCGGGAACAGCGGCGGCAGCAGACAGCCGAAGAACACGCTTCGAAAACCGTACACCTGATAGAGTGCGTATCCGCGGAAAATCTGACGGATGATCATCATCGTAAACACCGCGATTGCCATATAGTAAACCGGTGAATCCTTCGTATAGAGCGGCGGCAGACTCGTGAACAGCGCCGCGATGCAGTATACGGACGCAATATAGCCGAAGAACGGGATCAGGTTTACGATTTTCACCTTCGCATCCTTATAGAAGGAGTACCTTCCGAGAAATGACACACCCTTTGAGCGGAATATGTCCTTTAAGCCGATGGACTGCATCGTGATTCCGTAGGTCCAGCGGGTTTTCTGCTTAACGGCGGTCTTAAACGTATTCGGGAAAAGCGATCTCGTGGTGATGAAGTCCGATTTCACTTTCCCGTTCTGCATAACCCGCGGGAATTTATTCAAAACGTAATAAAGCGGAATGCCCTTTTTATATAGATTCAGGGATAACAGATAGTCTTCGGTAAGGCTTTCGGACGGAAGCACGTCCTCGTCGCCGAAGGCCTCAAGCGTCTCTCTCGAAAGCGCGAAGCCGGTTCCCGCGCAGGGAACGAACGCCTTCATGTTTCTGCGCTCTACAAGCGCGATATAATGATTCTCGGCAAATTCGTCCGCATAGGTTGCCGTCGTGATCTGCTTAAAGAAGTTCCCGAAACGCGGCATTTTCATAATCGGAAATACCGGGAACTGGATGGCCGGATGCTTGTCGATCAGGTAGTTGGTCGCAAGCAGCTCGTAGGTATGGATAACGTCCTCCGAATCGTGAACCGTAAGGGAGGCAAATCGGACGTGATTCTTTCGCTCAAACTCCTTGATCTGACGGATTACGTGGTTCAGGTTCTGCGCTTTCGTCGTCGGGCCTTCCTTGCAGTTGATAACGGCGTGGACGTTCGGATAAAGCTTGCCCGCTTCCTCCACCGCGTGAATCGTATCCGGGTCGTTCGGATATACACCGACGAACAGGTGATACATGGATTTCGGATAATCCGTCGTGTTTACGAAGTTCGCTATCACGTCTCCTATCACATTTGCCTCATGCCACGCGGCAATCGACACCGCAAGCATCTTGGGCGGCGTGTTTCGAAGAGCGTTAAAATCCAGTTCTTCGTCCTTGTCCTTCTTCCGGAAGAATCCGACAATGACAGACAGAAGAAACCAGATGGTATCATCAATTCCGCAAAGCAGGTATAAAAGGATCAGAATAAACCCGAAAACCTGCACAAATTCAAATAAACTCATATAATTCCTCCGACGGTAAACCCGTCTTTCTTTCGCGCACAAAACTAAACTATACAATTTGACGCATGAATTGTCAAGTAAAGAGAATTACAGCATTTTAGCGAATATCCTCCATTGCCAAATGATGGTTTTTCTTATATAATGAATTCGATTACGGCGCTTTTGCGCGCTGCGTAGATACTAAGGAGGCTTTTATGAAATTCGGTTATTTTGATGATGCGAAACGCGAGTACGTCATCACTTCTCCGAGAACCCCTTATCCGTGGATCAACTACCTCGGAACTCAGGGATTTTTCTCTTTGATCAGTAACACGGCCGGCGGCTATTCCTTCTATAAGGATGCCAGACTGCGCCGCATTACCCGTTATCGTTACAACAACGTTCCGATCGATATGGGCGGACGTTATTTCTACATCAACGAAAACGGAACCGTATGGAATCCGGGCTGGTCACCGGTTAAGACCGAGCTCGACTTCTACGAATGCCGTCACGGCATGGGCTATACGGTTATCACCGGTAAGAAGAACGGCTTAAAGGCCGAGGTTACCTTCTTCGTGCCCCAGGATTACGACGGGGAGGTTCAGCAGGTTGTTCTCACGAACGAAAGCGACGCGATGAAGAGCTTCAGCCTCTTCTCCTTCGCCGAGTGGTGTCTGTGGGACGCGCAGGATGACAGCAACAACTTCCAGCGTAACTTCTCCACGGGACGCGTTGAGGTAAAGGACTCTGTCATTTATCACAAGACCGAGTACCGCGACCGCCGCAACCACTATGCATTCTATTCGGTTAACGAGCCGATCGACGGCTATGATACCGACCGCGACAGTTTCATCGGTCTTTATAACGGCTTCGGTGATCCGCAGGCCGTGCTTGCCGGCAAGGCGAACGACTCATTTGCCGACGGATGGGCACCGATTGCGTCGCACTATAAGAAGATCACCCTCGCTCCCGGCGAAACGAAGACGCTTGTATTCATCCTCGGTTACGTTGAGATGCCCGTTGCGGAGAAATTCGAAGCAGACGGCAAGACCATCAACAAGGTGAAGGCACTTTCCATGATCGCCAAATACGACACCCCCGCGAAGGTTGCCGCAGGCATGGCAGAGCTCCGCGCCGCATGGGACAAGCTTCTCGGCATCCTGAATGTAAGCACTCCCGAGGACAAGGTCGACCGCATGGTCAACATCTGGAATCAGTACCAGTGCATGGTTACGTTTAACCTGTCCCGTTCCGCTTCCTACTTTGAGTCGGGAATCGGCCGCGGCATGGGATTCCGTGATTCCAACCAGGATATCCTCGGTTTCGTACATCAGATTCCGGACCGCGCGAAGGAGCGTATCATTGATATCGCTTCCACGCAGTTCCCGGACGGCGGCTGCTACCATCAGTATCAGCCCCTTACCAAGAAGGGTAACGCCGACATCGGCGGAGATTTCTCCGATGATCCGCTGTGGCTGATCCTTTCCGTTTCGGCTTACATTAAGGAAACCGGCGACTGGTCAATCCTTGACGAGATGGTTCCTTACGACAACGATATGAGTAAGGCGCAGACGATGCTTGAGCATTTGAAGGTTTCCTTCTACCATATCGTGAATAACCTCGGTCCCCACAAGCTTCCGCTTGCGATGCGTGCCGACTGGAACGACTGTATCAACCTCTCCTGCTATTCCGATACGCCGGGTGAGAGTTTCCAGACCTACACGAACCCGAAGTTCAAGGCAGAGGGCGGCTATTCGAAGGTTGCGGAGTCCGTTATGGTTGCGGCGCTGTTCACCTACACCGGTCCGAACTACGTAGCAATCCTTAAGCACCTCGGCAAGGACGACGAAGCAAAGGCTGCTCAGGACGCCATCGACGCCATGAAGAAGGCCATTATGGATTCCGCATGGGACGGTGACTGGTTCCTTCGTGCTTACGACGCGAACGGCGAGAAGATGGGCTCCAAGGAATGTGAAGAGGGCCAGATCTTCATCGAGCCGCAGGGCTTTGCGATCATGTCCGACGTCGGCAAGGAGCAGGGTACCGATCTTAAGACGCTTGCAGCGATTGACGAGCGCCTCAACACGAAGTTCGGTCTCGTGCTGAACAACCCCGCATACTCCAAGTACTACATCCAATACGGTGAGATTTCCACCTATCCTGGCGGCTACAAGGAGAATGCCGGTATCTTCACCCACAACAATGCATGGATCATCTGCGCCGCCGCTTACGCAGGACAGGGTGACCTCGCATTCAAGTATTATTCCGAGATTGCTCCGGCTTACACCGAAGACACCAGTGATATCCACAAGACCGAGCCTTATGTATACGGCCAGATGATCGGCGGCAAGGATGCCGGTTCCGATATCGGACGCCCGGGCAAGAACTTCGGTCAGGGCAAGAACTCCTGGCTCACCGGTACCGCCGCATGGAACATGGTTGCCATCTCCCAATACATTCTCGGTATCATGCCCGATTTCGACGGTCTGAAGGTGGATCCTTCCATCCCGGCTGAGTGGGACGGCTTCAAGGCTTCAAGACAGTTCCGCGGCGCAACCTACAACATCACCGTGAAGAACCCGAACCACGTATGCAAGGGCGTTAAGTCCCTCACCGTGGACGGCAAGGCCGTAGACGGAAACGTCATTCCGGCATCGAACGGCGGTGTGCACGAGGTTATCGTAACACTCGGATAAACAACAGCAATATATAAAGCAAGGGGCCGTCGCACTTTGGTGCGATGGTCCCTTTTGCATTTCAAAGGGCACGCCTGACGGGCATATCCCCAAACGAATTGCGCTGCAACGCCTCGCCAAACTTCCTCTAAGAGCGGCGTAAAAGCCGCTCGGTGGCGTCCTCGCGCCTTGCCGCTCTAAGAGGTGATTTCGGCTCGGCTAAGGGCGCAGCCACAGGCAATTCTTTTCGGGGACATGCCCGTAGCGTGCCCGTAACAAAAAAGAAGGGACCATCGCTTGGCGACGGCCCCTTGCTTTGAATCATTCTCGGCAACTTGGTTATTAAATCAATTGTCTACTTGACTCGCTTATAGTACGTAATCGCTTCGTTTTCATTATCGTAATCGTAGTAGAAGCGAATCAGCGTTCCGTCCTTTAAGAGCGTGTAAACGTATTCCGCATCGGACGTGTTCTCGTTCTCATATTCGTAGCCGACAATCCACTTTGCACCGTCATCGGTCAAACCCTGCCAGTACAGATACAGTAAATCAAATTCTTCCGTCTGCGGGTCGGGTACAACGTCCTCAACCGTAACCGTGCAGTCGTCGTTAAAGGTTACATAGCTGACTGCGCCGTAATCCGATGCGGACCACTTCCTGCCGTCGTTTTCTCCGCCGGTGAGTTCCCATTTGCCGGCAAGAGCCTCAAGTACGTCGTCCGGAACATCATACTCAAACGGTTCTTCGACAAAAACATAATCCAAATATTCCGGGTACAAAAGGTTGTAGGAGGAAACGATGTCTTCTCCGTACATCATCTCCCACGCAAGATCAATACCGTCATCGTATGCGATTTCCCACGATCCGAGATCATAGTAATAATCGTACCACTCATTGTATTCTCCTTCGGAGCACTCCTCATCGTCTATATAGAAGGTGGAGGTTCCGTCGTCATGGTCCTGCCTCGTGAGCGTGATCATCGGAACGAATTCTTTGCCTTTCAGCTCATAGGCGCCGAAGATAGACGTTCCCATCGCCATATATTCGGATGTAACAACGTTCTGGCCTTCCAGATATCCGCAGCCGCCGAAGGAACCGAACGCGCCGATTTCCTTCACATTCTTTCCGTCATAGAGGCAGATATGAACGGCGCTTGCGTGATAATCACCATCGGTCCACCAAAGCTCCGGAGTATAATCTCCGTTCAGGAGAAGCAGTCCGAAACGGAAATCAGTCTGTTCTTCCTCTGTAAGACCCGCATACATATCATCGATATAATCGGAAAATGCCAATAAAGCTATATTCGGCCGATTGTAGGTGAAATCATCCGAACCCGGTCCGCTAACCGGTGTGGGAGTAGGCGTAGCCGGTCTCGGTGTGGGGGTCGGGTCGGGCTCGCCGGTCGGAATCGGGCCGTCCGTAGGCTCCGGGCCGTCCGTCGGAACCGGGGTTACCGACACTTCTTCGGTCGGTGTTACGCTTGCGGAGCTCTTCTGTCCTTCACGGGTTTTGCCTTTCTTGGCGGAAGACTCTTCTTCCCCGCATGCCGCAAGAAGCGAAACCAGAAGCATCAAAACAAGCAACAGGGCGATTCGTTTCTTCATATCTTTCCTCCTCTTATTCTATTCCGGCTCAATGCCGTCCTTATCTCACATCTACGCCGGCGTTAAGCCGTCGTCATTCTTTTATTCCTCCAGCAGGCCGTCCTTACTGTACTTACCGGTTGCGTTCCAGAGCTGCCACCCTGCCTCGTATCCGGCCTCGTAGGTTGCGTCGATCTGTGCGCGGATTTCCGGGCCGCCGTAGGTGATGTGGCCGCTTACCCAGGTAGCGGTAAATGACTGCAGCCACGGCCTTACCTGCGCGCACCGTCCTTTGGCGACATTGACCGCAAGAACCTTCTTCGAGTCAAGCATCGCGTTGTAGATCAGGCCGTGCGGGTCGGCATCCGGAATCGGAATGTTGTAATAACCGCGGGAATAGTGGGACGGATAAACCATCGGGCAGATGTAGTCGAGGTAGCTCGACATGTCCGCGTAGTTCTGTCCTACGGCTGCGGCGTCCACCGTACTGCTCAGTACGACGCCGAATACGTCAACGGAAACGAAGACGCCGAGCGGTTTCAGATTCTCGCACGCGTATTTAACAAATCCGGTAATCGCGGCTTCCTTATTCTCGTTGGTCATCTCAGCGCCGAAATCCGCTTCCTTTACCTTGACATCCGTCGAGAAACGGCAGTAGTCGAAATTAATCTCGTCAAATCCGAAACCGGCGCAGACTCTTCCGACCTCGGTCAGGTATTCCCAAACCTCATGGTTGAACGGATTCATCCAGGTATATCCGTTACTGTCCTTCATCAGCGTTCCGTCCTTCATATGAACGCCGAAACTCTCGTTACTGCGGACGCTTCGGATATCACGGAAGCACACGACGCGCGCGATCAGATAAACGCCGTGCTCCTTAAGAATCCGGAGCTTATCCTCAAACGTATCAATCATCGGATACGTATTCGTCATGCTGTTTAAAAGCTGCGAATCGGTCTTTACGGTGATGAAACCGTCATCGTTTTTGATGTCAAATACAACCGCATTCAGCTCGGTCGTATCGAGAAGGTCCAGAAGATAGTTCCACTTCAGATTCAGAATTTCCGCGGAAATGTAGATGCCCTTAACCACCTGACGTTCGCGGTTATCCTCAAACTCCTCCATCCACATGTCATCTTCCGAAAGCCCTTCCGCATAACGCTCAAGCGTCAGCCCGTAGGGCGCGACATCGGTTCTTTCGACAACCTGAACAGGCGCTTCGGTCGGCGTTGCGCCGCCCTGCTTCACCGCGTATTCGGTCACGTTGCCGCCGACGTTTTTCTTGTAATAGGCGAATCCCGAAGCAACGCACAAAACCATGGCGACCAGCAGGCATAAAAACTGCTTGCGCCGTATGGCCCGCTTCGTTCCGGAGCGGTATCTTACGTTGGCCCGGTTTCCGTATCTGGATGCTGCCATTCCTGTCTCCTTCTAACTCTTTCGAGCAGGTTTGCCCTGCCTCCTCTTACTCTTCTGATGCAGGTTCGCTTGCCCTGCCTTCTCTTACTCTTCCGAAGCAGTTTCGCCTGCGTCTACAGCAGGCTCTCCTGCTTCCCTGCCTGCCTCTTCAATCATCTGCTGCACCTCGAACTCCTCGCGGTGCACGCGGTTGTAAACCGTAATCATGATCCATCCGAGTACGGCCACCGCAACGAATCCGAACATTCCGGTGAACAGGAAGCCTTTGCCGAGGTCTCCGCCCATGAATGCTCCGACAAATGTCATAACAATCGACGCCAGTTCCAAAACGACAACCAGGATCGCAAGGACTCTGGTAAACTTAGTTGTCAGCATTTTCTTCTCCCTCCCCGCGCAGAAACGCGAGCCATTCCTTTATCTTCTTCTCGTAGCCGAGATCGCCCGGCACGTAGAATTTCCGCCCCTTATACTCCTCCGGCAGGTACTGCTGCTTGCTGAAATGATTCGGAAACAGATGCGCGTATTCATATCCGACGCCGCGTCCCAGTTTCCCCGCGCTTCCGTAATGCGCATCCTGCAGATACGGCGGGATGGCGGGCGTCTTCTCGCTCTTCACGGCTTCCATGGCGGCGAAGATCGCTTCTACCGAAGCATTGCTCTTCGGGGCGCACGCCACGTAGGCGGCCGCCTGCGCAAGAATGATCTGGGATTCCGGCATGCCGATCCGTTCCACGGCCTGCGCTGCTGCCACCGCAACCTGCAAAGCCTGCGGGTCCGCGTTGCCGACGTCCTCGGCCGCGCAGATCATAATTCTTCTTGCGACAAATGTGACTTCCTCCCCCGCGTAAAGCATCCGCGCCAGGTAATAAACCGCCGCGTCGGGGTCGGACCCCCGCATGCTTTTAATGAAGGCGGAAATCGTATCGTAATGGTTGTCTCCGGTCTTATCGTAGCGGATGGCGCGCTTCTGAATGCATTCCTGCGCTACCGAAAGATCAATCCGCGTAACGCCGTCACTTCCGGGCGCCGTCGTCAGCACCCCGAGCTCCAATGCGTTCAGCGCTTTCCTCGCGTCACCGTTCGCGACGTCCGCGATGAAATCCATCGCCTCATCGGTAATCTCGGCGTTGTACATTCCGAGTCCCTTCGCCGTGTCGGTCATGGCACGCCGAAGAAGCCCTTTTATATCCTCCGCGGTAAGCGGATACAGTTCAAAAATGATGGAGCGTGAGATCAAAGCGCCGTTCACCTCGAAATACGGGTTCTCGGTCGTCGCTCCCACAAGGATCACCGTGCCGTCCTCCACGTACGGCAGCAGATAATCCTGCTGTGTCTTATTAAAGCGGTGAATCTCATCGATGAAAAGGATCGTCCGGCGTCCGTCCATGCCGAGAATCCTTTTCGCCTCCTCAACAACCTCCTCCATATCCTTCTTGCCGGCCGAGGTGGCGTTAATCTGGCGGAATTCGCCGCGGGTCGTATTCGCAATGACTCTTGCAAGCGTCGTCTTACCGGTTCCGGGCGGTCCGTAGAAAATTACGGAGCGCAGCTGGTCCGCGGAAATCGCGCGGTACAGCAGCTTATCCCTTCCGATAATATGCGACTGCCCGACGACCTCGTCGAGCGTCTCCGGACGCATTCTCGACGCGAGCGGTGCCTGTTTCTTCGTGGCATTCTCATGCATATATTCAAACAAATCCATATGTGCCGCGCCTTTCTGCGTCAAGTGTTTGTCATTTGGCGGAAAATGTGATATAGTCGATGCGGCGGACCAAAGCGTCCGCGAAGGGAGACTGTTATGTACCTGCCGACCGATCCGGAAATTCTGCTTTCCGTTATCAACACAAAACTCCGCGATTATTACGGAAGCCTCAATGACCTCTGCGACACCGAGGATATCGATGAAGAAGAGCTCACCGCAAGGCTTGCCGCTTCGGGCTATATCTATGACCGGGAGCAGAACCGTTTCCGCTCCGTCCGTTAGAAGCCTATACATAATTATTATAGCACGAAAATCATTGATTTACAACACCGTCACGAGCAGCGCTTGGCAGTACGAGCAGCGCTTAACAGTTACAAAGCGTTCACTGCCGTTACGGTTTATCATGCGAAAGGAGCACATGCCTTGGATTCTCCGATTCTCTTCCTGAAGGAAGGCGGACAGGGTGAGATTGTCGAGAAGCGTTCCCGCTTCCTCGCGACGCTCTGCCCCGTGACAACCGAAGAGGAAGCGCAGGCCTTCATCGAACAGACAAAGAAGCGCTACTGGGACGCGCGCCACAACTGCTCCGCTTACGTCATCGGCGACAACGCGGAGATGACCCGCTGCAGTGACGACGGGGAGCCGCCCCACACGGCCGGACGGCCGATGCTCGACGCGCTGCTTGCTTCCGGCGTCCGTAACGTCTGCGTCGTCGTGACGCGGTATTTCGGAGGGATTCTGCTCGGTACCGGCGGTCTTGTCCGCGCTTACCGGGATGCCGTGAACGAAGGTCTTACGCACTGCACGGTAGCGGAGAAACGGACCGGCATTCCCGTTGACCTGACGACCGACTATACCGGAATCGGAAAGATTCTGTTCCTTGCAGGCGCCGGCTCCTACCCGATTCTCAAGACCGAATACGCCGAAGCGGTTTCGGTTTCGCTTCTGGTTCCTCCCGGAGAGCTGTCCTCATTCATCGAAGCGCTCAAGGACGCGACCGCGGGCAAAGCCGAATACACCGTCAAGGATCCCGTTTCCTACGCGATGTGCGACGGCCGGTGTGAAATCCTCTCCTAACTGTTTCGGAATTGTTACATTTTCCGCCCAAGTGAGCGAAATCTTAACAAAATGTAACACCGCGGGCGGTTTACAAGTTCTCGCGGATTATGGTATAATAGGCCTCGGTGGGGCATCCCGAAAGCATTGAAAAGGAAGTAAAATACAGCCTTATGATGAATTTCAGCCGTTATAATATTGTTAAGATGCAGAAAGAGGCGCGCTCGCTTCCGGCTAAGATCCGGTCGCTCGTGTTTGTCTTTCTGCTTCGTGTTTTTGTTGTTTTTCTTGCCATGTGCGTCATCATCGGTTCCTATTCGGCGTTCGGCGGCTATCTCGGCATCATCTCGAAATCCCCGGATATCGAAGGCGTTTTCGAGAGCAACAAGGATTTCGAAAAGTATTCCACGTTCCTCTTCTACTCGAACGGCGAGAAGATGGAGAAGGAACTCTCCTCGGCCGGTGCGAACCGTATCAAGGCCGACATCCGGACGATTCCCGAAGGTGTGCGGAACTGCTTCGTCGCAATGGAGGACGAACGTTTCTATGAGCACTCCGGTATCGACGTCCGCGGTATCTTCCGTGCCGCCTATTCCGTTTTCAAGGAACGGAGCCTCGATTACGGCGCGAGCACGATTACCCAGCAGCTTTTAAAGAACCTCGTGTTCAAAGGCGGTAAGGAAAGTTCCCCGATTGACAAGATTATCCGAAAGGTACAGGAGCAGTATCTCGCGGTACAGCTTGAGTACCGTCTCGACAAGGACACCATCCTTGAATATTATCTGAATACGATTAACCTCGGCAACGGCGCATACGGAATCGAAAAGGCCGCCCAGGTTTACTTCGGAAAGAGCGCTTCCGAGCTGACGATTTCCGAGGCTGCCGTTCTGGCACCGATCGCATGGTCGCCAACCCTGGCGAACCCGCTTAAGGACCAGGACAAGAACTCCAGACGTCGTAAGGACTGCCTGAAGAACCTTTACGAGAACGGCTTCTGCACCGAGGAGGAGTACCTCATCGCGCTTGCGGATTCCGAGGACGTATACCTCCGCATTCAGGAGCAGAACCAGACAAAGCTGGATTCGACCAATACCTACAACTCTTATTTTGTGGACGCGCTGATCAACCAGGTCATCGCCGATCTGAAGACGGCCGGCTACTCAAGCAACGAAGCTTACGATATGCTCTATAGCGGCGGCCTGCAGATTTATACCACGCAGGACCAGGAGATTCAGGCCATTGTGGATTCGTATTTTACGAACGAGGCGAATTTCCCGGCAGTCGGCAAAGGCTCCTATTACCAGCTTTCCGAGCGGTACGCGCTGTCGCTTGTCAGCACAAGCGGAATTGCCGCGCACTACCACCTGAAGGATTTCATCAACTATTTCAAAGACTATAAAGATACCCGTAAGATTTATTACCACGAAAGAGGCAAAGGCAACACCGGCATCAGCAGTTATACGCTTGATAAGGATGACCTCGAGGATAAGCTCGACGAATTCATCGAGGCGATGAAGCAGGCGTTCCGCACCGCGCATCCCGGCGAGGAGTTCAACGTGCAGGAATCCCGTTCGATCTCCCTCCAGCCGCAGTGCGCAATGGTTATCATAAATCCCGCTACCGGCGAGGTTGTCGCCCAGTACGGCGGCCGCGGCGAGAAAGTCGGTAACCGTGTGCTTGACCGTGCCAGCGGTACCTACCGTCAGGCAGGTTCCACCTTCAAGGTTGTGGCGTCCTTCCTTCCGGCGCTTGATGCCGCAGGCTTCACGCTTGCGTCCACATTTGACGATTCCTATTATATCTACCCCGGAACCGTCAACACGACCGTAGATAACTGGTACAGCGACGAATTCCGAGGCCTGCAGCCGATCCGCGAGGGTATCTACAACTCGCTGAATATCGTCGCCGTCCGCTGTATCGAGAAGGTCGGCCCGAGAACTTCCGTGGATTATCTTCAGAAGCTCGGCTTCAAGCATATCGTAACCGATAACAACAAGACCAATGACTACAACTACTCCATCGCCCTCGGCGGTCTGACCACCGGCTGCTCGGTTCTCGAGATGACCGGCGCGTATTCCGCGATTGCCAACCAGGGCGTATATGTAGAGCCCAGATACTATACCTACGTTCTCGATCATGACGGCAAGCTTCTTCTGAATAACGACATGCATTATACGCAGGTTATGAAGACTTCCACCGCTTATCTTCTGACGAGCGCCATGATTGACACGACGACGATCGGTACCGGTACCAAGTGTCGTTTCCAGTCGCTGAATATTCCGGTAGCAGGTAAGACCGGTACGGCCCACGACAACGTCGACCTCTGGTTCGTCGGCTTCACGCCTTACTACTGTGCCGCTATCTGGAGCGGTTATGATGACAACCTTCCGCAGACGGATAACAACTATTACCGTGTCATGTGGAGAAATGTCATGGAGGACGTCCACAAGATCAAGGGCTGCGAGCCCAAGCAGTTTGTGCGTCCGAGCTCCATCGTTTCCGCCACCGTGTGTACGAAATGCGGCAAGCTCGCGGTTCCGGGCGTATGCGACAAGACACCGGATGGGAGCTGCATGAGAACGGAGATTTTCGCAAAGGGTACCGTTCCCTACGAAACCTGTACCTGCCATGAGAAGGTTACGATGTGTAAGGATTCCGGCTGCCGCGCAACCGAATACTGTCCGAACACCGAAGAGCGTGTATACCTGATCAAGGTCGAAACCGAGCTCGCGAAGGAGCATGGCGGCACCAAGGATACGAAATACATTATGACGCCCGAAGAGGACAAGGAATGTCCGCTTCATACCGAAGCGCCGACACCGACGCCGAGTCCGAGTCCGGATCCGACGGTGACGCCTCCGGAGCCGTAGTATTTTGTTTTCGACGCGTGAACCTAAACCCGGCACTTTCGCCGGGCGGGCATATTCCGTTTCAATGTTCAAATTGTGTAAAGCCGGGAGTTTTTGAAGATGGGAAAGATTCCTTCCAATTGCGAATACTGCATGTTTTATGAATATGACGAAGAAGAGGAGTGCTATATCTGCACGAAAGATCTTGATGAAGACGAGATGGCGCATTTCCTTGCCGGCCACCACTTCGAGTGTCCGTTCTTCCAGTACGGAAACGAGTATACAATTGTGAAAAAGCAGATGTAATTTCCCGTTGCTTTTTCGTTTCCGATGTGCTATTCTCTATAGAAAAGGACCGGGCACAAGACCCGGTGATGACATTGTTGGTTTTCTATCCTCTTTATATTACGCGCGGGGAGCAGCCATCAAAGAGTTTTCAGATGAACTTTTTGATGGCTGCTTCCCTTTTTATGTCCGATATGAATTTTTTATAAGTAATCTTCGTCCTCGTCCGCTTCGGCGGTTTCCGCTACCGGTTTCTTCATAGGTTTCTTCGAGGACTTCTCCGCATGGTCTTCTTTCTCTGCGGGGGCATCCGTCACATTTGCCGGAAGGAGCGGCTCCCGTTCCGCTGCGACGTTCGAAAGGAACGATCTGCGCGCGGTTCCGAAATAAAGGAACAGGAACATCGGATACAGCCCCGCAAGCATCCGCATGGCCGCGGCGTAATCCGGAATGTAGACTGCCATAGCCGCGTAGACGGAAATCAGCGCCGTCAGCACGTCCGCGCGCATCCGGTCGCTGTGGGTGAACGAGCGCTTCCGGTCCACGGAGAACTCCCCGAGGATTATGATGAACACGCTGACGAGCGACGCGACCTGCAGGAAGAAATACACGATCAAAACGGGATTGCCCTTTGCGAACACCTCATAGGGCACCAGCAGCCTTCCGAGGATGTACAGGTAGTCGAGAATGTAGTAGGAAACATGTCCCGCGTAATTCTCCTCGGGAAAAGTCTTCACGAAGCCCGTGGCGCCCGAGAAGCTCTCCGGACGGTAATCAAGCAAAAACAGGAAAACGCCGGTTTCATACAGGATGCAGAATACCGCAAGCAGCAGAAGAAACGCCCAGATGCCCCACCGGCCGCTCCGTTCCCAAGCGCGCACGCAAAGGTAAACCGGAACCGCAATCAGCAGATACGGCGATACGGCAAATGCCACAAGCACATATAGAATTCCCGCGAATATATACCGCTTCGGTCCTTCCACGCGGAGCGCCGCGATCAGAAGAATCCCGAACAGGACAAGAAGCAGTTCTTTGCAGGGGTACATCAGAAGAAGCGAATCGGCTACACAGATTAGGGCGAAAAGGACGTATCCTCTCTCGTTGACGATCGGGATCACCCATACTGCTGCCAGATAAAGAAGCATATAAAAAAGCATCCCGCCGATCAGGAACAAAGGATAACCGATTTCGACACCGATTATCTTCGCAAGAAAATCGCGGACGCTTCCGTACGTATCGGCAAGGCTTCCGAACAGCCCGTAGTTCCAAAGCTTAAGGGATCTGTGAAGGCACAGCACAAGAACCGCATTCGAAACCAGCTTGATGATCGCTGCCGAAAGAACTCTGTTTTTCAAGAAATACTTCATCTTCCTCCAAGGGCCGCAAATCGAAACCGGCCGCCTCTCTATTGTATCCAATCCGGGCTTTTTTGTAAAGACGGACAGGAGTCCCTTTCGCTTTTCTTTTGCTTTTCGGATAAAAATCTCTTTCGCTTTTCGGTGAGTTCGTATATACTGAAAGTAATCGTTATCTATCCCATTTTCCGGAGGACAAGATGAAACTCAATTACAGAAGAACCATCCTGATCGGATTCGCTTTCATGGCGATTTCCGCTTTCTGGCAGATGTATGACAGCATTATCCCGCTGATTCTGAAGAATACCTTCGAACTCGGGGAA
>JAEEGG010005418.1_pt1 | contig 30337 bp, 22 predicted proteins | sample 9134161 | NCBI WGS metagenome assembly JAEEGG01 (sample SAMN16246543, study PRJNA631951) | gut metagenome | biome: gut microbiome; feature: rumen; material: CR-attached | host: Bos | place: Iran: Karaj | collected 2018-10
GCAGCGTAGCGACGGCTGTTGTAGTTGCTGCTCATGGCGGCACCGTAAGCACCGGCATCATGGAGAATCAAGAGGTCACCCACCTGAGCCTTCGGGAGCTTGCGCGTCACGACAAAGCCACCTTCTTCCTGCGTGAACACGTCACCGGATTCGCAAAGCGGGCCAGCGACAACAGCGTCAACAGTTTCGTTCAGTTCACGACCGTCACGGGCAACCACAGAAATAGCATGATAGCTACCGTAGAAGCTCGGGCGAACGAGATCGGTAAAGCCAGCGTCGAGCAAGTAGAACAAATTATTTCCCTGCTTCTTCACGGCACGGATTTCCGCAACGAGATAGCCGCTTTCTGCAACAAGGTAACGGCCCGGTTCCACTTCGAGGTGGACATCGTGACCAATGCTCTGCTGGATACGCTTGCGGGCATTGTCCCACAAATCGTAGTAAGCCTTCACGTCAATGCGGTTGCCCTTTTCTTCTTCGTGATACGGAATCGGAAGACCACCACCAGCGCTAATCGTGCGGAGGTGAGAACCGAGGTGACGGCTAGCGTCCACCATGGCGTCGCAAACCTGGGCCAAGTGTTCAAAATCCGTGCCGGAACCGATATGCATGTGCAAACCGGTAATCCACATGCCGTTGCTCTGAGCGAGCTTGATACAATCCTTAATCTGTTCGTGCCAAATGCCGTGCTTGGAAAGATCGCCACCGGTATTCGTCTTGCGGGAGTGGCCATGACCAAAGCCCGGATTCACACGGATGGTGAGTTCAGACTTCACACCAAAATCAGCAAGCTGCTGAATCATGTCCGGAGAGCCCACGTTCACAGCGATGTCGTACTTCTTCACGAGCTCGAGAGCATCGCGGTCAAAGATATCGGCTGTATAGACAATTTCAGGAACCTTGCCCTTCTGCTGTCCACCCTTGAAGCCGGCCTTGAGGGCGCGCACAATTTCACCAGCGGAGACGGCGTCGACAACGCAGCCAAGCTTGCGGATGAGCGAAACCACAGAGAGGTTCGGGCATGCCTTCTGAGCAAAGCGCACAGTGTCAAAAACCTGCACGTCCTTTACAGCACGTTCAATCGTCGCACGGTCATAAATCCAAAGCGGGGTGCCGTATTCACTGGCCGCTTTCAAAAGCACTGAATCAGGGATGGAATATTTCATACGGGGGCAAAGATAGTAATTTGGTAGGATATGAAAAACGCCGAGCGTTATGCCCGGCGCATTTTCAATAGTTTTTCAATCAGTGCAATTACACGTGCTTGATCTTGTTGTCGCCTGCGTCCCAGTTCACACCGTCACAGACAAACTTGTATTCGTAGTCGCCCGGAACGAGGGAAATCTTTGCAACCCAAAGACCCGTCTTCTTGTCCTTCTTGAGCATGTCGGCATCGACAGTCCAGTTGTTGAACGTACCAGCAACAGAGACGGTTGTTGCAAGCGGGCAATCGGCAACGAATTCGACAGCGACCTTCTTCGGGGCAGCAGCCTTCGGAGCCTTGGCGACCTTCACTTCAGCTTTCGGGGCTTCAACTTTTGCAGCCTTTGCAACCTTAGCAGGAGCCTTAGCCGGCTTTTCAGCCTTCGGGAGAGCCTTCTTAGCTGGAGCCTTCACGGTTTTTGCGGCGGACTTTTCTGCAGCGGGTTTTGCCGCAGCCTTCGTCGCAACTTTCTTTACGGGTTTTGCAACCACAGTTTTAGAATTCTTGGACATAATAATCTCCTCTTATTTCTTAGTGTCCTAAATTTAGTAAAAAAAATTTTATTTTGCTATATTTGAAATATGCTTAAACAAATCATCGCTCCCAGCGTCTTGAACGCAAACTTCCTCGAACTCGGCAATGGTCTCAAGGCCATTGAAAACGGAGGCGCAGGCCTCGTTCACTTGGACATCATGGATGGGCACTTTGTCCCAAACATCAGCTTTGGCCCGGGCATTTCTGCCTGCGTCAAGAAGGGAACCAAGCTCCCGCTCGATTGCCATTTGATGATCGAAAATCCGGAAAACTACGTGGGCGAATTTGCTAAAGCTGGCGCAAGCATCATCAGCGTGCACGCCGAAACAACAAACCACCTCGACCGCTTGCTGCACCAGATTGCAGAACTCGGCGTCAAGCCCGCAGTCGCCATAAACCCGGCAACTCCGCTTGAAAGCATCAAGTACGTGCTCGACATCGTGGACATGGTACTCATCATGTCTGTGAACCCGGGATTCGGCGGTCAGAGCCTCATTCCTTACTGTCTCGACAAGATTCGCGAACTCCGCGCCCTCAAGCCGGAACTCAACATCCAAATTGACGGCGGCGTTAAGCTCGACAACATCCTCGCCTGCAAGGAAGCGGGTGCAAACATCTTCGTCGTCGGGAGCGCAATCTTTGGCAAGCCCGATCCAGAAGCGGTCTGCAAGGAATTTGTCGCAAAAGTAAATGGTTAAAAGCAGCAACAAAATAGCTCCATAAGAAAAATGTCATCTTTTGACTTTTTTCAAATAGAAGAATTATTTATTTTTCTAAAAAAGAGGACTTATGAATAATTATATTTTAGAAGAAAATGGAGCATTAATCCAACAGCGATTTGAATTTATAAATTACGGTCATGCATTAGAGATTTTAACGCTAGCATGCAAAAATGAGTGGAACGACCTCCTTGATCTTTTTTTGAATCTTAAAATTTCAAAAAAAGACATTCTTAAAGCAGGTGGAAACGAAAGCGATATCCCCAAAAAATTTGACGACATACTTTACCCTAAGGATTGGAAAGAGCTAAAAATTTCAGGCGATTTACACGTAAATCTTTACCAACGAATCAATTCCAAAAGTAAAAGTTTTTCAGATGAACCAATTAAAACAAATATCATCAAAGGTTTTATAGATGGTCATAACATTGATTTTATAAAGGGAAAAGTCGCATTCGATTTAGAATGGAATAGCAAGGATCAAACATTCGACCGAGACCTTCTTGCAATGAGAACTTATTTCGAATGCGGTATAATTGACGTAGGCGTAATAGTAACAAGATCCGAAGAACTAACCGACATTTTTAAAGAACTAAACGTAAACAAAAAATATGGGGCAAGCACAACACATATGAACAAGCTTCTTTACAGATTAGATTCTAGACGAAATGGAGGTTGTCCAATACTAGCTGTTGGAATAAAAAAAGCTGTTATAGAGGATTAATATATGAAATTGGAAACGGATACAACCATTGAGTCAACCGTATCAGATTTTATCAAATTTGCAAACAATAAAAAATACAAAACAATATATGCAGATCCTCCTTGGCAATTTCAAAACAGAACCGGTAAAGTAGCTCCAGAACATAAACGACTTAATAGATACCCAACCATGAAGCTGGAAGACATAAAAAAACTTCCAGTTAGTCAGGCCGCTGATGAAAAAAGTCATCTGTACCTATGGGTTCCTAATGCTTTATTACCCGAAGGTTTAGAGGTTATGAAAGCATGGGGTTTCGAATATAAAACAAATCTGATCTGGGAAAAAATCAGAAAAGATGGAGAACCAGATGGGCGAGGAGTTGGTTTTTACTTTAGAAATGTGACTGAAATTTTGCTATTCGGAATTAAAGGCGAAAAAAACAGAACACTAGATTCAGGTCGTTCTCAAGTAAATTTAATTAGATCCATAAAAAGAGAGCATAGCAGAAAACCCGATGAATTTATCAAACTAATTGAAAGCTGTTCGCCCGGTCCTTATTTAGAGCTATTCGCCCGAGGAAATCGAGACCAATGGGATTCCTGGGGAAACCAAGCAACAGAAGACTATGAACCTGACTGGAATACCTATGCAAACCATACGATATCTAAAAAAAGATAAAGAAACACATAGAATCAAAAGCAAAAAAGGTCCCGCAAGGGACCTCTTTTTTTACATCGGCGTCGATGCTGCTGAAGCAAAGAGGGCCGACACAAAAATTATAGAGACAACAATAAGAAAATACCAGTTTTGCATGCCAGTAATATATACTGAAAACTTGCAAGAAATCGCTTATTTTCAAAAAGTTACAATTTTGCTACAAAGTAACCGTAATTGTAACAGGCTATTAACATTAGAACGACTTTCTTGTATAGCAATATTTATATTTGCGCCGTCAAAAACGAGCCCTTCGATTATGCAAATATACACTAATAAAGTATTTAATAATCCGATTGAAACAATTGAAACTTTCGACCCACAAAAGGTCCAGTCCGCACTCGACAGAATTGAATCTTTGCAACGCCAAGACTATTACCTTCTCGGCTACATGCGCTACGACCTGAAGAATATAGCAGGCGACGCACCCCTTATCTACTTTGAAGCTTTTGACTCGTTCCAGCCGTTCGAAGAAAAAATCCCCGACTACAAAATCGGCACCATCGTAAAGCCACGCCTATCCAAAGAAGAATACACGCAAAAGATTGACTACATCAAAGAGCAAATCAAGAACGGGATTACATACGAAGTCAATTACACATACCCTTCAACGCTCAGAACAAACGCAAGTGAATTGGACTTGTACCAGTTCCTATTGCAAAACCAAAAGACCCCTTACAACGCCTTTTTGCAAAACAAGTACGAGACCATCTTATCGTTTTCACCGGAACTGTTTTTTGTGAAGCGCGGCAACAAGATTTTGACAAAGCCCATGAAGGGTACGCTCAAGCGCGGCAAGACTTCCGAAGAAGACAATGCGTTGCAAGAATTCTTGCACAACGACTTAAAGAACCGCACCGAAAACGTCATGATCGTAGACTTGCTGCGAAACGATCTCGGGAGAATTTCAAAGCCGGGAACCGTCCGCGCAGACAAACTCTATGAAGTTGAAAAGCACAAAACCGTTTTCCAGATGACCTCCGAGATTTCATCGGAACTGAAAGACGGCACGACGCTTTACGACATCATCAACGCGATTTACCCATGCGGTTCAATCACGGGTGCGCCCAAAATTTCTACAATGGAAATCATCTCAAATGCAGAACCGTTCCCGCGAGAAGTGTACTGCGGAGCCATCGGCTACATCCACGGCGACGAAATGATTTTCTCCGTGCCCATCCGAATCTTGCAGAAAAAGCAAGGCGAATCTGATTACAGATACGATGCCGGCGGCGCCATCACGTGGGCATCCACCGCAGACGACGAATGGAATGAAACAATGACCAAAGCAAGTTTTTTAAACACCGATTTTTCGATGATTGAAACAGGCATCACCGATTTCGAGATGCATCTTGAACGTTTGAGAAATTCCGCAAACGCGCTCGGCTTCACTTGGAACAGCGACCTTGAAAAAATCAAGTTCGATAGTTCTGTCGTGAACAGAATTGAGCTTTTTAAAGACGGTCATTTTGAACTCACGACAAGACCAATTCCCGCACCCAAGCAAGATCCAAAAGTCAAAATCGTACACAAAGTAGATTCATCCAATCCGTTCCTGTATCACAAAACGAGCATTCGCCTGCCATTCCCGAAAGGCGTCTTCGATGAAATCTGCGTGAACGAGAAAGGCGAAATCACCGAAGGCACATTCACGAACATCGGCATTCTAAAAGACGGCATTATTTACACGCCACCTATCGAGTGCGGGCTTTTAAACGGCATCACAAGGCAAAAGCTTTTGAACGAAGGCAAGGCCAAAGAAAAAATCCTGTACCCAAACGATCTCAAGACCGCCGAGAAAATCTACTGCTTCAATTCCGTCCGCGGCATTGTGGAAGTAACGCTCGACGATCGAGAACATAATTGAAATTGTGTATACCGATGCCGGAATAAATCCGGCATGACAAGTAAAAAGGCGGGCACAAGGCCCGCCTAACCCAAAACACACAACCTAGCGCAAACTTACTTCACAACCGCATTGGCGTGACCAGCGTAAATGGCCTGCAAGGCGCCAGCGAGGTATGCAAGCGGAGCATTCCAGTTAATGGCCACTTCGTTTGTCGCATAGCTGCAGCGGTTATCGATGTAAGCAAGTGCCGGCTTGTCTGCAACAGCGTAGTTCGGGCACTTCCAAAGTTCCTTGCCATCGAGGTTGATGTCCTGCTTGCCCAAGTGCGGACCGCCCACGAGCATGCCTGGGACCGGATCATCGACAAAGTCCGATTCACTCACGCGATGGTGCGGGTTGCGCGGGCTTCTGTAGCCAAAGCCAGTCACGTACGACATTTCAATCGGGTTCTTGCCCAAGAGGTAATCGAGGCACTGCTGGGCGCCATCCAAGTAGCTCTTGTCGCCCGTGATGTAATAAGCATGCAGCAACACGATTCCGTTGTTCGCCATGGCACTGTTACTGCCCCAGTTCCAACTCGACGGAGTTGCAGGGAGTCTATACGCACTCGTATCGCCAATCGCGCGGAGTTCATTTGCAGCGGCAAGCAAAGCCTTGCGTGCAGCACCACCAAGCTTTGCGCCAAAGTCAGCCGAATCCAGAGCCACATGGTAAACGGCGAGCATGTTCACATCGCCCCACCACGGTCCATCGCTTCTGATCTTGTAAGCGCTCAAGTCGTTGAGATAATTTTTCTTCTTTGTCGCGCGGAAAAGTTCTGTTGCCGCAAAGGCAAATTCATCCTTGCCGTCTTCGCCGCCGTACGTGTAATTGCCCGTTTCCACATCGGAAGGCTGCTTGTACAAAGCCTTCGGATTGTGTTTCGCCCAGTAGTAGGCGGTGCCGGAAGCCTTGAGCATACGGTCAGCAAAAGCCTTGTCGAACGGAGCGTACACGCGGTAAGCCTGGGCCATCACGGCAGCAAAATCAAGCGTTGCGGTCAAGCTCTTTTCAATCGCATAGCGCTTCGCGCCATCAATTTCGGGCATCGTGCTAGAGCCGAACTTGAGCGATGTGAGCTTGTGGTAAACACCACCGTCCTTGTCCTGCATCGAAAGCATCCAGTCCAGATTCCAGCGGATTTCTTCGAGGAGTGAAGGCATCTTCGGGAATTCACGCGGGATGTTCCACTGGAGCGTATCCATGAATGCCGGGAAGTGTTCATAAAGTTCCAAAAGCGTAAACATGGTAATGCCCGAGTTCACGATGTACTTGCCGTAGTCACCGGCATCGTACCAGCCACGCTGCGACTTGATAATCTTCGGGTCAGCCTTCTTGGGAGCGGGCTTGCCCTTGGACTGCGCAACGACCGTCGCCGTCTGCAAATCGGTGCCGTAAACAGTCACGCTATCGTCAATGTGGCCTGCCGCACGTGCCCACTTGCCCGCATAGCGCGTATCAAGAGCCATACCTGCACGCTGGTAGTAGAACCACTTGAGGGCCGCCTTCGTCAAATCTTCGTAAACGTGCTCGCCAATCACGACCGGGTTGCCGATATAGCCATCTCTGTACAAACGGTACGTGCCCGGCTTCTTGATCGAAGATATATCGTAAGTCTGGACTTCTTCGCCGCTATAGTCCCAATCGTAAACCATCGGAGCTTCGAGCGTAAGCACCGTGTTCCCTGCCATGTCACGGACTTCGAGCGGGTTCGCATCGTTACCGGGAATGACGACCGTCTTTTCGGATTCGGGGGCAAAGCCAAGCTGGTTCACCAAGGGGATAGCCATTGTCGGCACAGCAAACGCTAACGCAGCTACTAGATGTTTACGCATAGAAAACCTCATTTTTGTTTAAAAAATACCTTTTCTTTTGTAAAAGCGTACCAACACCACCCATTTTAATGTTTACTATAGGCAACGCCAAGTGTATCGAGTGTACTAAGCAGACGAGAGAACGCCACTTCGTGGCTACAGACGACAAATGCAAAAGGCGAATGTTGCAGGGCTGCCTGCAGACCTATAACTGAGCCAAGCATTTGGGACTTGTCCAAAGACGAAAGAAAAAATCCTCGGCGCGGATGCGTCGAGGATTTTTAAAAGCGTTTGCGAATCTTGCGATTCTCGCTAATTCCGAGAATTACTTCTTCTTACCCGGCTTGTAGTTCACGCCCGGACGGAGTTCGAGGCCAACCGTCACGAGGAGCGAAACGATCGGTTCGTAGTGGTCCTGAGAGAGGTCGTACACGGCAACGCCTGCCATGCCTTCGCTCTTCACATGCTGGGCAACAGCCTTCACAGACGGGATACCCATGAACACGATAGATTCGGTTTCGCTCACAGCCACTTCGGACTTGGAAGCTTCATCGAATGTCACCGTGTAATCCGGAGTGTCGAAGCGGTTCATGAGTTCAGCATACGGGAGGTAACCTTCGTTACCGCTGCCCACACCCTGATGGCTCGTGCCGAGGCCCTTTGCACCTGCAAAGGACTTACCATACATGAACACCACCGGAGCAAGGAGATCCTTGTTCACGCCAGCAGCTGCAACAGCGTCAAGCGTTTCCTGCACAGAGTTTGCGCTCTGGTTCGGAACGAGGCTGCTTTCACTTTCAGTCATGAGATCCGTCATGAACACGTCCACGTAAGCGAGGCGGTTCAAGGCTTCGGCCTTGTAGGCATCCATGCCGGCTGCCGGGTAAATCACGGCAGTCACCGTCGAACCCGAAAGACCGTCGACCAAGGCGTTCACCATCTTGGCGTAATCTTCAGAATCATCCGTCGTGAGGTTCTGCCAGTCGAGTTCAACACCGTCACCACCGTTCGTTGCAATCCAGTCCTTCACGTTAGAGACGAAGGAAGAAAGTGTTTCGTCGGAGGAGGCGATAGCCTTGAGGCTCGATTCAGCTTCCATGCCGCCCACGGAAACGATGAGCTTCACGCCGTTTTCCTTGGACATGGTAGCGAGGTTCTTGAAGTTGTCGGCATCGTATTCGTCGGCAAAGGCAACCGTACCTTCTGCACTCGGAGTGATAGACATGTAGTGAATATCAGTCACGAGATTGTAGCGGATGTCCTTGGCGTAGAACTGGGAATACTGACTCCAATACGGATAGAAGCCAATCACTTTGTCAGCAGCAGCCTGGGCCATAGCAGCGCCCATAGCAAGAGCCAATGTAATAACTTTAAAGTTCATTTGATAACCTCTCATCCTTATTGAATCAGACGATCAACGCCATTGGCGTCACGGCAATACAAGTTGTAATCCGGAACAAAATCTTCGGCATACTGGACGCCTTCAAGCTGCTGACCGGCAATCGGCAGTTCAGAGCGAGGAGTACCAAGTTCCGTCGGAAGGCAATAACGATATGCCCAACCATGGATTCTGCCATACATGTTGAAGTGCTGGCTAATACCCATGTAATCCACAGGAATAGCGGTCAACAAGGCAAGGTCATTGTCAACGCCTACATAATTGTAGCCGTCAGCCAAAGACTGGAGCTTGGTTGCGTCAGCAGAGAAGGTTTCCCATCCTGCTTCCGTTCCACCGCCCATGTACGGGTCCAGATAAATGGCTTTCAGAGTCTCAAGGTTTGTCACGAAAACAGCATCTTCTGCAGCCTTCAGTTTATTAAAATCAGGGAGCTTAAGTCCCGCATTTACCCTGAACTGTTCGTTATAGTCCGCCACCGTTTCCCTGATCTGCATCATGCGCAATTCCGGATGCAATTTCATGTACACTTCCGAATTGAAGTCTGCAGGGAAGCTATCGACATAGGGATCATCAACACTCATCGAGGAGCAGGCGCCCAAAACACCTGCCAAGAGAATCATCGTGTACTGGTGAAGTTTTTTCATTTTCAGCACCTCTTAGAAATTCACCGTCACATCGGCGGAAAGTATGTTCTTGGTGATGGAAAGCTTGTCTTCGCCCGCAACAGCACCAGTATTATAAGAATACTGAAGTTCGTTGGTAAGCATGCCATACTGCAAGGACAAGTAAGAAATCGGAGCAAGTTTCACACGGACACCAGCCATGATCAAGCGTTCGTTAGTTTCCTTCACGTTAAAGAGGAAGGGAGCTTCTTCGGTGCCGCCGACAAACGGGACGCCACCTCTGTCAAAGACCTTCTTATACTGCTGGAAACCGGCGAGCAAGCCGAACGGGCCCCAGACATCAGCGGTAATACCGGCAACGATGCGAGTAGCCTTACGCTTGAGGTAAGCGTTTTCGGAAGCCTGCGAGAAAGAGCCCTGAACGAGAATCTGGCGATCGAGAGCGGCGAGTGCACCAACATCGACACCAAGACCCGCAGCAAATTCCGTAAACTTGTTCTCTTCAATTACCGGGATACCAAGACCTGCCCATTTGCCATAGTCGGCATAAGTTTGAGTCAACAGGTTGACACGGCCATTGAAGAACACCTTGTCTTCCCAGTTCACATCGACCTGGGCGACAATACCCTTACGGTCAGGAGTAGCCATGCCGAACGGCAATGCAAGACCGACAGACGGATCGATATCCATCAAAAGGTCCTGATCGGCTTCGAGCTTCTTCGCAATATTACCCGTGTAACCGTTGCGGTAGAAGTGGCCATTCTTGTAGTTGTTGTCCAAGCGAGAATACATGTACTTGCTTTCTTCATCGTTAGACAAGGTATTCGTGCTGTTCGAGGTCATCAAGTTGCTTGCATTCAATGTCGTGGAATTATAGACATTGAAGTAGAGATTTTCGAGGCTAGAAGCTCCGAAAGTCGACATGATGGCTTCAGTAACCGGAGTACCGTAGAAGGAGTTCGAATTGAGGATCACCGAACGTCCATGATAGATCGGAGAAGATGCCAGTTCAGACCAGAAGCTGGAATCCGTCTTGAGGTAACCAGCCTGAGCATTGAACTCAATACCACTAATGTCACCCTTCACAAAGAGGTTGGCATAGAAGCTGTTACCATCCTGATCGCGGTAATCCTGGTTCGTATAGACATTCGCATCAGAAACTGTGTTCTTGACGTAGACAATATCCTTGCCGTCCACAATCTTGGACATGATGGTATATTTCGACGTCTTTTCCGTCGTCATGTAGTCACGATCGACCTTCCACTTGGACATGGCAAATTCGCCGTTCAAGCCAAAGGTAACCGGAAGTTCCGGGAGCACCTTCTTGGAATCGAAAGCAAGGTCAGCAGAAATGACCATGTTGTTGTCGTAATAGATCGTATCAGCCTTGTCGATCGACTTCGAGCGGCGAGTCTGCTTGCGGTCCATCAAGTTGACGAAGTTCACGCCAAGATGGGCACCATAAGCATCGGCACCGGCACGTGCACCGAGGAGGTAACGGTCAGAGAAGTCGAAGTCAAAGAACACCTGGTCGGTCTTCTTACCCGTATTGCGAAGACGGGCACCCGTGAGCTGAGCGGTGATATTATCGACCGGACCCACATTACCACTCTGGTAAGCGACATTGAGACCCTGCAACAGGCGGCGGCTCGTGGTATCGAGGTTACGCTTTGCAAGAGCTTCGCGACGCTTTTCCGCAAAGATTTCCGGTTCCTGGAGGATTTCGGTCTGCGGAGTGTAAATGGTGAGCGGGGTATAACCGACACGCATGTAACCCAAGTTGAAGTCCACATGCTTATTGAGAATCGTACCGTCGTAGCTGAACCAATGACCGATAATCGGGTTGTTGTTTTCGTCGTAAGCGCTCTGCCAATCCTTGTGCAAACGCAACTGGACGTCAATCATGGTTTCAGAACTCGGACGGGCGGTCAAGCGCAGGTTCACATCCGTGAAAGCCTGGTTTTCCTGAGTCGGAGATTCCGGAACGCCTTTAGCAAACTGATCGGAAGAAGCGAAGGAAGCGAGAGCGCCAGCCTTTGCCGTACCGTTAATCTTAAGTCCAAGAACTGCTGCATTGAGAGAATCCAGCTTTTCCAACAAGGACTTCTGTTGCGTCACAACCTCAGCCTGGTTTTCAGCAGCAAAAGCAGATGCGGCCGAGAAAGCTACTGCGGAGGTCAGTAAAAATTTGCGCATGTTCATATTGAAATTCATTCTAGTTACCTCCCATTAAAATTCCACATTAATGGAAGCTTCAAAGATAGACTGACTAAACTTATGCTGGTAGGTTCCCGTTACACCATCAGCCTTGCCCTTCTTGGTATTGCTGAAGTAATCAGGCAGATTACGCGGCGTACCGGTAACGGTAGCGGTGTTATAGTCATTCGTCACATTGATCATGCCGTAGTTGATAGCGAGCCATGCATTGTCGGCGACCGTGTAGTCAAAGCCAACCATCCACTGCATCTGCTTGCTCTTCATGAGAGGAACGTCAGCACCGACTTTCGTTTCGACATTGCCGACACCGTAATCGGAATTGATCATCTGGAAACCAGCCGTAAAGCCGAGACGCGGCAAGAACTGGGCGCAGAGGCCAGCGTTGATGAAGTCGCTCTTAAGAGTGCCGACCACACCGCCGTACATCATGTTGTTCTTGCTTTCGGAATGCTTGTAAGAACCGGATACTTCCAAAGCCTTGCTGAGACCAGCAATCTTGGCGATATCAACCTTGGCACCACCGCCGAATTCCATGTAGGAAACCTTGTCCAAGCCTTCAATTTCAGGCTTGACCTGATTGAAGATGCTCACGAGAGCCTGAGCTTCAACCATTCCCTGCCAGTCGCCCTTGATAAGAGCGCGGACACCCATGCGGTTTGCAGTGGCAAGACCGTTCGGCAAGGCAAGCTGAAGAGCCGGATCCATCATCAAATTGAGGAGAGCGAGCTGTTCAGCGGTATAGACGTTAGAACCCCAGGAGTTCTTGTTATACGGAGCGATGTTGTAGCTCTTGGACTGACCGTCCCTAATCTTATCGTCGTTCGTACCGAGAGAGCGGGTCATCGGAGAGAACTTCGGAGAGTAGTTGTAGAGAGCGTCAAAGGTGGAGTAAAGCGGAGAGTTCACGCCGTACTTGACCGTTTCACCATCCTTATCGGAGTTCAAGATGCGCTGAGCAAAGAAGCTCGGAGACTGGGCGAGGTTGTTGAACCACTTTTCATCGTTGCGGATGAAGTCGAGGGCAAGACCTGCACTCCAGCTATTGTCCACCTTGTAACCCACGTTCAAGTTAGCAAGAATTGCAGAACCGTTAGCAGATTCTTCGGTCGTAGGAAGGGTAAGCTGGGTATAAACTGTTTCACCAGTTTCAGGATCCGTCAGTTCTTCACCAGTTGTAGGATCGATAGCGGCCGGGCCCTGGACAACCTTGCTCAACGTCTTCGTCTTGTTCATGGACATGGCGTATTCAGCAACAAGGTCAAGAGTCAGGTTCTTGTTCTGCATGAGGGCAGCCACATCGGCACCGACGCGAGCGCTCAGCACGAACGTATTCTGCAAAGCATCATCGTACGGATTGATCTGCTGCATTTCGTAAGGGTTAGCCTTATCTCCAGGAACGAAGCCCACCGGGTCCCTGTTCACATGGCGGTAAGTATAAGAGTTGGTGCTCTCGTTATCGAAAATGAGCATCGGAGTCACGCCGACAAAGATATTCTTCTGCATCGGCAAGAGTTCGATGTTGCCACCGACAAGCCATTTGTCCGTTGCAGAGGCAAGCGACGTACCATCGACTTCATCACCCGGAAGAATGTTGCCTTCGGCACCGGTAAAGTCAAGCACCGACACGCGGTTCACGCGGGCGAAGAATGCTTCGGCACGGAGTTCACCAATCATCGGGTCGATTTCCTGACGGAACTGGAGATTCACACCCTGGAGGTTGCGCTTGTTGCCTTCGAGGAGCTGTTCCTTCTGGGCCATGTGGCGCTTACGGGCGAAAATCGTCGGTTCGTACATGATGTCGATACCCGGATTGTAGATCGTAAGCGGAGTGATTTCCTGACGGAAGTCACCGACAACCCAGTAGAAGTTCTTGCCGATATTGCCTTCGACATTGAGCCACTTGGCTTCGAGAGTCTTAGATGCAGCAGCAAAGTATTCCTGCATACCGCCGCCAAGGCGCATCGTCACGTTGGCGCGGACAAATTCGTACGGACGGAAACCGAAGTTCAAGTCAGCACTGACGAATTCGTTGCGTTCCACATCCGTCATGTTGTTGATACCGGTCGGATCGTTATCCGTAGAGAAACTGGAGCGCTGTGCTACAGCACGGATGCTACCGCCAATTTCAACGCCACGCTTGGCGTTTGCACTATCAGCCTTGGCCTGCAAAGCCTTTTGATTATCCGCAACAGCGGAAGCCGATGCGGCAACCGAGGCAGAAAGAAGGGCGATTAAAAGTCTTTTCATTTTCATATTCATCTTTAGCATCCTCCCTTAGAACCAAGCCTTGGTTTCAGCAGCGATGTAATGGGAATGCCAATTATTTTCAGAAACGGTTTCGTCAGAGTGCGTCATGAACTTGTAGCGGAAGTGGAGACCCACACGGTCGGAGAAGTCCCAGTCAAAGCCAAGGCCAATAGCGAAGTCCTTGTAGTTGATCGGAGCCTTTTCATAAATGTAGGTACTGACTTCGTTAATACGGCTCTTGTTCTTTGCCGTAGCAGACCACTGAGGCATAGCCTTACCGGTTTCACGGGCGACATAAGCCTGGCTAGACCTGAACGTTTCGAGACCGAGGATACCCACCATGTGGAACGTCGGAGTCACGGCAACAGTCGGTTCAAACTGACCGTAGAAACTCGTCATGAGCATGTCGAACGTGTTTTCGGAAACGGCGATCGGGGCAAACGAAGTAGAAACACCGGAAAGAGCAACAAAAGCAGTCATCATGATGTTGCGGTCGGTACCGAACCAGTGACCAATATCGTAACCACCCATGAAGGACATGTAGCTAGACCACTTGGCGTGTTCCGGAACCTGTCTGAAAACAGCCTGTTCACCGTTTTCATAAGCGGCGAAAGATTCCCACATTTCCCAAGTACCACCATAAAGACCACCATGCTGGCGATACATCTTAACGCCATCAGCAGCAATCTTTTCGACACCGACACGGGAAACATAGGACGTACCGGAGCTGTTACCGGAGTCAGCCACGAAAAGCGGCTTGTGCTTGGTCCAGGAGTTGGAACTTTCCCAAATGTTGCGGCCGTTCAAGCGGTAGTTGAACGAAATCACGTCCTTGCCTGCTTCGATCTGGCGATGCTGAGCATACTGGAAGTCAAAGTAGCCACGGTTGAAGCTCGGTTCCAACTTGAAGTTGATACCAGCCATGTTCGGGGAGTAGCGGAGAGCACCACCGTTGAGGTAGAATTCATCCTTGCGCCAGCCCGGGAAACGGGACGGGTTCGTAAGAGAGTACGGAGAATAGAAGCCCGGCTGGAAGAACACGAGTTCTGCAGTCATCGGCCAGCCTTCGATATACTTGCTCTGAGCCTTGACATAGATACCGATCTTCGGATCGCCAACGCTAGATCTCTTGGTATCGACAGAATAACCAGAAGACTTATTGGTTGCCTTATAGTCATCAATGACTTCGGACTGGTAGAATGCCGTAGTATCAACAATGCTCAAGCCCAAGTCAGCCATCAAGAAGAGCTTCGGAGTAACGTTGCCCTTGACATCGATAGAAGCCACGTGGGTATTGAGGAGTCTCGGAGTTGCATCACCGGTACTCTGGATACCATAGTTAAGCCACTGGTCACGGAATTCATCTTCGCGGATGATACCGTCATCATAAGTGACGCCCAAGTAGTTCACGCCAACGGTCAGGTTGTCGGCAATCTTTTCCTTGGCGATACGGCCATGAAGGATTGTACCACGGAAATCGTAGCCACCCATCATTTCGAGTTCGCCCGGCTGGCCACCGTACATACGGAGACCGTCACGAGTTGCCACGTCGGCATCCATCGGCTGGGACACGAGGAACTGAGCCTTCAAGTCATACGGGAGCTGGTAGACGTTAGCAAAGACGCCACCGAAGGAGCGGTTCGTCCAGAAAGCACGACCACCTTCCTTGACCGGCTTGAATGCCTTTTCCTTATAGTAGGTAGAAACGGTCTTTTCGTCTTCGAAAAGTTCGTACTGCCATACGAAACGCGGGTTCGTTTCACGTTCCCACATGGTAAGCGGGGAAGCGTTAGCCCAGATAACACCGCCTGCGGTAATGTAGGCGCCGAACACACCTGCACGGATATCGACACCGACGTTCAATTCTTCATTGATGGTCGATGCATAGTAGTCCGTAGAGTGATCGTAAAGGACGCGTTCATCGTAATAGGCAGGAGTCTGAGTCGGGTGCTTAGCCAAGTCGTTCGTAAAGATACCGCTCAAGTCGAACGGGAACGAGAGGTTCGTAAACAACGTAATGTAGGAGTTCGGCATGGCGACGACGTTCACATTCAAGACTGCATCGACGCTTGTACGTGCCTGGTCATCCTTGACCCACGGGCTCTGTTCAGAATAGTGGAAATTCTTCAAACGGAAAGCCATGTAACCGGAGACTGCCAGTGGCAGATCGTCCTTGCCGAGAAGAGTCGATTCCATGTTGTTGGAAAGAGTATCCAACGAAGCGTGAAGGGAATCAAGCTGCAACTGCGGAGGAAGAGCCCACGCAGCACCGAGGCTAGACGCTAATAAAAGGGAAGAAACTGTTTTGCGCATAAAATCCTCTTAAATCTCGTTGCGGAACGGATAATGAGCCGGGCCTTCGTACGGCTTGCCATGCTTCTTAATCACAATATCATCGATCCAAACCTTGAAGGATTCGTTTTCATCCTTGCGGACTTCGAGACGGAAGCCCTTGAAGTTGGACCATGCGAACGGGAGCATCACTTCGCGCGTGTTCTTCGCATCCCAGTACACACCGGTATTGCCGAAGAGCTTCAGAGGAATGCTGAAGTGCTTCCATTCGGTCGTAATTTCACCAAGGCTCTTGGAACGGAGCTTAACCTGGAGGGATTCGCCGTTGCTCTTCACGCCATCGTCAACGAGCACGAACAAGGCGTTTTCGCCACCCTGGGCACCTTTAAGCCAAAATTCGAGAACACCTTCTTCCAAATACGGAGTCAGGTCCACGGAACCCGCAATACAAATGGCGACACCGGAATAGTCGCTCGCGATAAGTTCGATTTCCATGGAGAGAGCACCTTCCATAGCGTACTTATCCGTGAGTACCGGTTCGGGGTTTTCACGCGGATACTGGTAGGTATAGCCACCACCACGCGGAATAGCTTCACGCATGACAACGGTGACAACTTCCTTATCAGGACGGAACGGCTTAGGATCCTTCATGACAAAGTGGGACTGGTCGCGGTCGCGGTAATCGCTAAAGCCGTAGCCAGCAAAAGAAGATGAAGCAAGAAGCATCGCCGCTAGAGCGGACTTCCAAATGGCTTTTTTTAAGTTTCCATTCATAATAGGTACAATTCTCCAAATTCGGATCATCTACAATATAGCTTGTTTTTGGGAATTTTCGATCCAGTGTTTTGCAAAAAAGGCTTTGCAAAGCTAGATGTATCAACGAAATACCGCTTGCTAAGCCACATAAACGCTGGACTCAAGCGTAAACGGAAATTTTTTCGTTTGTAATGTTTCTTAATGTTTACAAATTAAAAATTTTGATGGTGCTCACAATGGACTCAAGCGTAAACATAAGATAAGCATGTTTTTAATTTTCTAGTTTTTGTTTTATATAGATTTTGAGAACACGCATTTAAGTATCATAACCTTTTGGGGGTTACCATGATTAAAAAGATTCTTTCTGCAATGGCAATCGGATGCCTCTTTTGCGCATGCGACAACGGCACCGCTCCTCCGCCGGCCGCATCATCCAGCAACAAAAGCACAGCCGTTCCCGTAGACTACACCGCCGGAAGAACCATGAACAAGATTCTTGGCCGCGGCATCAATCTCGGTAACTCCTGGGATTCCGATGGAAACGATGACAGCGGCTGGGGTAACCCCATCCGCGATACGGATTTCGCCATCATCAAAGCAGCGGGTTTCAACTCCGTCCGCATCCCGGTCCGCTGGCAGAACGGTTCCGACTATACCAACCATACCGTTAATCCGGATCGTCTGGCAGGCGTCCTCGAAGATATCCGACTCGCCATCGCAAACGGCCTTGCCGTTGTCGTGAATTTCCACCATTATACCGACCTGAACTGTGCCGGAGGCGGCGGAACCGGTTGCACTTACAACGCCGCCGAATTCGAAGCCGAAAAGACACACTTCCTCATGATGTGGGCACAGGTGGCACAGGCTATGGGTGAATTTCAGGATAACCAGGTCGTTCTCGAAATCTTGAACGAGCCCATCATCCCGAACGCAACGCTTGTGGACCAGCTGATGCTTGACGCCTACACCGTCATCCGCACGTACGCTCCGGGCAAGACCATCATGTTTGAAACCTACCATGCCGCAAAGTTCGAAGACCTCGAAAGCCTGCACTTGCCGCAAGACGGAAACATCATCTTTAGCGGACACTACTATCAGCCATACCAGTACAGCCATCAAGGTCAACATGGTAACAAGTGCCTTGGCGACGGTGCCTTCGCCAACACGGCAGCATCCGACATGCAAATTTACAAGGCTCTCGCCCGCCGTCTTTATCCCGACATCAACGGTACCGATCACGTCCCTTTGAACATGGGTGAATTCGGTGTCGCCGGCGGTAGCAAAATGGGACAGTGCGTATGGTACAATCAGAACGGAGATCCGGAACAAGGCGTTTGGCCCACAGACCAAAATAAAGCCGCATGGGCTCAAAAGACCGCTCAGGCTGCCATATCTAGCGGGATGTCCTTCCATTATTGGGGATTTGGTCAGACAGGCGGATTTGACGCCTACAACGTATATAGCGAAACCTGGTATCCGGGATTCCCGCAGGCACTGTTACAATAATTACGGAATATTACGGGCGAACGAGAGAACCGCCCCAATGTTCATCAAAGAAGGCTTGGAACAGAGGTTCCGGGCCTTTTTTCAATTCTTCGATGACTTCAGCCGTCGGGCGTTTGCCACGGTAAAGTTCGCGGAAGGCTCGTTCGAAAAATGCAATGCGTTCGGGCGGGAATTCATCAGCATGCAAACGGAGCGCATGGAGGTTGAGGGACGCAAAGCGAAGCGGGTTTCCGAATGCACGACTGCAAGGGGGAACGTCATAATCGACCTTGAGCGTGCCGCCCACAAAAGCGTAGGCGCCCACCTGATTACGTTGCTGCACCGCGGTAGTGCCACCGAGGGTGGCAAACATGCCGATACGCACGTGGCCGCCAAGTTGGCAAGCGTTCGCAATGACAGCCCCCTCGCCAATTTGACAATCGTGCCCCACATGGGCATAAGCCATAATGAGGACGCGTGGCGCAATGCGAGTGCAACCGCCGCCCTGAACCGTGCCACGGTTGAGCGTCGTGTATTCGCGGATGATGCAATTTTCGCCAATTTCCAATCGAGTCGGCTCGCCCGCGTACTTGAGGTCTTGAGGAGGCGCCCCGAGAATAGCCCCATCGTAAACGTGCGTATTCGCCTTGATGGTCACGCAGCCGTAAACGCGCACGCGCGATTCGAGCACCACGTTTTCACCAATTTCCGCACCTTCATCGACAACGCACCAAGGGCCGATAACAGCAGACTCGTGAACGTTGGCATTCGGATGAACAAAAGCGGATGGATGGAGCATAGCCGTAATTTAGTAATTTCCTATATTTCCCCACATGGGTGGCATTATTCTCGCATGCCTGACTGCGCTCTATGCGCTACTGTTCCTATTCTTCATCATAGGACTGTTAAAGACGCATCGTTATAAAGGCCCAAAGGCCACCCCGAGTGTTTCGGTCGTGATCCCGATGCGCAACGAAGAGGAGTTTGCCGAACGCACACTCGAAGCGGTCGCCGCCCAGGACTACGTTGGCGAATGGGAAGTGATTTGCGTCGATGATCGTTCTACGGACCGCACGCGCGAGATTCTCGAAAAGTTTGCCACCACGCACCCGCGATTCCGCGTTTTGAGCCTCCCGCAAGATTTACCGCAAATTGCAAGTCCCAAGAAGCGCGCGCTCGAAAGCGCCTTCAAGATTGCCAAAAACGAAGTGCTTTTAACGATGGACGCGGACTGCATCCCGCGCAAGAGCTGGATCACTGCCATGGCGGGGCGATTTGTCGATGGCATCTGCATTGTGCAAGGCCCCAAGCAGAACAACGGTTCGCGTTCGATGCCGCACCTCTACCAGAAACTCGAGACTCTCGGCTACACCGCGATGGAAGCGGCAGGCTTTAGTCTTGGTCGCCCGATTGTCGCCAGTGCGGCATGCCTAGCGTACAAAAAAGATCTGTTCTTTAAAGTCGGCGGATTCGGAGACCTCATCAACCTCTCGAGCGGCGATGACGACATGCTCATCCACAAGATGATGAAAATCCCGGGAACCAAAGTCTGCTACAATCTCGACAAGGATGCTGTGATCGAGACCGCCCCGGTGCACACGTGGAAGCAACTTTTCAACCAGCGCGCCCGCTGGAGCAGTAACGGCACGAACTACGAAAGCAAAGCCTACATCCTTTTGCTCACGCTCATTTACACATACTACATCTGGATGTTCGTGAGTCCATGGTGCGCTATATTCCTCGACTTTCCGTGGCAATGGTGCGTATTCAGCATTCTGCCCAAGATTGTCGTGGACTTCGTATTCTTGAGCATTGCATCCTGGAAACTCAAATCCAAGCGCCGCATGCTAGCGTTCTTGCCTGTAGAGCTTATCCAAATCCCGATGATTGTGTTCTGCGTCCCCGCAGGAATCACGGGATTGTTTAGATGGAAGTAGAGCGGCGGACCCACTCGATTGCTTCTTCGGCGTTCTTGATTTTGCCATCGAGCTGGAGCTCAAAACTCTGCTTGATGGTCTCGCCCATTTGCTTGCCCGGCTTGAATCCCATTTCCATAAGCATTTTGCCCATGAGGAATGGCTGCGGAGCTGCATTGAGCAAATCGAGATCTGCAGCAGCTTGCCATAGCTGTTCCGGGAATTCCGGGGCGCCGGCGGCGGCGTAATACTTACGCGGGGTGGCTTTCACAAGCAGGCACAACAGCTTTAAGCCACCCAGCTTCACCGCCATGCGGCGAAGCGCCGGCGCATCACTTACAATTGCAAAATCAAGCATGCTATAAGCATTTAAAAGCAGCGGAACATTCTTCACTAAGTGCGATTCATTCGTAATGCGTTCGAGGAACTTGAGAGATGTTTCCGGACTCCCGCTGAGAAATGTTGCAAACGCAAATTCCATCACCTGATCGTCCGAAAGTGCGGTGCACTTGGCGTCACCAACAGCTCCACTAGCCACTTCAGCATTCGCAAAGTTCCTGCGCAAGCTCTCCATGTTATCAAGCATTTCGCCCAAATCTTCCCAGGAGCCACGCAGTGGCGAAACTTCCGGGAAAAATTCATTCAGCTTGATGTCCAAGAATGCACGCAATCCAAGCGATGGTTTGCCCGACTTCAAAAGCCACTTCTTGAATTCTTCGAACAAACGCTCGATAGAAAGGTCTTCAAGCGAAAGCGTCCGACAAAGTTCAATCGTCTCGGGCGCAAGTCTAAGCGCAAAGCGACTTGCAAACTGCACACCGCGCAAAATGCGCAGAGAATCTTCAACAAAGGCAGGTCCCACATGGCGCAACAAACCTTTCTTCAAGTCGTCAATGCCGCCGTACGGGTCACAAAGCGTGAGTTCCGGAAGTTCCATGCCCATCGCATTGATGGTAAAGTCTCGGCGGAGCGCCGCTTCCTTAAAAGAAAGCTTTTCGTCCGTATGCACCACAAAACCGCGATGGCCATAGCCAACCTTGCTTTCGGTACGCGGGAACGAAAAATCGAGCGAGAGCCCCTTCATTGCCAAGTGGATCACGCCAAAAGCTTTCCCGACAAGATTCGTGCGACCGTACTTCTTTAAAATCGGAATAAGTTCATCTTGCGTGAGGTCATATACTTCAACGTCATAATCACGGCAAGTCCTGCCAAGGAGCGCATCACGCACCCAGCCGCCCACCAAGAAGGCGCGACCACCCGCTTCACGGATTTCGCCCGCAATAGAAAGCAGACGGTTCGGCAAATCCGGTTCAAACGTCTTGCCTGCAAGAGTTTCGATACTCGGCATTACTTATCCGCCTCGACAGACTTGTAGCGGTCGTAAATGCTCATCGTCTTTTCTTCAGAAGAATCCTGCAACAACGTAGAAACCGGGATTTCAACCTTAGAAGAATCCCCAGTCGTTGCACTTTCCGTATTGGCATAGCGGTCATAAATACTGCCACCAGTCGGACCCGATTCATTCTTCTTTTTAGATTCATCTTCGCGGCAAGTGCGGAGTTCGTTTTCCATATAGGCGCGCTGGTCCGGAGAATACGTCATCGTATTCAGGCGATATTCAATTTCTTCACAAACAAGTCCTTGACGCTCGCCAGCACAACCCACCAAGAGCATAAAAACAGCTATAAAGGCAAAACCGATAACTTTATTCATAGAATGTCCTCAACTCAAAAATCAATGGATGACCAGGAGTTTTCCTTTTTTAATCTTGGATTTTCCACGAATAATATACTGATAGACACCTGGAGCCACAATATTTCCATTATCCATCCGGCCATCCCATTCGGCACGACCACCGACAACGCGTTCATTGGCAAGTGTCGCCACCAGTCGACCACCCCTATTGTAAATGTTGATGACAGCATCATCTGAGATGTTGTTGAACAACACATACTGATGTCTATTCGGGCGGAAGGGATTCGGGAATACCTTGACTTCTTCACGGGCAGCATCGGTCATGTTGCCTTCCGTACTGCGCAAGTCATTCCTCGTGTAACGGGTAACACCGTTATCATGAGCAAACCAGACATAACCGAGCAGCGAGTCAATAGCCACATCCTGGACTCTATCGCTCAGAAGACCATGCCATGTCGTAAAATGGGTTACAGACAATGTATCCGGATTTGTCACTCGCGGAGTCAAGCGGTACGCTCCGTTCGTCGAAGTTCCAACCCAGAGGTTTCCACGGCTATCCACATCAATACTTGTAAAACTTGCACTTGTAAGGCCGTTTGTAGAAAGCGGGGTTCTCAGAGAATCCTGCTCTTCGTTCCAATATGCAAGCGAAGACGCCGTTACTATCCAGAAATAATCCGTCTTCGGTTCATAAACCATGTCCAGCGGAGTGGATGGCGTTCCGTAATAGTTCTTTACCTGAATCTTTGACTTTTTCAACTCACCGCCCATCTGTTTTGGAGGTGGGAACGTAAATACATCCAAGCCACCATCGGCATCCGTCGTCAGCTCCTTACGAGTACCGACATAAACTTTCCAATCGCCAGTTTCCTTGTCAATGCGGGCGACCATCGGTCCACCAAGCATTGCGCTACCGATATTGTTTGCGCAAGAGATATTGCCGTTCAGGTCTACATAGATGAGGCTGTACCCACTGTTCGAGCCCGACGTCGTAAGGAATCCATTGTTATCCGGAGCGGGGATCGTCCACACCGCCACAGTGTATGGCGTCTTGGGGTTTTCCAGAATGTTGTCCATGCAAAGACCTTCTGTCGCCATAAAGGACGTTTCCAGAGATTCGCCCCACTGGGAATACATGAAATAGCCCTGTCCCCAGATATGGTAGAATACCGTACCATCAGGAATGACCGACAACGTTTTCATATTGTGACCTAGAGCATCCGTGTTATTGCCAATAGCACTAGGCAAAGCGAGCTTAGGTTCACTCCATTCGTTACCAAAATTACGCGAGAAAAGACCTTCCTTGGAAGCAGCCAAGACTCCTCCTCCCGGAAGTACCTGAAGTTCGTAGGCGCCTCCAACGGCAAACTTCTTGTACTCGATCAATTCCGAAAGCTTGCGACCATCGTAATAGAATATATCGTTAGGCCCTGCCAAAATTGCCTTACCCGAAGGCTGCAACGAAACCCAGCAGACTTTAGACTGTAAATAAGGATGACGTATCGTATCATTCTTGATAATTTTCACAGACTCTTTTTTTTCATACAAGACCGAATCTTCCAACGCATGTCCACGGAGAGTGACTAGCGGAGCATCCGACGAAATCACAGAGAACGTATCAAGAGCGACAACCGTCTCGCCATCCTTGTCCCAAATTCTCATGCCTTCCGAAGGGAACGTCATGAGCTTACCATTCTTCCATGCGATATCCTTAATGTCATAGCCTTTGTTAGATGCAGATTTTACGACACTCCAGGAATCCTGATTATAAAGCTGCACATCCGATTCCAGATTTTCCCAGTCCATCTTGCGCACGTAAAGAGATTGACCGACAGCGACAAACAGGGAATCCCCGCGAACCTTCATGGCACTAATAGATTCCGACGTCAAGCTCACATCCGAAATACGATCCACAGTGATAATTGACGTCAACGTCTTGAGGCTAAAAAACGAGAGGCGGTTTTCGAACGCAATCGTCAAAACGGAGCCGGACAAACAAACCATGCCAGGGATCACATACACTTTGTTGCTTGCGTAGGAACGGCTAAGAACTTGCCAGTAACCGTTTACCATCGTCGAAATGATACCGAAGTCGCTCACGGCAAAGATTTCATTTTCCGAAACGACCACCGCACTTATGGACTGGTCGCCAAGACCATTCGACGTCGTGTACAAGTCATCTGCGGTATTCGTCCTGTAACGGACGCCGCCACCCGTTGCCATAAGCAAGCCATCGCCATAAGGCGCAGCCGACTTGATCGGAAGCGGGCTTGAAAAATTGAGCCAGCCATCAACGGCAAAAGCGGTTGTGGCGAGAGCGAGGATACAGATAAGCTTTGACAATATTTTCACATTCTAAAATTACAAATTTTAAAAACTTTTCAACCGGCATATTCAATAATTTCTCGCAATGAGGCGTCCCGACCAAAAACCATTTTTAACAATTCCTTTTGTTGGACCATCTTTTCCCGCATTTTTTCAAACGCTTTTATTCGGCGCCTTGTAATTCCCGTTCTAGAAAGTCCTATCAAGTTACTCAATTCATCTGTATTATAGCCTACAATCGAAAGTTCCACGATCATCTTTTCTAGCGGACTCAATACCGAAAGCAGGCTTGAAAGCTCCCCTATAATAGCGCTGACGTTAACATCCTCATCGGGCAGCGAATGCTCCAAGTTTTCAGATGCCGTATAACGCTCCATGCGGTCGTACAGAATCGAAAGCGGAATTTCCCGGTTCCATCCCCTTTTCCGATAGCCGCTATAATGGCAATTCAACAGAACCGTCTGAAACCATGGCAACAAATGGACTCCGTTGTTCAACTCGCTTGCCTTTTGGCAAAAACGGAGCGCCACCTCCTGAAACAAGTCGTCCGCCTCGTCTTTTAAGCCGCACTTTTTCAAACATAATTTGTATATTCTGTAGGAATATTTTTTCCAAACACTACCTACCCAATCGCGGGGTTGGTCACAAAGGAAACCCGTATATGACATAAATGTTTTATTTCCAATATTTTCTACTTCTTTCAACGGGACTTAATTTATGAAAATTTTAGACAAATTTAAGGAATTTGGAAATTTTGCAAACAACCGTTTGCAAAAAACGTCATTTTGCATGCTATTGTTTGCAACGGCTATTTTTGCGGAAGAGTTCAACATGAACAATATGCCGCCTCCAGAAGCTGGCATGAAGTATTCCGTGGGGGCCTTGCAGAAAGGTTCGAGCGTTACTGTTGAAATCAAAATTCCGGATAACTGGCATGTAAACGCAAACGTTGCCGCCGATGAATTTTTGAAACCCTCGTCTATCGAGATTTCGGCAAAGGGCATTCACTTTGGAGAGCCCAAATGGCCTGAACCGATCAAGGAATACAGCGAAGCCTTGGATCTCGAAAATCTCGTGTTCAAAGGCCTCTTTCAAATTACGCTCCCGGTCGATAGCGTCGAAGATGATTACGATAGCTTGACGACCAAGGCAACATTCCATTACCAAGCATGCGACAATTCGATTTGCCTCGCTCCATCGCAAGTAACATTTGGACTTGGACCGCTCGGGTTTACAAAAAAAAGCGCATCGCGAGATGATGCGACTGCTCCTGGGACAAAAAGTGCCACGAGTACAAACGGAACAGGAATCGCCTCCGGGAACGCAGCAGGAAGCGCCGCAGGAAAAGCCACCGGGAATGTGCTCAATGCACCAAGTGCCGCAGGAAATGCCTCAGAAGGTGCCGCCGGAACGTTCATTTTGCTTTTGTCCGCACTGTTCGGTGGCTTAATTCTGAACTTGATGCCGTGTGTGCTTCCCGTGCTTTCGCTAAAGCTTTTCAGCCTGATCAAGCAGTCTCGTGAGAGCCGCCGGCGCCTGCTTATGCTAGGCGCCACGACAACCCTCGGGATACTTGTGAGTTTCTGGACGCTCGCCGGGGTTGTCGCCGCCGTCAAGGCGGGCGGCGGAAATGCAGGCTGGGGCATGCAATTCCAGAGCGCTGGATTCATTGCATTCATGGTCGTGATTCTGAGCGCCTTTGCCATGAGCTTTTTTGGAGTCTTTGAAATTTGGCTCCCCGGAAGCGCCACCACCAAGATGGACAAGGCAGGGCACAAGCAAGGCTTTTGGGGTGCATTTTTCACAGGCGCACTCCTCGTGCTTTTGAGCACACCGTGCTCTGCACCGTTTCTCGGTACAGCGATGGGTTTTGCATTTACCGCATCGACCCCTGTGCTGTTTTTGTTTTTCACCGCAGCAGGCATCGGGCTTGCGCTCCCCTACATGCTCGTAAGTGCGTTTCCGAAAGTCCTGAAAGTTTTTCCGAAACCGGGCGCATGGATGGTCACGCTCCAAAAAATCATGGGCGTTCTTTTGCTCGGCACAGTCGTATGGCTCTTGTGGGTTGTGCATGAACAAGCCGGAAACGTCGGCGTAGGCATCTTCGCCGCCATTTCACTTTTGAGCATCGCCATGAGTTTTGCTATAGGAAACATCGCCCCACCGGGCGTCGCCTTTTTTCGCGAAGTCCTCTCCGTAGGCGGTTCTGTCGTGATTCTTGCCGTCATCTGGTTTGCATTTGCATCGCCAAAGTTCGAAGCCGAAGTCGATGCGATTTTCAAGGCAAGGTCAGTACAGCTCGTCACCGAAGATGGATGGTACCGCTACACGCCGGAACTCATTGAAGAATTTGCGAAGTCTGGCCGTACCGTATTCATTGACGCCACCGCCGACTGGTGCCTCACCTGCAAGGCAAACGAAGCCGCCGTCCTCAACCGCGATGATTTCAAGCGCGCCATGGACAGTCTGAATGTCGCCCGCGTCAAAGCCGACTGGACCCGCGAAACGCCCGAAGTCACAGTGCTCTTGCGCAGCATGGGCAAGTCCGGCGTCCCCGCCTACGCCATCTACCCCGCCGGCGATGCAAGCAAGCAAATCGTTCTCCCGGAACTCCTCACGACAAGCGCCATCGTAGAGAAGATTGTAGACGGTAGACAGTAAAATTGGTAGTGGTCAGAAAAAGGTGGCTTGAAGCCACCTTTTTTCGCTTTACTGGCGATGCCGGAATAAATCCGGCATGACAACATTAAACGCGCTTGCCTTCACGCTTGTAGCGTTCGATGCATTCCTGGTAGAAGTCGAATGTCTGCTTGGCAATCGTCTTCCAGCTGAACACGTCAATGGCGCGCTTGCGGCTGACTTCGCCCATCTTCTTAGCAAGTTCCGGATTCTCGAGAATCTTGTTAAGCTTGTTTGCAAAGTCCGTCTGGAAAGCCTTCGGATCAGCAGGTTCAAAGATCGTTTCGGACACCGGCTTGAGCGGCACAAGGTAACCCGTTTCGCCATCGACGATGATTTCCGGAATGCCACCAACAGCGCTGCCCACAACAGGCGTACCGCAGCTCATGGCTTCGAGATTGATGATGCCGAACGGTTCATAAAGAGACGGCGTCGCAAAAACGGTTGCATGGCTATAGAGCACGCGAAGTTCCGTATGCGGCACAGCGTCCTGAATCCACACAACGCCATCACGTGTCTTCTGGACTTCTTCAATCAAGCGCTTGCATTCGTCGGCAAGTTCCTGCGTGTCCGGCGCACCGGCGCAAAGCACCACCTGTGCGTTCTTGTCGATCTGCGGGATAGCCTGAATGAGCTGGCTGATGCCCTTCTGGCGCGTAATGCGGCCCACAAAGAGCACGAACGGACGCTTCGGATCCACGCCCCACTTCTTCAAGATTTCTTCGTCGAATGTCGGCTTGTAAAAATCCGGATCGATACCGTTGTAGATAACCTTCACGCGGTTTTCCGGCACGCCATAAAGCTTCATCACATCGCGCTTCATGCCTTCGCTCACGGCAATCACGCCGTCAGCAGCTTCGTAAGCGGTGCGTTCAATCCAGCAGCTCATGTTATAGCCGCCGTCACCGAGCTGTTCCGCTTTCCACGGACGGTGCGGTTCGAGCGAGTGCGTCGTCAAAATAAGCGGGCACTGCAAAAGGCGACTTGCGACCACGCCACCAAAATGGCTGTACCACGTATGGCAATGAATCACATCGATATCCTTGAGCGAGGACATCCACTGCAAATTAATATCGAGCGGCTTCAAGATTTTCTTGAAACGTTCATCAACCGGATTGTGATCTAGCTTCTGGCTAAAACCAATGGCTCGGATATTGTCTGCATCGTCATTCTGCGGACCAAAGCAGCGTGCTTCGATGTGGCAGAGCTTGGAAAGTTCTTGGCTCAAGAACTTGACGTGGATACCTGCACCGCCATAGATCTCTGGCGGGAACTCATTAGTAAGGATAGCAGCGTTCATAATACAGCAAACAGTGTTTAGTGGACAGGGGTTCGATGAATGTCCGCAAACTGTTCTCGTGAATAATTATAAAAAATGCTCAACGTAGATGGAACATATTTTCTTGATTTATCTAATCTTTAAGGCATCGGACTGCAAGTCCTCTATTTTTATCCGTTTCTAAGCCCATTGCACCATTCCATTCATCATTATAGTTGAAAATTCTAGCTTGATATGTAGTTCTATGCTTAGACTCCGTAGACAACCAAAAAGAGCCATCCACCCCAAGCCAATTATACGTTCCATCCGCCAGTCGTTTTCCCGACGGACGCCCACCAAAGCCATAAGGATCAGTCGAGATCTTTCCATCCCATAGAACAGAATCCATCAAAGCCGTTCCTTTATGAGCGCCTTTATCGACAGCAACAACCAATTCTTCGCCTTCTGCCACAGAAGGCAAATGCCACCCTTCTGGACAAATACCACGAACCATCGTCTCAATATTACATATAACATTATTACCACATTCATTACCCGGTGTAGTAAATTGCCCAACAGAATCCATAGCAACTGACCATGGATAAAGTCTGCCATACTTCTCGCAATATTCCAACGAATCATTATAACAGAAACTAGAATCAACCACATAGTTTAAATTTTCCGCCATCCAAGTTTGATTCCCGATTTGAACATAACGGTATTCACGTCCATCCCTTTCATCTGTAAATGAACCTCTTTTGACTTCAGATGGTTCCACAAAAACAGCAGAACTTGAACTTTTTATTTGACCACTCGATGATGATAAAATTTCACTTGAAGAGGATTCTACGCTGGAGGAAGACTGTTCTTTACTCGATGAAGACTGTTTACTTGAAGAGGATACTTTAGCTGACGATGAGGAAACATCCTCTTTTTTTGAACTGCTGCTTTCAAGCGAGGGTTCACCCTTTATGCACCGCACATGGTAATACGCCTTTGTAGAATACGAACGATTATCAGATCGAGTTTTCCCATAACCGATTTCCACATACGAACCATATCCAGAAGACCGTTCAAATGACCAGTAATAAGCTCTATCGTTATCTTTTTTCAAATGTCCATAGTCATCAACTATATATGCGGCACTTGCCGAAAAACCAAAATCATTAGTGCCTCGAAATGATTCAAACCCATCTAATCTAGACAAGCTTTCATAGGCAGAATGACCTTCACCTGCATAACGGAAAAGTTCATCCCACTCCGCGGTCGTAGGCAAATGCCACCCTTCAGGGCACGCCACCCTTGCTTCCTCCCAGGAATACATGCGGCCCTCTACAGAATAGTTATCATCCGTTTTCTCATCGTAAGAACGTGCTTCTGGATTATAATTCAAATTTTCCGCCATCCATTCTTGATCGCCAATGACTACAGTACTATATTCCTTATTATCACGAGAATCTACAAGCTTACCATATTCCCCAATATAGCCTGCAATAACATGCTCTCCGCTGCCAATGTCGCAACCACTTAAAAACAAAAAAGACAATAACAAAATAATCATGTGCATATAATTAAAATTACAAAAACACCTCGACCATGAAGATCGAGGCGCTTGGTGTTTGGAGTGTTTAAGAGATTAGAAGTTCTTGCACTGGCCTTTCCAATGGCCACGTTCACCGATGATTTCACCATTGATGTAACGGCCGCTCGTACCGACGAAATCAGCCTTGCGGAAGTCTTCACCACCGAGGTGCCAACGCATCCATGCAACCGTTGCAGCCATGCCGCCCCACGGACCAGAACCATGGCCCCAGCCGCATTCGCCCTGCTGGCATTCATTGCCCTGACCGCCCGTCATCTTGATGAGGC
>JAEEGG010005420.1_pt1 | contig 30328 bp, 18 predicted proteins | sample 9134161 | NCBI WGS metagenome assembly JAEEGG01 (sample SAMN16246543, study PRJNA631951) | gut metagenome | biome: gut microbiome; feature: rumen; material: CR-attached | host: Bos | place: Iran: Karaj | collected 2018-10
TTAGGAGACACGTCATAGTTGGTTTCATATTTGTAGGCTTTCACGCGGTTATAGACGCTTAGGGTAGGCATGGCCATCGCGTTGACCACAAAACCGCGAAACGGTACCCAGTTGTAGCCATAGCCGATACCGAGGTTGGCCTGGTGTACTTTGATGCGGGAGATGCCATGACCGATAACCATATAGACTGCGTTGGCCATGTCCGCATAGTCGAACGACGACTGATACCATGTGGCGCCTAACAGCAATGACCCTGCGGAGCGACGCTGGATGACCGACTGGTTGTAGGCAGCAGCCTGTGAATAGCGACGCCCGTTGAACACGTAGTATCCGTTGATATAGACGGAACGTATCCATACAGGTGCCGGCATTTTGACATCCTCATCAAGCTCAAAGGTAACCTGCTCGTTTTCGTAGTCTTTCCCAGTGAACCGGCCGTCTTGCGTGTTGAAGCGCCTCAGTCGGAAGTTAAACCCGTACTTGGCGCCCGTCGAACTGATGGAGTAATAGCGGCCTGCGTTCTTGGTGAGCGACTTGGAATAGGAAAAGCCTGTACCGCGATAGCCCACCCAGAAACCGATGGAAGAAGCCACGGGTGGCTCAAAGCACAGATTCCAGTCTGAATGCGCGTTGGCTTCGGGAGATTCGATAATTTGGCTGTAGTCCACATCCACCGCGTTCTCCTTATAGCGGAGTATTACCCTCCAGGGCTTGTCGGGCACTTCGATGTATGCCGGATCCACCTTCTTCTTGGCCTTGGTATCTAAGTATTCCTGTAACTGATGAAGCCGTGTCATCAGGCTCGTTTTGGTTTCCTGTGTACTTAGGCTGTCAGTAGTTTCTTGTTCTTGTGCTGCGGCATTCAATGAGAATAGCAGGAAGCAGATAATCATCTTTCTTATCATGGTTTTTACTTATTTCTGCTGCAAAGATAGTGGATAATTTTGAATATACAAAAAATTTACATCGTTATTTAAAAAAAAGACCGACACCCTTTTGATGTCGGTCTTTTTATTAGAAGGGGCCGTAACCCATGCAGCTCGTGGTTGTGATGGCCGTCAGGAAGGCCGTGCGTCACACGGGGACAGGAGTGTTGTGAGGTTTAAGGAGAGGGATTACCTCCTTCTCCTTTATTTTTAACGTTGAATAATTTGGCGCTTTGAGAAATAATTACTATCTTTGCAGCGTGAAACCAATTAAGTTTAGTATTATGGCACGAAATCCAAGAATAGTAAGTGGGACGGGCATCTATCATGTAATGATGCGTGGTATTAACAGACAGAATATCTTCGAGGACACGGATGACTATATCCGATTCAGGGAAATTCTACTACAGATGGTCAATCCTACAGACGAGAATGGACAACTATTACCTGCACGATGTACATTCTATGCTTATTGTCTGATGACTAACCATGTTCATCTCCTTATCAGAGAGAATGCAGAAAGTATTGGTGATGTGATAAAGCGTATTGGCATTTCATACGCCAAGCATTTCAACAGGAAATACCAACACTATGGGCATCTGTTCCAAGATAGATATAAGAGTGAGCCTGTCAACGATGCTGCCTATTTCTTTACCTTGCTTCGATACATCCACCAGAATCCTGTAGCTGCAGGTATCACGAAAAGCGTCAACGATTATGAATGGAGCAGTTGGAACGAATATGAACGGGCTGGCTGTGATATTCCTTTAGTATGCGATGTTAGCCATGTTCTTGCCCGGATGCCATTGGCTGAATTAAGAGAACTGGTAAATGAACCATTGCCAAAGACTGCGACGATCTTGGACTTCGATAGTGGAGATATTAGCAGAAGTGATGAGGATGTGAAGGAATTCCTTTCTTCATCTTTCGGACTCAGACAGCCAACAGATATACAACTCTACAATCGTGAACGTAGGGATGATATTATCAGAGAAGCAAAACTGTTTGGGGCTAGTATCAGACAACTTGTTCGTCTGACAGGAATCAGCTTTTCCATTATCAGAACAGCTTAAATCTCACAGTACTCCTGTCCCCATGTGAGAAATGAGACAAAATCTGTCGATTATCGAAAAATTGCGGTCACCAACCGCAATTTCTGTGGTGACTGATGAAACCTGGCGGACTTCTGCCTTGTACGGACTATGGCGAGACAATGAATCAGAACAAGGCCAATAAATATGCTACCATTTGGGGGTTAGAATTACTCAGCACTTGGAAAAACTCAAAAAATTTTGGGATTTCACTCACTTATTCGTATCTTTGCACCAAAATTAAGATGATGAAGATAGGATACGACGCGAAGCGGATTGTGCGGAACGGCACGGGACTGGGCAATTACGGACGGACGTTGGTGAACGATATCGCCCAGTATGATGCCGAGTTGGACCTGCGCCTCTATGCCCCAGACAAGGGGCGCGACGAGTTGCGCGGACAGATTGTGGCGCAGGACAATGTATCGTTCTGCTATCCCCACGACTCTGCCCTGCCCTTTGCCAAAGCCTGGTGGCGAACCAAAGGCATCGTCAAAGACCTGCTTCACGATGGTGTACAGATCTATCACGGACTGAGCGGCGAACTGCCCTTCGGCATCAGCAAGACGAACATCCGAAGCGTGGTGACCATCCACGACCTGATCTTCCTGCGCCATCCGGAGTTTTATCACTGGCTCGACACGAAGATCTATACCTGGAAATTCCTGCAGACCATCAAGGAGGCCGACCATATCATCGCCATCAGCGAATGTACCAAGCGGGATATCATGGCGTTCGGCGAAGTGGACGGCAGTCAGATAAGCGTGATCTATCAGAGCTGCGCTCCGCGGTTTGATGGAGGGAGAGAAGGAGTAAGGAGAGAAGGAGGGAAGTATATCCTCAGTGTGGGGAGCATCGAGGAAAGGAAGAATATCCTCTTAGCCGTAAAGGCGCTGCCTTATCTGCCGGAGGACTTGCAACTGGTGATTGTGGGACGGCACACGAAATATACGGATGTGGTGCAGGCGTATGCAGAAAGGCACGGACTGATGCCTAGAGTGAAGATCATGCACGGGGTAAAAGACGAAGAACTGCCCGACCTCTATGCGGGCGCTGAGGCGTTTGTCTATCCGTCTGTTTACGAGGGTTTCGGCATTCCTATCATCGAAGCCATCAGCACGGGATTACCCGTTGTGGCCTGTACAGGATCCTGTCTGGAGGAAGCCGGAGGACCGGATAATCTCTATGTGGCGCCTGATGATGCCGAAGGTATGGCAGCTGCTATCCGACAGGTGCTCAGAGGGGCTGAGGGACGCGAAGCGCGCATCCAGCGCAGTCAGGCTTATATCCGCAGATTTGAGGGACAAAATGTCGCCCAGCAGGTCGTCGACCTCTATCACCAACTGCTATTTTAGAATTTCCACCGTACTTGCAAATCGATATCCGACTGCGAAGAGCCGTCGATCTGCTGGTAGCCGCTGCCTATCACAGAACGGTCGAAATAGTCGGTAGTGCCGAATTTCGCAGTAAGAATCAGATGTCGGCTTATCTCCGCCCGCGCCATCAGCCAATAGCGGATGCCTTCGCCGCTAAACTGGCTGAAGCCGTAGTTATAGAGCGGTCCTGACTCATAGAGATAGACACGACTGTCGTAACTGTCGGTATGATAATAGCCCAGACCACCGCTAAGCCTCAGCCAACGATGATTATAACCCAGCGACTGACTCACCATCCAGCCCCGATCCTGCCCACGGAAAGCAATCTGACAATAGTCTAACTGCGTGCGGCTGCTAAAGGGGCCGTCATAGGTGAGGCTCAGACGTCCACGATGCTCAGTTCTTGATTGCAGGGCAGACTTATCTTCATTGTCGCGCTGACGGAATTTCAGGCGATAGCGGGCATCTACAGACCAATGGTTGCGAAGATAAGTCACCTGCAGCAGATTGTCGAACGAATGCGACGATTGCGATATCTGATACTTGGCCCAGGGAAAATAGGCATAGTCGCTATAGGCCATCACCTTCCAGCGAGGCGACGGTTGCCAGTTGATGCCCAGATAGACGCCGCTCTCATTCTGTACCGCACCGCCATCGCTGAAACTGTTGCTATAGAGCGAGGTATAGCGGAAAGAATAGAATCGGTAGAGGGCCATCAGCGACACCTGACCGCCACATTGCAGACTCAGGCTATTGATGGTGGCCAAGGCGCCGTTCTTATTCATGGCCGTCTCGCCATTGAAGGCGAAACGGGGATTGACATAGCCGTAGTCGGCACTGAAATTCAGGAAGCCCGACCCTTGGGCTGCATGCTGGCGATAGAGCACAGAGGTGTTGGGTTGCAGCTCTCGATTCAGATGGGTGGCAATCGCATTCAGGCCAGCATGGATGCCGTGCTGCTGATAGCGGATATTTCCTCCGAAGGTGGTGTTCTTCAGGTTGCCTTTCTTTTCCAGTTCTGTCTCTGTGCGATGATAGCCCGAGGTGACGATAGTGGTAGCTGTGCCGTCCTTATTGAGGGTGGCGTCCATCGCCCGATACGACAGGAAGCCCGTTACCGAGAGTCCTTTAGCAATCTGCACCGTAGCACCTGCACCTTGGAGATAGTCGGCTGCGCTACGGGAGGAATGGGCACGCAGGGTGCTGGCAGAGCGGCCTAAGTTCTGCAACGACGACAGTTTCCCCATCGCGAAACTATTATTGGCTATCAGGCCCATACCCATCGACACGCGATATTTCCCCAGCACTAATGACTCCAGGCGTCCCAAATGTTTCAACTGTAGATAATAGGAATAATAGTCATATCCCCAGCGGTTCTTATTCGCAAAGAATGGTTCGCCGGCATCCTGAGCCCCAACGAGTCCGGCCTTCATCTGATCACCATACGAGAACTGGTATTTCAGCCAGTGGCGGTAAGGCCAGCCTTTATAGACCTCGTTGTCGCCCTTCCGCTCATAGAACGGGACTTTTGCCGTCGCCATCAGTTCGTGTCGGCCATACTGCGTGATGGTCTTCAGACTGGGAAAGCGCTGTTTCTGTTCACCGTCATCAATCTTAGCAAAGAAGGCAAGTAACCGTCGTCGCTGATAATCCAGCGAACGGATCATCTGCAACTCTGCCGATGATTTCATGGGGCCGTATTGGTAGAGGTAGACCATGATATCCTCTACCTGCTGGGCAGAGAGGAACGGCAACTGCTCCAACTGCTCTCGCGAGGCTTGGTTCAGATTGATCGGATGCTGGTCCAGTTCGCACAACTGTTCATACATCTCCTCCCAAGCCGCAGTCCCAACATCCTCGACGGTGACCACATCTCGAAGATAAGTTTCCCACTCACGCTCCGACTGCGCTGTGGCAGCGAGCGACAACACCAGCAATACGCCTACGATTTGTGCTTTCATACGTCGTTAATATTTAAGATTCACGCTGCAAAGATAGTTATTTTTTCAGAGATAAGAACAAAAAACACAAAAAAAGTCTGTCCTTATGTCCTTCTGTCTAAAAAAAATAGTATTTTTGTAGCCGAAATGACAAAGACAAAACTATATTTCAGAGTGATAGCGATACTGTTCACTATTCACTATTCACTATTCACTGCCTCTGCGCAAGACGAGCGGATCACGGCAGAGCAGGCATTGGCGGAGATGGATTCCCCCTCGTTTGTGCCTACGGTGAAAGTGGGCAAGGTACTCGTCGACGGTGACAGCATCCAGTATATGGAGATGAACAACGTCTACGTCTATCCCGAGCTGACCTTTAAGAACAAGAAACAGGCGCAGGCCTATATGCGTCTGGTGACCAACGTGAAGAAGGTGCTCCCCATCGCCAAGGAAGCCAAGCAGATGCTCTACGAGACAACCGAGACATTGGAAATGCTTCCCACCCAAGAGGCGAAAGAGGCCCACATGAAGAAAGTAGAGAGCGAGATTTACCGTACCTATAAGCCCAGAATGAAAAAGCTCACCTACTCCCAAGGTAAACTACTCATCAAACTCATCGACCGCGAATGCCACTCATCGAGCTACGAGATGATCCAGGCTTTTATGGGACCCTTCCGAGCCGGATTCTGGCAGACCTTTGCCTGGGCCTTCGGCGCCAGCCTGAAAAAGGGGTATGATGCCGAGGGTACGGACAGACTGACGGAGAGAGTGGTGCTGATGGTGGAAGCAGGACAAATTTAGTGAATAGTGAATAGTGAAGATGAGGATATCAACCATTATATTAGCGTTGGGAGTGACGGTGGCGGCGGAAGCGCAGGAGGCCAGCGTCGATTCAACGGCACAGGGCGTGAAGATAGGCTACTCACGGGCAGACTGGGAGACATTGTCGGGTGCCATCGACAAAGTGACGGAGAAGCGTATGAACAAAGGTCTGGTGATATCGTCGCTCGATGCCCTGAGTGGTCAGGCTGCGGGAGTGACGGTGGCCACAGGTGGTAACCAGGAGGCGATGGTGAGTGCCGTGCGCGTGAGAGGTACGACCTCGCTGACGGGTGGCAACGACCCGCTGGTGATCATCGACGGCGTGACAGCAGACCTGGCGACGCTATCGACCATTTACCCCTCGGACATTGAGAGTTTCACCATTCTGAAAGACGCCTCGGAAACAGCACAGTACGGTTCAAGAGGTGCGGCGGGTGTGATAGAGGTGGCCACGAAGAAGGGAAAGAGTCAGAAGTTCCAGATATCATACGACGGCAACTTCGGTTTTGAACAGGTGTACAAACGCCTGGAGATGACCGATGCCGCCGGTTTCCGGCAGGCAGCCCAACAACGCGGCGTGAGCTATATAGACAAGGGCTATGACACCGACTTTAACAAGGCCATTGAGCGCACAGGACTGGTGCAGGGCCATCACATCGCCTTCGGTGGTGGTTCGGAGACGGCTAACTACCGTGCCTCGGTGGCGGTGACCAACCACCAGACGGTGATCAAGACACAGGGGTACCGGAACTTCATTGCGAAGCTCGACATCGCGCAGCAGGCCTTTGACAACCACCTGGCGGTGGATCTGGGTATGGTGGGATCGATACAGAAGGTGGACTACCTGCCCTCGCAACAGCAACTGCTCTACTCGGCGGCCACGTTTATCCCTACCCTCTCGGACAAGAGAAATCCCGACGGAAAGTATGACCAGGTGACGGAGGCCCTGTGGATCAGTAACCCCATGTCGCTGCTGGACAAGAAACAGAACGAGGACAACAGTCACTTTAACATTCACATGAGGGCCAAGGTGACACTGGCCAAGGAACTGTACCTGAGGGCGTTCGGCTCGTACTCGTTTAACAATGTGGGCAATGCCCACTACTACCCCACTACAGTATGGAACCGCGGAGAGGCCTTCCGAGGCCACGAGAAGAGCGAGGAAATGCTGGCGAACATCTCGCTGAGCTACCACTTGAAGACGGGCCTATCGGAACTGAACCTGATGGTGCTGGCGGAGGAGAACACCCACAAAAGCAGGGAATTCCACACCACGGTGACGGGATTCACCAGCGATGCCTATGGCTATGAGGAGCTGACAGCGGGGTCTTCACGTCCCTGGGACGGTACGGACTCGTACTACACGGATGCACACATGCAGTCAGTACTGCTGCGTGCACAGTATAGCTTCGATGACAAATACACGCTGACGGTGAATGCCCGCGGCGATGCCTCGTCGAAATTCGGAAAGAACCACCGCTGGGGCTTCTTCCCCTCTGCCAGTGGTGCGTGGATCATCACCAAGGAGAAATGGATGAAGCCACTGACCTTCATCACCAACGCGAAGCTGCGTGCGGGCTACGGACTATCGGGAAACCAGGCGGGTATCGACTCGTACAACTCGATGGAGCTGATACAGCCTAACGGTATCGTGTCGGTGAACGGCGCGCCCACGGTGACACTCGGTATTATCCGTAATGCCAACCCCGACCTGAAATGGGAGATCAAACGTACGTTTAACGTGGGTATCGACCTCGCCCTGTGGCAGAGCCGTATCGTGATGAGCCTGGACTACTACCGTTCGAAGACCACCGATCTGCTCTACGTGTATGACGTGCCGGTGCCACCCTTTACCTACGACAAGCTATTGGCAAACCTCGGATCGATGCGCAACAGCGGTCTGGAGATAGGCTTCGGCATCACCCCCCTGCGTACGGAAGACATGGAACTGACGGTGAACATGAACTGGACCTTCGAGCGTAACAAGCTGCTCTCGCTGGACGGTGACTACAACGGTCAGCACCTGACGGCTCCCAGCACGAAGTGTATCTCAGAACTCTACGGCGCAGGATTCCACGGCTCGAGTGACGTGGTGATGCAGATTGTGGGAGAACCCCTGGGCGTGTTCCTGCTGCCCCACTGCAACGGACTGGTGACCATGGAAGACGGTTCGAAATACTACGACGTGACGGAAGAGAAATACATCTGCGGACAGGCCATGCCCAAGGCCACGATGGGTGCGAACATCGCTTTCAGGTATCGGCAGTGGGACGTGACGATGCACATGAACGGTGCCTTCGGACATCATATATACAACGGTACCGCCCTCACCTGTATGAACATGCTGATGCTGCCCAACTATAACATCATGAAGGGCGCAGAGAAGGAGAATATACAGGATCAGACCATCAGCGACTACTGGCTGGAGCGCGGCGACTACGTGAACATCGACTACCTGACGCTGGGCTGGAACGTGCCCATCCGCTCGAAATACTGTCAGGGACTGCGACTCTCGGTATCGGTTAACAATCTGGCTACCATCACGGGTTATAGCGGTGTGACACCGATGATCAATTCGAACGTGATCAACGGTTCGCTCGGCATCGATGACAAGAACACGATGCCGGTGTATCGCAGCTATACCATGGGAGTAAGCGTTAAATTCTAATTAAGAGTTCATAATTCATAGTTATGATTACCAAGATAAACAAGATAAGACGCATGGTGAATGGTGCAATACTATTCACTATTCACTGTTCACTATTCACTGTTCTTTCTTCCTGTTCTCTTGACGAGAACCCAAAGGACCAGATTCCGGAGGAGGAGGCTTATGCTGATGCGGGGGCATTGTACCGCAATACCGTAGCCACCCTGTATAACTATATCGGTGGTGCGACGGATGGACAAGGATTGCAGGGCACCTGTCGCGGTATCTATGACTTGCAGACGTTCGGCTCTGACGAGGCGATGATCCCCACACGCGGCACAGACTGGTATGACGGTGGCATCTGGCAAGAGCTTTACCGTCACGACTGGACACCGGGGCACCCGATGCTCGGCAACGCATGGTCGTATCTCTATAAAGTGATTACCCTATGCAACCGTTCATTGGAACTGTTAGAGTCACATCAGCACCTGCTGGATGAGGTACAATATGTAGAATACACCGCCGAGGTGCGCGCGCTGAGAGCCATCTACTACTGGTATCTGATGGACCTCTTCGGACGCATACCAATCATCACCACCTCCAAGACATCGCTGAGCCAGCTGGAACAGATGCCTCGCAGTCAGATATTCAAATTCGTATGCACCGAACTGCAACAGGTGTGTCCCAACCTCCACTACGAGAACAGTGCAAGACCCGGTGATTACTACGGACGGGTGACCTATCACGTGGCTTGTTTTGTGCTGGCGAAACTGATGCTAAATGCGGAGGTATATCTTGATAACAACTGGACAGACGGAGATCATCCTGACGGCAGCGCGTTGACGATTTCCGTGAATGGTGAGACGATGAACGCCTGGGAAGCCACCATCTATTACTGCAATCAATTGGAGAATGCGGATTACGAGTTGGAGGAACTCTACAGCAGTAATTTCGAGGTACACAATGAAAACTCCGACGAAAACATCTGGGTGATACCGATGGACAAAGACCTTTACTACAACGAGATGCAGTATTTCTTCCGTTCCTGGCACTACCGTCATGCAGCGGTCTACGGGTTCACAGGTGAGAATGGTGCCTGCGCCACCAAGCGCACACTCGAGATCTTCAAATATGGCACCTGGAGTGAGGATCCCCGCTTCCTTCTTAATTACTACGACGGCATCGTCTTCGACAATGACAGAAAGATCGTTCGCGACCGCAACGGCGAGGTGTTCGAATATAAGCCGTGGGAGGTAGAACTCGACCTGAGTGACAGTCCTTACCTGGAAACGGCCGGTGCCCGTATGAACAAATATGTCGTGGACAGAAACGCCACGAAGAACGGTAAACTCATGGACAACGATATCGTGCTCTTTCGCCTTGCCGACGTGTTGCTGATGCACGCAGAGGCCTTGTTGCGGAATGGTCAGGCAGAGGAAGGACAGGATTACTTCAATGCCGTGCGTGGCCGTGTGGACGCACCGGAAAAACCTCTCACCCTGCAAAACCTGCTGGATGAGCGCCTGCTGGAGCTGTGCTGGGAGGGTTGGCGACGACAGGACCTGATCCGTTTCGGACAGTATGAAAGTATCTTCATGGGTGATCAGTGGGATGCGAAGGTGGATGAGCGCGACAGACATACCACCGTATTCCCCATCCCCGGCGGTATGATTAATTTCAATCCGAACCTCACACAGAATCCTGGCTACTGATTAGTGAACAGTGAATAGTAGATAATGAGGAAGAACTGCAAAATATGGTGGATGCTGGTGGGAGTGATACTATTCACTATTCACTATTCGTTATTCACTTCTTGTGCCGCAGAACACAAACACTATACCAACGATGTGTTGAACCGTATGACACCGATCAAGGATCAGGGCAATAGTCCCACGTGCTGGATCTACGCCATGCTTGCCGCCATCGAAACGGAACATCTCGCGTGGGGCGACTCCGTGAACCTCTCACCTTATTATATCGAGAAGATGATGCGGAAGGAGCCTAACCTGCCCAAAGACATACGGGGTATGGGAAAGACCGCCCTCAACCTGATACAGAAATACGGTATTGTGGGCTACGACGCCATGCGTTCTGTGGAGACACCTGCCCCAAGATATGTATTCATGGCAGGAGCTGAATACACGGCACAGGAGTTTGCCCGCAGTGTCTGCAAGCCTGATGAGTATATCGCCCTCACGGCGAATGACGAGGAGCCTTACTATCAGGAGGTGGATATCGTATTGCCCGACAACTGGATGAACGACCGCTTCTATAATGTCCCCATCGATACGCTCCTGAAGAAGACGGAACGTGCCGTACGCCAGCATCATGGTGTGTGCTGGGAGGATGAGGACCATGCGATGGCGATTGTTGGCATGGCCCACGACGATGGAGGACATCGGTATTTCATCATGAAGAACTCATGGGGTACCGAAGTGCCCTACGGCGGACTGGAATATATCTCCTATAAATTCTTCCGCAAAAAGACAGTCGCAGTAGAGATGACAAAAGAAGCCTACGGTCTCCCGTAGGCTTCTTAACTTATTTATTCAGTTTCCAGGTGACGCCGTCTTTCGTGTCTTTGACCTCGAAACCGGCAGCAGCGAGTTCATCGCGGATCTTATCGCTGGTAGCCCAGTCTTTCTCCGCCTTGGCCTTTGCACGCAGTTCGAGAACCATATCCATCACCTTGCCGAAAGCCTCCTCACGCTCCTGACTCCTGGCTCCAGACTCCTGACTCCTATTCTGAAGTCCAAGGATGTCGAAAGCAAAGAGGTGCATGACTTCTTTCAGCTCTTTCAGGCAATCGGCACAAATCGTGGCCTTGTGATCGACGAGTTTATTAATGACCGTACAAGCCTCGAAGAGATAGCTGATGACCTGAGGTGTGGCAAAGTCGTCGTTCATGGCATCGTAGCACTTCTGACGCAGGGCTTTCACCACCTTCTCAGTCTCGGCATCGCACTTGTCGCTGACCTGTACACGCTCTAAGTCGCTGATGGCATTCATCAGTTTCTCCAATCCCTTCTCCGCAGCTTCGAGGGCCTCGTTGGAGAAATCCACGGTGCCACGATAGTGGGCTGAGAGCACGAAGAAACGGATGGTCATCGGCGAATAGGCCTTATTCAGCAACGGATGATTGCCGGTGAAGAACTGCTCGAGGGTAATGAAGTTGTTATACGACTTACCCATCTTCTGACCGTTGATGGTGAGCATATTGTTATGCATCCAGTATTTCACGGCCTGATGACCCATCGAGGCCTGTGCCTGCGCTATCTCACACTCATGATGCGGGAATACGAGGTCCATGCCACCTCCGTGGATATCAAACTCCTCACCGAGATACTTACGTCCCATGGCCGTACATTCGCAGTGCCAGCCGGGGAATCCATCACTCCAAGGACTGGGCCAGCGCATGATATGCTCGGGCTGTGCCTTCTTCCAAAGGGCGAAATCTGCCTGGTTATGCTTCTCGCCTACACCATCAAGTTCACGACTGGCATCCTTGATATTCTCCAGCGAACGACCGGAGAGGATACCATACTGGAACTTCTTATTATAAGCCTCGATATCGAAATAAATAGAACCGTTGCTCTCGTAGGCAAAGCCATTATCGAGGATCTGCTGCACCAGCTGCTGCTGTTCGATGATATGTCCTGTGGCATGGGGTTCGATACTTGGACGCAGCACATTCAGCGCATCCATCGCCTGATGGTAACGGTTGGTGTAGTACTGCGCGATCTCCATGGGCTCCAATTGTTCCAGACGGGCCTTCTTGGCAATCTTGTCCTCACCCTCATCAGCATCGTGCTCCAGATGACCTACATCGGTAATGTTACGCACGTACCTTACTTTATATCCCAGGTGTTTCAGATAACGGAACACCAGATCGAAGGTGATGGCAGGACGTGCATGTCCCAGGTGGGGATCACCATAGACCGTAGGACCACACACATACATACCCACATTGGGGGCGTGAAGCGGCTCGAAGCGTTCCTTCTGCCGCGTCAACGTATTATAAATGACTAATCTTGATTCCATCTCTAATCTCTAAACTATAAACTCTAAACTCAAATTCGGGTGCAAAGGTAGTGCAAATTAAGCAAATCACCAAAACTATTTAGCATTTTCCGCCCATTCAAACCGTAAATGCCCCATCTTGTGTAGCATGACAATCGCCAATATCTCAATCACATAGGCTATGAGATAGCTATACCAAAGATAGTCGGGCATCAGGCGAGCCATCAGCCACATCACAGGGATAACCGTCAGCGAGAGGGCAAACGAGATGAAAAGGGCCATCTTGTGGCATTTGTAGAGCTTATAGACAATCATCACCACATAAATATAGCAGAAGGGGATAAAACTGAGCGAGAAAACACGTAGGGCATGATCGGTCTCTGCAATCTGCTCTGACCCGTTGGCACCGAAGAGAAGAGCGATGGCCTGCGGATCGATCCAGACAAACACACAGGTGAGGACCATGGCGACGGTGATGAAGCTGAAGGCCTTGCGCAGAATGAGCCGGAAGGCCTCCTGATCGCCCTTTCCCACCTGAATGGCACCCAACGACTGGAGGGTGCGACACGTTCCTGAAAGGAAGAGATTGTAAATCTGCAAGAGGTTCATACAAACGGCGAAGGCAAAGATACCCGTACGTCCTAAGGATGACAGCACAATGCTATTGGCACTGAGCAGGAGCAACGTCAGGCAGATGGAGGCAACAGCCAACGGCGCACCTTGGGAGATGATGCTGCCCCAGGCTGGCTGTTCATGCACATGCGTGAAGTGAAGGTGGTTATTGGCATAGAACCAATGGCGCAGCATGAGGACAATACCTACCAGATGACCGACAACCGTTGCTGCCGAAGAACCCGCGATGCCCCACCCTAAGTATTGGATGAACACGATGTCGAGGGCCAGATTGACAGCATTGTCGATGAGGATGGCGATTGACACCAATCGAGGACTGCCGTCGACACCCACCATCGTTGAAAGGGCCCACATCACCATATAGGCCGGGGCACCCCAAAGCATGACAACCAGATAGTCGCGCGTGGGCTGGAACAGGTGTTCGTTCTGGCACAACCAGCCTGTGATGAGGTCAGGGAAGAGAATGCCGCAGACAGTGAGCAGGAATCCGAAGACCAGACTCCCAAAGAACGAATGGGTATAGATATAGGCAGCCCGCTGATGATCCTGCTTGCCGAGAGCCATGCCCACCAGCATACCGGCACCTGCCGAAATCAGCATGCTGATGGTGAACATGAACTGCACGACAGGCTTCGACAGGTTGATGGCACTGACGCCATCGCCACCTATCAGATTACCCACGATGATGCTATCGACAACATTTCCCAGACAACCCGAGAGGGCTATCAGAATGGCGGACCATAGGAAACGCCAGAACTGGGTGGTCAATGCAGAACGTTCTTCACTATTCATTTCTCAAAGAATCCGAATCCACCGATAGCAGTGAGCATACGCTCGACATAGTCCCACGATGTGGGCGAGAACGCAAAGCCCAGACGATAGAGCACTTGCGTAGTATAGTCATTGTCGCGCTTCACATCGGCCGTCTTCTGTCCGTGTGCCATATCCTGATAAGCCAGCAGTGATGACAACTGACGGGCCTTCTGTGGGTCGTTCTTAGCCTGTTCCATGGCCTCAGCAAAAGCATCCTGCTCCACGAATCGGATGCCGTCTCCGACACTCTTCAAGCCCATGAGCACATCGCCCAGGAACTGGCCGTGGATATTATAGGGATGGAACACCGTATTGGCTATTGGTGTGGTGGCCAGCAGCACAATGGCTTTCGAAACCTCGTTGATGGGCGAGAACTCCACCTGCTTGTTACGCATAGCGTAAGGACAGCAGCCCAACATATTATAGACCTTGATGCGGCCCATGAAGGAGTTGGTGGAGAAGTTGGCCTGGAACTCACCATCCGTACTACGGGCGGCGAGATTACCCACACGCATGATCTTTGCCCGCAAACCATGAAGGGCAACGGCATCAAGAATCAGCCGCTCAGCCATGAACTTCGAGTAGATATACTTGTTGCCGAGGAACTGGCCCATATAGAACCGCTGTTCGGTAAACACCTCATCCTTAATCGTTCCTGCCCACAAGCCACGGGTACTGGCAGTAGAAACATGTACCAGTTGGGCACCGGTTTTGAGACAGTAATCTACACAACGCTTGGCACCACCGATATTCACATCCTCAATCTCCGTACCCTCGGAGAAATGTTTCACGATGGCAGCACAGTTGAATACCGTATCCACTTGCAAGCCTTCGCCGAAGTCGCTGGTCACATCGCCGAGAATGACATGCAGGCGCTGACCGAAGAGATGCTTGAAGGCATCGGCAAAATAATAGTAAAGCAGCGTGCGCAGACGACTCTCTGCAGCCTCCTGACTCTTACCACGGACCAAACAATAGATATGCTTGGCATCAGAGTCAATCAGTTCGCGCAGGATGTGGATACCTAAATAACCGGTAGCACCCGTCAAGAGCACATTGCCCAGTGCCTGACGCTCGCCTTTGAGGAAGTTTTCGAGGGTATTACGCTGCAAGAGGTTATTGATGGCAGTATAGTCATAGTCTGCCACTTCATCAGGTCCATCGCTGACCACCTCACCGGTAATCAGACTAGCCAATTGGCGTGGTGTCGGATTGGCAAAAACATCGCCGTAAGCCACATGGAGACCTGCCTTATCTGCCTCGATGATGACACGTGTAACGACAAGCGAGGTACCACCCAATTCAAAGAAGTTATCCGTAGCTCCCACTTTGTCCATTTGCAGGATACCGGCGAAGATGTCGCAGAAAGCTTTCTCTGTATCATTCGCTGGGGCCACATATGCCGAAGAAACAGCCAGTTGTGGTTCTGGCAGGGCCTTCACATCGGTCTTACCATTGGGCGTCATCGGCATCTCCTTCAATTGCAGATAAGCCGTAGGCACCATATACTGCGTCAGACGCTTCGAAATCTCTGCCTTCAAGGCATCGGGGGCAATCTCATGATCGGCTGTGTAGTAAGCACAGAGGTGCTCCTTATCATTCAACTTGCGAATCATAATCACCACCTTCTTCATACCTTCTACGGAGAGCATCACATTCTCAATCTCACCGAGTTCGATACGTAAGCCACGCAGCTTAATCTGATGGTCGGTACGTCCGAGGATGACCACATTACCATCTGGCAGCCATTTGGCATAATCTCCAGACTTATAGATCCGCTCACCATGATACTCCACAAAGCGTTCACGGGTCATCTCATCGAGATTATTATAGCCTCGTGCTACACCACGACCACCGATATAAAGTTCACCTACAACACCTACCGGCAACTCATTACCATCGGCATCGACGATAAACTCCTTGACATTCAACTGCGGCTTACCCACCGTAACCATCTCGGCATTTGTCAATTCTGCATTATTCGAGGCAACCGTAATCTCCGTAGGACCATAACAGTTGAAGATACGGGCCTTGGTGACGCTGCGCATCTGTTGCAGGAGAGCATCGCTGAATTTCTCACCACCAGCACGACAGATCTTCACCTGTGAGATAGCCTTGCAGAAGTCATCTGAAGTGAGCCACGTCTGCCAACGCGAGGGTGTTCCTGACACCATATTGATATGTTGCTCCTGAATGAGTCGTGCCAGATCGAGTGGGTTATTAGCCTGCTCCTCGGTAGCCACAATCAGTGTCTTACCATTATAATAGGCCATACCGATATCCTGCAAAGCAGCATCGAAGGAGATGGTCGTCACACTGAGCACACGGTCGGCATCTGTCAGTACACCATTGGCAAAGACATTGGCGGGATGGCCATAGAGGTAATTACAGATACCCTCATGACGCAGCATCACGCCCTTCGGACGACCTGTGGAGCCCGAAGTATAAATAAGGTATGCAAGGTCATCGGGGGTAATCTGAGCACTCGGAATATTCGGAGTACTCGGAGACTCCGCTAGCAGTTCTTCCACATTGATAGCTTTATCAGCAGGCACGCTGTCCATACGATCGGCAGTGGTAATGATATAACGGGCCTCACTATCTTCAAGAATCAGTTTGATGCGGTCTGCGGGATAATCCGGATCACAAGGGATATAAGCAGCCCCAGCCTTCAACACACCAAAAAGCGAAAGTATCAATCTGCTGGTACGCGGCAACAACAATGCCACACGATCACGTTCCTTCACACCCTTTTGACGTAAGGCGGCAGCGATATCATTCGTGGCTTCATCCATCTCCTTGTAGGTGTACTTTGCATCGACAGCCACCAAAGCCTCGTGCTCAGGCTGTGTCTTTGCAAAATGACTGATACACTCATGGAAGAACTTGAAGGGAGCATCACCTGTTGCCGTCTGACGCAAGTGACTTAATTCCTCTTCTTGATACTTGCTGACGATAGAAAGCTGACGAATCTTGCCTTCTGGCTGTGACATCATTCTCTCTACGACAGCAACGATGCTCTCTGCCAAAGATTCTGCCAAGCGCTGGGAATAGACTGCATCATCATACTGAACCACCACACCACGTGACTCAATCTTGATGTTGATGGGGAACTTAGGTACATTCAACTCCAACAGTTCCTGACCAACGGGCTTCCCACCAACCGTATAAGATGCTAAAACACCCACCTGATAGGCATAGGCGATGGCAGGACGGAAACTATAATCTGTTGCGATGCGGGCGAAAGGATAATCCTCATGACGCAAGGTCTCATCAAATGTCTCACTGGTCTTTTTCAGGTACTCGCCGACGCTAACATCATCGATATTGAGTCCCAAAGCGAGCGTGTTAACAAACATACCAACCGTATCGGCAATCTTCAGATTCGAACGACCACTGCTGACGGTACAGAGATATACCTCGCGATTATTGGTATAGCGTGATACCACATAGGCCGTTGCAGCCAGGAACAGATGTGCTGGTGTCACCTCATGCTGACGACAAAAAGCGGTAGCCTTGTCATAATCCGGCAGACAAACAGCCTCGCCAATGAATCCCTGTTTATTACTCTTGGGTAAATCTGCGGGAATCTCACTAGCACCCTCACACGTCTGCAACTTCTCGGCAAAGAACTGCTGAGATGCTTTAAACGCGTCACTTTCTGCAGCCTTCTGCTGGTCTGCTACAAAGTCCAAATAGGTATAACCTTCTCGCTCAACAGTCTTTCCTTCTAATACGCCATTGATCTCACGAATCAGCAAATCTGCAGAACCACCGTCAAAGACCAAGTGATGGATATCCATCAGCAGATGAACACCACTTCCGGTCTTTATGACCTCAAAGCGATAGAGCGGTGCTTTATTCAGGTTGAAAGGTCGCACGAAATCATTCTTGTATGCATCCAACGCCTCATCGCTCATCTCTGTGATAGGCACCTCCACAGCAACCTTTTCCTCTAACGTCTGCACAATCTCATTGTCCTTTGTTGTGAAATGCACACTCAGTTCCGGATGTGCATCCACCACCTTCTTTACAGCCTCTGCCAGTTTCTGAGCATCAGTACCCTCAGGATAACTCAGCAGATAGGGAATGTTATAAATCGTGGATGTAGGATTCTTTAAACATTCATAATAGACACCCGTCTGGGCATAGGACAAAGGTACTGAAGATTGAACCTTAGCCTTCGGTGCAGCAGTTTCAGAAGTAACCGCATTCCCTGCCATCATCGCCTTCAGGATTTCATTTTCGATAGTCTGTAAGGTTCCTGTCTTCACAAGCGATTTCGAGTCGAGGGTGACACCAAAACGCTTGTTCATCTGTACAGCGAGCTTGATAGCAGAGATTGAGGTCAGACCGGCATAACCCAGCACCGTAGTGATGCCAAAGTCCTCACTGTTCACAATGCCAGCAATCATCTTGTGCAGTTCCTGCTCCAACACATTCATTGGCACATTGCTCTCCTCTACCACCGCAGCCTTCTTCTCGGGCTTCGGTAGCGCCTTCTTATTCACCTTCTGATTCTGATTCAATGGGATAGCGTCTATCTGCATCGTCACAGCAGGCACCATATAAGGTGGTTTCTCATCGAGGATAAAGTTGTTCAGTGCCTCGATATCAATCTGTTGGTCACTCACGATGTAGGCCGCAATAAACTTACCACCGGCACCACCTTCCTCATCAAAGGCCTGCACGGTAGCATCCTTGATGCCCGGGAACTCGCGGATAATGGCCTCCACCTCTTTCAACTCGATGCGGAAACCACGAATCTTCACCTGTCCATCGCGACGGCCTACAAACTGGATATCACCTGATGACAGATAACGCACGATATCACCCGAACGATAGACACGCGCATACTTTGCTTCATCAGTGAAGGGATTCGGGATATACACCTCTGCAGTCTTCTCAGGACGGTTCAGATAACCGCGGCTTACCTGCGGACCACTGATCCACAATTCTCCTGCAGCACCTACGGGCAGACGATGACCTTGCGGATCAACCACATAGAGTCGCATATTATCGAGTGGCTTACCAATGGGTATCTCCTTCATCTTCTGATTCACCAGATAGGTCGTGGTGAAGATAGTACACTCTGTAGGACCATAGACATTATAGAATGAGAATCCCTGCGGTGGTGTCAGCGAAGCCAGTTTCTCACCACCCGTAGAGAGGAATTTCAGCGAGTGGTTCTCAATGTTTGAAGCAAACTGATAACCCACCTGCGTGGTCATAAACGAGTGGGTGATATGGTTTTGCTCGAAATATTCATTCAGCGCAATCAGGTCAAGGCGCAATTCCTCAGGCACAATATGCACCGTAGCACCACAAGTGAGTGCTGGATACATATCCATCATACAGGCATCGAAGCCATAGCTCGCATAAGCAGCCACATTATGCTCCGGCTTCAGGTCATAGAACCGCTGATACCAATGACAGAACGTCACAAGATTGCCATGCGTCAGCTGGCAGCCCTTCGGCACACCCGTAGAGCCAGAGGTATAAAGCAGGATAAAGAGACTGTTCGGAGTCATCTGAGTACTCAGAGTATTCGGAGTATTCGGAAGCCCTGCCAGATCCTTCGTCAGCAGCACATCGCCCTTATATTCATCGACGATATCCCGCAACTCTTCATCAGCAATCAGCAACTTGGCATTGGCATCCTGCATCATGAAGTTCAGACGCTCCTTCGGATAGCTGGGATCCAACGGCTGATAGGCACAACCAGCTTTCAGCACACCCAGCGAGGCAATCACCATCCACTCGCAACGAGGAATCAATACCGATACCACATCCTCCAAGCCCAGTCCCTTTGAGGCGATATAGCCTGCGATGCGGTCGCTGATGGCATCCACCTCAGCATAGGTGAATTTCTTATCCTTAAAGACCACTGCCACGTTATCAGGTGTTGTTGCAGCCTGATGGCGGAACAGCGAGACAATCGTCTGCGTATCATCATAATCGACATCCGTCTGGTTATAGCTGTCGAGCACCTCCCTCTGTGAGGCCGTTGCGATATCCACATCACACAAATACGCCTGACTGAGGAAGCCTTTCACCACAGCCTCGTAACTCTCCAAGAACTGGCTGATAAGCGCTTGCGAGTATTCGTTGCTATTGTACTCTGCCTTCACCTGATACTTGCCGTTGAGGATAAACGCCTTCAAGTAGAGCGAAGCCTCCAACGTGCTGTTGCAGAGGCGGATGGTCTTCATCGGCTTGCCACACAACTGCTCATCGGCAAACATCATACCGTGCCAGGCAAACATCGAGTTGCTCTGGATACCCAGATCGTTCACGGCATCGCTGAAAGCATAAGCCTCATGCTTACGCACACCACCCATCTGATCCTGACCTGCTTTCAGATAGTCCAGCACTTTGGTCTCATTGTCAAACTTGGCATAAACGGGTAGCGTCTTCACCGTCATACCGACGGAGTGCAGGAAACGCTTGTCGGTACGTCCGTTGTAGATGGTGGTGAAGAGCGACTCCTGTTCATTATTATATTTGGCCAGCAGAAAACTGTAGGCCGTCGTGAAGAAATTGCTCTTGAAGATGCCTTTCTCTTTACAGAATGTGTCCACCTCGGCCATCTCCACATCGAGTGTCCTCACCATACTGGCCTCACTGTGTTCCGGCTCCTCAAGATCGGGCATCAGCTGGGTGAAACAGTCGCCGCAATCAAAGTTCTGCGCATACCATTGCTTACCTTCGTCAAAGGCAGCCGTCTTGCGCAGTTCTGCCTCAGCCGTCGCCACCTCTGCCATCGTCATCGCCTCGGGTTCCAGTGTACCGCCACCGTAAACCTTGTCTATGTCGCTGAGCATCACCTTTAGTGTGGTGCCGTCGCCGATGATGTGGTGGATGTCGAGGAAGAAATAGAAATGTTCCGCATCCTTCAATAGGCGGATATGGAACAGACGGTCCTTGTAGATATCGAAAGGCGTGATGAGTGGCTGACCATTGAAAGAACCTCCATCTTCGATGTTCAATGTCCCGTTTTCAATGGTCAACGTAAACGTCTCAGAATCATCAACAGACTGGTAGGGATCACCGTTCTCATCAAGCTTAATTCGAGTGAACAGCGTGGGATGTGCTGCCACAGCGGTCTCAATGGCCTGACAAAGCTTTTCCCCGTCCAGCGTGCCGTCTAGCACATAGAGATAAGGTAGGTTATAACATGCCTCTCCCTGATGTGCTACACATTCTACGTAGAGGCCATATTGTACTTTTGATAAAGGGGCTGTAGTCATATCTAAAATTGTTTATTAGGTTATTGTTTTATTTATTGGATCATCCCTCGAACTCGAACAAATCGATGAATCCCGTCAGACGGAACACGTTCATGATGTCGTCATTCACCTTCTTCATAACCACACGACTGCCACCAGCCTTGGCACCTTTCAGGATACTGATCAGGATGCGCAGACCGCTAGAAGCGATATACTCCAGTTTCTCGCAATCAATAACCACATCCTTGCCCTCACTATTGTAGAGTGGTTTCAAAACCTCTTCAGCATCCACAGCAGCGGCTGTATCCAGTTCTCCTTCTAATGTGGCAACAAACTTGCCATCCAATTCTTCAATTCTTGTTTTCATATTCTTATTTTACAATTTAACAATTTACAATTTATAATTTATTTCTTCATTTTATCATTTATCTTTTTCTTCAGCGTCAGCACGTTCTTGCCGTCTGTACGCTCATAATTGATACTGTCCATCAGTTCGCGCACCAACAGAATACCCATGCCACCGATAGGCCGGTCTTCTGCCGATAGCGTGGTATCAGCCTTCTCCTTCTCCGTGGGATCAAAGGCCACACCACTATCCGTGATCACAAACTTCAACCATTGACCGTCCGACATCGCCTGTACATCGATATCGCCCGTCTGTCCTATCGGATAGGCATAGTCCATTACATTCACCACCGCCTCCTCAACGGCGAGTTTGATCTCCTTGGCTATCTTCGTTTCGATACCCAGACGCTCCGTCACTTGCAGCACAAAGGCATTCAAGGTCTTCACCTGCTTCACATCATTCTGCAGCGTGAGACTGTCTTCGAGCACCTTCTCACCACGTATCTTCTCATATCTGATGGCGAGCATCGTCAGGTCGTCACTCTGTTCTGCACCACGACAGAACGACTCCACTTCCTGCTTCATCTGCTCCACGATCTCCTGACTCCTGTCTCCTGACTCCAACGTCATCATCACCCGTTCAAGCCCGAACTGTTTCCTTTCCACATTCATGGCTTCCGTCAGACCGTCGGTATACAGGAACAACATCGCATGATCGTCGAGCATCGTCTCTTCCATCACGTACTTGAAGTCCTCAAACAATCCTATCGGGATATTCGCCTTACAATTTTCAATTTTCCATTGTCCATTTTCCATTAACAACGGTTTGTCGTGTCCTGCATTACAATAGCGCAGACGTCCCGTAGGCAGGTCGAGAACACCGATAAACATCGTGACGAAGATATTCGATTCATTACGCTCGCAAGCTGTCTCGTTGATGGTCTGCATGATGCGTGCAGGGTTATTCTCGTGGGCCGAGGCCATACGGAACATCGCATGTATCACCGCCATCACAATGGCCGAGGGCACTCCCTTGCCACTCACATCACCGATACAGAAGAACAGCTTTTCATCGCGGATGAAGAAGTCAAACAAATCGCCACCCACCTCGCGCGCCGGCTTCAGCGAACCATAGACTTCTATGTCTTCTCGCCCCAGACTGAACGAGCGGGGCAGCATCTCGTTCTGGATATGCGTCGCAATGCGCAGTTCACTGCCAATGCGCTCCTGTTCCAGTTTCGCCTTCTGCAACTTACGGTCGTTCCTGACAAATCGTGTGATGATCCAGCCCAACACAAAGAGACCTGCCAATAAAAGCAGTCCCACGCCCAGACGCATCTTCCTCAGTTTGGCATACACCTCCTTATCATAGCACACCACCGCAATCTGCCAATGGGGCTGTCCCTTGAAGAAGGCATAGAACACCGTACCCTCATCACCATCAGCATCCTTGATAGGAAACACGGTTGTACGTCCGCTGTTACTGGGCGACTTCTTCACCGTACTGTCATTGATCTGGCTGATGATATGCCCCATCTCCGCCACTTTCTTCTCTCGGGTATGCTTCGGACCCGCAATCAGTTCTCCTTTCTCCGTCAGAATGAAATCGTAAGAGGAGGGATAGATATGCCGGTAATTGAGCGTGTCGCCCAATTGTTCTGTTGACATATCAAGACCGAACATCGCCACGAAATCCCCTTTACCATCATGAACGGGGAGGATATAAGTCACCAGTTTCATACCCGAGACAACATCCTCATAGAGATCCGTCCACATCGGCGTATCCGACTCACAGACCGCCTTATAGTAACGGTTCTGGGTGTAATCGCGCCCCTCGGCACCTATCTCTGCACGCTTGATCTCCCCATTTTCCCACCAGACGAAAGGCTCGAACAAGCGTCCTTTTTCCGGGAAATAATATGGTACGTAAGCCACCCAGCAACCTGTCAGATTAGGATGAGACCTGAGTACCAGCTCCATCACACTATACGAAGAGTCTGGATGCAACAGGTTCCGTTTCAAGTCCCAGATATGTCCATTGAGTGAGTTTTCTGCCAGATTCAGTGTGTTTTTCACGACAATGGCCTTCGTCGTGATCTCCGATTCAGCCCTTTTTTCCAGTTCATCAGCCAACAGGTTGCGCGTGTAGTAATACTGCACGGCGGATATCATCTGCAACAAAACGGCTGCAGCAATGATAATCGTCAAACTCGTGTTGGCTTTTAGTTTCATAAGAAAAATGGGGGTACTCCATCAGCATAGAGTACCCCCTTCCATCAATTTAATTATTTCACGTACTCCGAGAAGTCAGTCAGTTTCATGTCGCCCTTACGTGCCAGCGTGTCGTGCATGGCGAAAGCGGCAGTGAGACAGTGGTGCGTATGACCCCCGGTACCCAGCTTCAGGTAATCCCACAGCAGCTGCTTGTAGTCGGGATGCGCACAGTTCTCGATGATGGTCTGTGCACGCTGCATCGGACTCTTTCCGCGCAGATCGGCTACACCCTGCTCCGTCACGATCACGTTCACATCGTGCTCCGAGCTGTCCTGGTGGGTCACGAAGGGCACCACAGAAGAGATGCAACCACCCTTGGCCACAGAAGGACAGGTGAAGATGCTCAGGTAGGCATTGCGGATGAAGTCACCGCTACCACCGATACCGTTCATCATCTTCGTACCACTGATATGGGTAGAGTTGGCATTACCATAGATATCCACCTCGATGGCCGTGTTGATGGCGATGACGCCCAGACGACGGATCACAGCGGGGTGGTTAGAGATCTCACTCTGACGCAAGGTCAGGTGGTCCTTGAAATAGTCCATATTATCATACACCTGCTTCAGGCACTCGTTCGAAACAGTCAGCGAACAAGCGGAGGCATCCTTCACACGACCGTTCATCATCATACCCACCACTGCATCCTGCAGCACCTCGGTATAGATGTTGAAATCGGGCACGTGCTTGTCCTCACCCAGGGCTCCGAGGATGGCATTGGCGGTAGAACCCACACCACTCTGCAACGGCAGGAACTCCTTGGGGATACGTCCCTTGTGCAGCTCATCCACGAGGAACTCAGCGGTCAGGAATCCGATCTTATCGGTTACAGGGTCGCTGTCCTTGAAGGCACGGGCCTCATCGGGGATATTGCACTCCACGACACCCACCACCTTCTCCTTGGGAATGCTCACGTAGGGCACACCGATGCGGTCTGACACGTTGAAGATGGGAATGGGCTTGCGGTAAGGGGGATCCAACGGCTCATAGACGTCGTGGATATACTTGGCATTGGGGTTATGGAACGAGTTCAGCTCCAGGATCACCTTCTTGGCCAGACGGGCAGCGGTCGGGGAGATACCACCGGCAGCGGTCAGATAGACATGATAGTCATTGCCCACCTCTTCGATGTCACACACCTCGAGGATGGCCCAGTCCACATCACCATAGAATCCATAGCGCAGTTCCTGTGCCATGTGACTCAGGTGCAGGTCGTTGTAGGGGATCTCACCGGCATTCACATGCTTGCGGAAATCGGGGTTCGTGGTGTAGGGAGCACGGTAGAGGATAGCCTGGGCATTGGCCAGGTCACCGTCCGTCGACTGTCCCGTGGAGGCTCCTGTGAAGATAGCCACCTTAAACTCGCGCCCTGCCTCATGCTCGGCAACGGCAATCTTTGCTAACTCCTTGGTGGTAGCCTTGGCCACACCAGCGGGAGTAAAACCACTCATGGCGATATGATCGCCATTCTTAATCAGTGCTGCAGCCTCTGCAGCGGTCATACGTGTATAAGCCATAATTTTTTGTTAAATTTGCAAATTTTGCTTGCAAAATTACTGCTTTTCCTCCAAACTACCAAAAAAATTATCGATTATTCACTATTCACTATTCACTTTTCACTATTCACTATCACAGCTGCTGCATGAGCACGTCCCAGACGGCGATGATATGACAGACAGAGCCCGCCAGCACGAAGAAATGGAAGATAGAATGCATGTATTTTTTCTGATGAATGGTATAGAAAAGTGCACCCGTGATATAACACACTCCCTCGGCTATCAACCAGATGATAGCGGCCTCAGAGACACTGGCCATCAGCGGTTTAAACGCCACGAGGATACTCAATCCCATGCCCACAAAACAAAAGGTCTCCAGATTCGAGTGCTCCTTCAGCCGGATAAAACTCACGATGGTCCCCGCAATGGCACAGGCCCAGACAAACGAAAACAGACTCCAGCCCCAATACCCCTGATCCCGCAGCGCCGTCAGTGTCAACGGCGAATACGAACCCGCGATATGCCAGTAGATAGCCGCATGGTCCCACTTCCTCAGGCGCTCCTTCCACTTCGAGCGGTGCCTGATCGAGTGATACAAGGTAGAGGCAGCATACGAGCCCAGCATACCGAAGAGATAGAGGATCACCCCTACCCGCGCCCAGTTGTTATCAGCCTGGAAACACCATACCAAAAAGATGATGCCGAACACGACACCCAGCAGAATACCCCCGCCATGCGACGCAGCATTCCATATCTCTTCCTTCTTGGTATAACGAATCATTTCGGCTCTGGTATGATAGTTGACGCCGCAAAGGTACACTTTTTTTTTCACTTTTCACCTTTTTACCTTTTTACTTTTTTACTTTTTTATTATCTTTGCAGCAAAATTAAAACCAAACGCTTATGAAACTCTTGTCAATCATCTTCTGCGGCGCCAGTCTCCTGGCCCTGACCGCATGCCAGTCATCCAACTCTCAACTCTCCACTCCCGACGCTCAACTCACCACCCCCGGCAACCCCTACATGCCGCTCTGGGAGCACATCCCCGATGGTGAGCCTTACGTCTTCGAAGACCCCGACCAGCCCGGCAAATACCGCGTCTATGTCTATGGCTCCCACGATGATCTGATCACCGCCTACTGCGGTCGCAATCAGGTGGTGTGGTCGGCATCTGTCGACAGCCTCAACAACTGGCGTTACGACGGCACCATCCTCATCGTCGATAAGAACCGCGATGGCCAACCCTTCGATTCCGCAGGCACCGCCGATGTGCTCTATGCACCAGACGTCACCCTCGTAACCGACAAGGACGGCAAGAAGACCTATTACCTCTTCCCCAACGACCAGACGGGTTTCCGCAATGGTCTCATCGCCAAGAGCTCTCGTCCCGATGGCCCCTTCGAGGTCTGCAACTGGAGCAAGGACAATGCTAATCAGGTGGACGGTGTGCTGCAATTCGACCCCGCCGTGTTTGTCGACGACGACGGACGTGTCTATGGCTACTGGGGGTTCGAGCGTTCCTACGCTGCTGAGTTCGACCCCGAGACGATGGCCACCGTCAAACCCGGCACCCAGATCGTCGAGGATATGATCTCCGGACGCAACCAGCAGGGCCGTTTCAAGTTCTTCGAGGCCTCCAGCATCCGTAAGATCAAGGATAAATACATATTTATATATAGCCGCTTCACCGAGGATGGCGAGTTCGGACTGCCCACCTCCAACTACACCCTCGCCTATGCCTACAGCGATGCGCCCCTGGGCCCCTGGACCTATGGCGGCACCATCATCGATGGTCGTGGACGTGAGAAGGATGAGCAGGGCAATGTCATCGCCTCTGCCACGCCCGACGGCAACACCCACGGCAGCATCTGTGAGATCAACGGTCAGTGGTATGTGTTCTATCACCGCCACACGGGCACCGACGAATACGCCCGTCAGGCAATGGTGGCTCCCATCGACGTGAAGGTCGAGGAAGGCAAGGGCGGCAAGGTGGAAATCTCCGAGGGCGAGTACAACAGCCAGGGCTTTGCCCTCAATGGTCTCGACCCCTTCGAGCGTCACTCAGCCGGCATCGCCTGCTGGTATACAGGTCCGAAACCTGCCGTTCACGAGTGGCCTAACAACACCTTCTATGGTTCTTACATCGACGCCAGCTACGGTGGCACACCCGAGATGGGCAAGCAAGAGGCCCTCGACTCCAAGGAGAAGTACGCTGCGCCTTACGACCTGCGCTACAACACCAACCGCGTCGTCAACAATACCGACGGCAGCATCGTGGGTTACAAATACTTCAACTTCGATGCCGAGCGTCTGGCCAGTGATGGCAACCTCATGCTCGTCCTCCGCCTCATCCCCGAAGGCATCGAGGGAGATATCGACATCATGATCGACCGTCCCTGGATCTCTCAGGGCGGCACCAAGATTGGCGAGATCCACCTCCTGGCCGACATGGAAAAGAAGGTCTGGGACATCGCAGCCGGCATCCGTAACGAAGTCAAAGAGAAGAGCCTCGCCGGCAAACACGCCCTCTTCTTCGTCTTCCACTCCGACACCAAGGACCAGTCGCTCTGCACCCTCGAAGACCTCGTCTTCACCTTCGACACAGCAAAATAACCATTGTCATTTAGAATTCGCCATATGAGAATCAAACATTTCATCCTTTGTGGAGCGATGCTGATGGCACTCACCGCCTGCTCCACCAAACAGAGCGCCATCAACCAGCTCGAGGACTTCTCCTACGAACTGCGCGACCACAGCCGCAACTATACCATCGACGAATGGGAACACGCGGGTAAGAAATTCGTCAAGATCCGCGAGAAGATCAACAAGCACGAGTTCGACTACACCGCCCAGGAGAAAGCCAAGATCGGCCGTCTCGAAGCCAACTGCGTGAAATACATGGCCAAAGGTGCCAAAGACGGCGTCTTCGATACCCTCAACAACATCGGCAGCGAGATCAAGGGCATCATCCAGGGCATCATGGACGCCCTCTCCCCCGACACCTTCGAAGGCGAGGAGATATAGCCAATGGCAGAACCGGTCAAATCGAAAAATGTGGCATTGGCACTGTCGAGTGGCGGTGCTAGGGGGTTGGCACATATCGGCGCCATCGAAGAGCTCGAAGCACAAGGCTATCACATCAGCGCCATTGCCGGTTGTTCGATGGGCGCCCTCATCGGGGGTGTCTATGCGGCAGGGAAACTCGAGGAATTCCGCAACTGGATGAAGACCATCGATCGTAAGAAGATGCTCGAGCTCACCGACTTCTCGCTGTCGCTGAACCATCTGGTCAAGGGTTCCCGCATCATCGAAGCCATCATGGAGTTCGTGCCCGACATGCCCATCGAAGACCTGCCCATCCCCTACTGCGCCGTGGCCACCGACCTGAAAGCGGGTCGCGAGGTGGTGTTCGATAAAGGCAGCCTGTTTGAGGCCATCCGTGCCAGCATCTCCCTGCCCTCATTCTACGAACCCGTCCAGCGCGACGACATGATACTCATCGACGGCGGTGTCATCAACCCCATCCCCCTGAACCGCGTCCAGCGACAGCCTGGCGATATCCTCGTAGGCGTCGATGTCAGCGGTCACGACTACAAGGCACAATGGGAAAAGAAACAGGCCCTCGTGGAACGCCGCAAACGCGACAAGTCGCTGAAGGCACAGATCCTCGACAAACTCATCCCCGACAACATCGATTTCAACTACCTCACCTTACTCTCGCGTACCAGTTCGCTGATGATCCGCCAGAACTCCATCCTCATGGCGCAGCTCACCCACCCCGACATGCTCATCGACATCCAGATGTCGCGCTACGGCAGCTTCGACTACCACCTGTCCGAGAAAATCATCGCCGTCGGCCGCCTCAAAACCTCCCTCGCCATCAGCAAATTCGAGAACCTATAACGTTTTATTTATCTGGTGTATTTCAGATAGACCTTCGTTTCTTCCTCTTTCAGGATTCTGGCAAAGTCAAGTCCCGCGCCAGCTTCAACTCCGGCTCTGTTACAACCGTCAGAAATCTATTGATAATGCTCATATTCTTTTATTTGTGATGCAAAATTACGAAAAAGTTTTGAATACAAATTGCCATATTCACACTTTTCTCTATTTTTGCAATAAAAGAGCGGCAGATTCCGTTTGGAGTCTGTCGCCCTTGGTTAGATGTTAGAACTCAATCGGTCCATACCCCATGCAACTCGTGGTCGTGATGGCCGTCAGGAAGGCCGTGAGCGCGGCTACTATCACCTTCACCGCAATCTCAATGAAACGCTTCTTCATAGACCCTGCCTATACTGTTCACTATTCACTAGACTTGCGCGCAGCGCTAGTCTTTGTCGAGGCCTTCACCGCCATCACCACCGTCACCGCTGACACCCGTGCTGATCACGAGGGCAGAAGCCTGTCCGGGCATAGCGAAGCTACCGGTGTAGACACCGTTGTCCTCAGTCAGTTCAAGAGGAGAACTATTGATGGATGCCGTAGGCACCTGACCCTCAGCGGGCGTGATGCTGATCTCCACCTCATCGTCCTCATTCAGGGTTGCGCCGGAGGTTACAGCGTTGCCATCGTGAGTGACGGTTGCAGTACCGCTACCGCTGGTTGCGATGGTCAGCGCATAGCCCTGAGACTGATTCTGCTCACCGCTGTTCTGAGAACCGCCGTTCTCATTGTTCTCCGAGTTCTGAGAGTTCTCACCATTCTGAGTGTTCTCGTTGT